>JGI24890J29729_1001513_pt1 | contig 10285 bp, 11 predicted proteins | sample FreactcultureFD7_FD_29729 | JGI IMG/M metagenome (IMG submission 29729)
TCAGCAACTGTATCTAATGAAATAACAATTGGTAATAATACTCAAACAGTTATTCGTTATCCTTTAAGTTATTCAACTGTAGCAACTTTACCAAGTGCTGCGACTGTAGGACAAGGATCAAGAACATTTGTTACAGATGCTTTAACACCAGTATTTCAAGCAACAGTTACAGGCGGTGGTGCAGTATTTACACCAGTTTATAGTGATGGTACAAATTGGAAGGTAGGATAATATGACTGTCACTCTTTCGCTTTTTGCTGGTGCTGGCGCGCAATTTTTAGATAATTCTGGAAATGTGTTAACTGGTGGATTAATTTACACTTACGCGGCTGGTACTACTACACCTATAGCGACTTATACATCTAACTCAGGGGCAGCTGCGCATACTAACCCAATTATTCTCGATGCTTCTGGTCGGGTACCTAGCGGCGAAATTTGGCTTACAACAGGTTATGGGTATAAATTTGTTTTAAAAGACGCAAATAATGTTTTAATTGGGACTTACGATAACATTCCATCTTCTGCACAACCACCAATCATTAATGATGCGTCTAGCATCTCTTATGAACAAGGCTACATAGTAACCGCTGGGGCTTTTGTTGTTGGCAACACCTATTTAATTACATCTATTGGCACTACCAATTTTACTTTAATTGGCGCGGCAAGTAATACAGTTGGGCTTCTTTTTACCGCTACAGGTGCTGGATCAGGCACAGGAACGGCTAAATTTTCAAGAACAGTTCAAAATAAACTTCAAGAATTAATTTCAGTAAAAGATTTTGGCGCAGTAGGTGATGGTGTAACTGATGATACTGTTGCTATTCAAAATGCAATTAATTTTGCGATGTATTTCAATACTCCTTCTGTATCTGGAAATTTTGTTAATCAAGGTGCTGAGGTATTTATTCCCGCTGGAAAATACTTAATTAGTGATACCATTCAATTGGGGTACGGGGTAAATGGGTTTAATCAAATTATCCTTACTGGTGAAACATCTTACGGAACGGATGCTGGAAGTCCATTATCAGGAATTATTCCTAACTTTGTTGATAGACCAGCAATAAACATTCAAGGATGTAGAAGGCCTAAACTTAGAAATTTAGTAATTACAGGTAAAAATTTAGCCTGGTTATACGCAAATTATTCTTCTATTACTGATACTTCTGTTGTCGCTAATTGGTATGGCCCAAATATTTCAGCTGCTAATAATACTAGATATGCTCCTTATGCTGGAGTAACTATTGATGCTTATTCAAATGCTAGACCTACTGTTTCCTATCCAGATGTAACATACCCTTCATTTTTAGGAACAGTAGCTCAATACAACAAAAATTACTCTAGTTCATGCGTATTTGAAAATGTGGAAATATCAGGTTTTGTTGTTGGAATTATGCAAGCTCCTTATGCTGGAACAAGTGGAAATGGTGACTTTACTACTATTAAAGATTCTGATGTAAGTTTCAATGTGGTCAATTACGCTGCTGGTAATGATGATTCAAGAAATGTAAACATCATTAATTCAAGGCTTCATTTTGCTCAAACTGCCATTGATGGTGTGACTTATGGTGGTCAAAATATGCTTACAAGTATCCTTTGTTCAAGCTCATCTTTTGATAATGTATATCAATTACTTAATGTTGAAACTGATTGCAATCAAATAGCTCCTGGTGGTCAGGCCATGCAATTTGATAATTGTTATTCTGAAGTAATGCGATCTTTTGGTAATATTCATACGCAAAAAATTTCACAAAATACTCAAGCACCAGGGGTTATATTTAACTCATGTAAATTTAATTTTATTTATAGAAATCAAGAATATTCGCCAAACTATATTTTAAATGGTCAAAATACGGTTGTTGAATTTAACAATACATTAATTCAAGGTGGATATAGATTTAGCAACTTTAATTGCATTGTTACTGGATCAGCTCTTTACTTTGATAGAGGACTTGATGCTTTTGGTATTAATGATACTCCTCAATCTGCTCAAGTGGCTTCATCATATACTTGTACATTTTTAGCTAATTCTGCACTTTCATTAAATGTTGTTACTAATTCATCTACTTATTTTGACTTTGGTGGTTTTAATTTTGGTAATAAATTAATTGAATCAGATGCATTAGCAATCGACTATACAACTTCTTATTATTACAATCAACGTGGTTTAGTCATCCCTTGGTTTGTTAGGAATTTAAAACAAGGAAGAGCTTCATGGCCATTGTCAGGGCTTGAAGATATGTATTTAGATCGAGCAACTTACAATTTGAGTTCTTTGACCAAAACAACTTCAGCCGCCAAGTATAAAAATGAATATACTTTTACTGTAGCTGATACATTTATTTCGGATAAATATGGATCAAGTGCTGCAAGACAATTAGCAGTAAATGCTGGTGACATTGTCATTGATATAACGAATGGGTATGTTTATTTTGTTGTCGGTATCACTTATGGGTCAGGAACAGTATCCTTAAGAGTTCGTCAATTAACAGGGATTAGAAATTCCGGTACAACTGGCAGTCCAGTATGGGAAGCAAATGGAACAATGTCTGCAACTGTAGGAAGTTTATTATTTAAAAATGCTAGAGCATTTTATCCAACATTTAAAAGAATTGTTGCAACCTCAGCATCCGGTGCAGCTACATTAACTTGTGGATTATGTGGGACAGAAGCTACAACTCAAGGGATTATTTTACCAAATACGCTTTTCTTAGCTTTAGCAACTACCGATTACATTATTTCAACTAATTTATCTCAATCACCTCAAGATAGTGTTTATCCTTATGGTCAAGTTTCTAGCGCAAATTCAACAACAGGAGTTATTACCTTAACGCAAAACGCAAGAAGAAATTATTATGGTGATGTTCAACTGTTTGTAAAAGGCTCAATAACAGGAACTGCACCATAAACGTAAAATAATTTGAATTGCTTGACAAGTCACAATTTAAAGAATATATTTTGTAGTAATTGTACCGATGCAATACATCGGGGTTTCTAAGGAAACAATGAAATGTCTGATGAACAAATAGTAGAAGCGGTCGTACCCGCGCCAGAACAGGAAGTAACGGCTACACCTGATACTGAAGTAATAGCGCCGGAAGTAGAAACGTCAGTAGTAGAATCTAAGACCTTCACACAAGAAGAATTAGATGCTGCAATTGGTAAACGACTTGCTAGAGAACAACGTAAATGGGAAAGAGAACAGGCAGCAAGGGTGCAAGAGTCACAAGCCCGAAAAGCCCCAGTAGAAATTCCGCCGATGGAGAATTTCAACTCACCAGACGAATATGCTGAAGTCTTAGCAGAACGGAAGGCAGAAGAACTACTCGCTAGGCGTGAACAAGCTAGGCAGCAGTCTGAAATCATTGAGTCTTTCCACGAACGTGAAGAAGAAGCTAGGTCTAAGTATGATGACTTTGAACAAGTCGCTTACAACCCCAAACTTCCAATTACGGACGCTATGGCTCAAACGATTCAAGCATCAGAAGTTGGTCCCGACATGGCTTATTACCTAGGGTCTAATCCGAAAGAAGCGGATCGTATTTCACGTTTATCACCTCTCCAACAAGCCAAAGAATTGGGGAAGATTGAAGCAAAATTAAGCGACAATCCACCTGTAAAAAAGACATCGAACGCGCCTGCACCTATCGCACCGATTACGGCTAGATCCTCTGGATCGCCAGCATTAGATACAACTGATCCTCGTTCGACTAAGTCGATGAGTACGTCAGAATGGATTGAAGCCGAACGCCAACGTCAAGTGAAAAAGTGGGAAGCGCAACGAAAACGCTAACTATTATTTTTTAAAGGATTTATCATGGCAAATAGCATTTTAACGATTGATATGATCACAAGAAAATCTCTTGAGATCCTAGAAAACAATCTCGTATTAACTCGCAACGTAAACCGTCAATATGACGATAGTTTTGCTGTCGAAGGCGCAAAAATTGGTTCAACACTCCGTATCCGTCTACCAGACAGAGCGTTAGTAACGGATGGCGCTGCTCTCCAAGTTCAAGATGACAACGAACAGTACACAACTTTGACTGTATCTAGCCAAAAGCACATTGGTGTTAACTTCACCTCTGCTGAATTGACGATGCAGTTAGATGACTTTGCTGAACGTGTTCTTAAACCACGTATCTCACAATTGGCTTCATCTGTTGATGCTGACGTAGCAAACAGCTACAAAGCAATTTATCAGTCAGTCGGTACACCAGGCACAACTCCTTCTACTTCTTTAGTTTTGCTACAAGCACAACAAAAGTTAAACGAAGCGGCTGCGGTCATGTCACCACGCTACGCTACTGTTAACCCAGCCGCTAACGCAGGTTTAGTTGAAGGTATGAAAGGTTTGTTCAATCCAACAGACACAATCAGCCGTCAATTCAAAAATGGTATGATGGGCGAAGGCGTACTTGGCTACGATGAAATTAACATGAGCCAATCAATTGTTCAGCATACAACTGGTGTTACTCCAACATCACCAATCGTAGCGACTACAGTAACTACTCAAGGTTCTACTTCATTAGCCATCAGCTTTACAAGTGGATCACCAACATTCAACGTCGGTGATGTATTTACAATTGCTAACGTATACGCAGTTAACCCACAAACTCGTCAGTCAACAGGTTCATTACAACAGTTCGTAGTAACTGCACCAGTTACTGTTTCTTCAAGCACAACTGCTACATTGACTGTATCTCCTGCGATGTACACATCAAGTAATGCTTTAGCAACGATTGATTCATTCCCTGCATCAAGCGCTGCTTTAACTTTCTTAGGTGGCTCTGCTACTCAGTATGCACAAAACTTAATCTATCACAAAGATGCGATTACTTTTGCTTCTGCTGATTTGTTATTGCCACAAGGTGTAGATATGGCTTCACGTCAAGTTCATAACGGTATTTCTATGCGTATTGTCCGTCAGTACGATATTAATAACGATAGATTGCCATGTCGCGTGGATATCCTCTATGGTTATTCAGCGATCAGACCAGCAATGGGCGTTCGTATGTGGGGCTAAACCCAATTGCCCTTGCTAAAGCGAGGGCTTTTTAATTTATTTTTTATAAGGAATTTATATCATGGCACTTCCAAATGGAGCAGGTGGGTATCAAGTAGGTGATGGTAACTTAAGCGAAGTAATATTAGGTGTTCAATCAGCACCAGTCGCTAAGACCGCAGCAGCAACATTAACCGCAGCTGAGTTAGCAAACGGTATCATTACTTACACAGGCGCAGCGGTTAATTTAACAGTACCTACTGGTGCTGACTTAGATGCAGCGTTTACTAGCATGAAAGTTAACAGTTGTTTTGACTTTTTTATTATCAACACAGGTGCAACTAACGCTGCAACTTTAGTTGTTAATACTGGATGCACTATTGTTGGTGCAGCGGCTGTTTCTGCGGCTACATCATGCAACTTCCGTGTCCGTAAATCAGGTGATGCTACCTACGTGTTTAACCGTATTGCTGGTTAATATTAATGCCCCACTTCGGTGGGGTTTTTAAAAGGATAAATTATGTCAAATAGTCAAGCAACTGGCGTAGCGTATTTAGATCCTGAGTTTAGTACTTGTTACGCAACTCAAGAAATTGGATATGCAACTGCCGCGCAAGGTACAGTAACACAGGCAACTGATAAGTCTACTGGCGTGACTTTAAACAAGTCTGCTGGTCGTATCACAATGAACAACGCAGCGTTAGCTGGTGGTGCAGTAGCATCATTTATTTTAACCAATAGTTTAATTTCTGCCAATGATACTCTCATTGTGTGCGTATCAAGTAACACTACTGGTAGCGCTGCTGGGGCTTACACCACTTACGTTTCTTATTTGTCTAGTGGTACTGCTTTAATTTCATTGCGTAACTTAAGTTCAACTTCATACTCTGAAGCTGTTATTATTAATTACGCAATTATTCACGGTCAGTAAAAACAAGGGGGCTAAACACCCCCTCACTAATAAAGGTAACACATGGCAATCATCTATTTAAGACATCCCCAACACGGCACAAAAGTCGCGTCAATGGAAGCCGAAGTAGATCATGATTATAAGCATGGTTGGGAAGAATACGACCCAAATGAAACACAAGTTATTGAAAAAGCACCTGTAGTAGAAAATGCTTTAGCACCAAGAAGCCGACGCAAAACAGTTCAATAAAGGATGAGATATGGCAACTACCAACGACCAGATTAATGGGGCGTTACGTTTATTAGGCATACTAGCTGAAGGCGAAGTTCCCTCTGCCGCAACATCTCAAGATGCTTTAACTGCTTTAAATCAGATGATTGATTCGTGGAATACCGAACGATTAATGATTTACAACACAATTGATCAAGTATTTTCATGGGCGCCAGGGGTTATTACCCAAAAACTTGGGCCTACTGGTACGCTTGTTGGAGTTCGCCCTGTAGCAATTGATGATTCAACTTACTTTCGAGATCCTGCGAGTAATATTTCGTATGGCATTAAAATTATCAACCAACAACAGTATGATGGTATTGCGGTTAAAACGGTAACTTCTACTTACCCACAAGTAATGTGGGTCAACATGGAGTTTCCTAACATTACAATGACGGTTTATCCTGTACCAACCAAAGTATTGGAGTGGCACATTATTTCTGTTCAAGAAATGGATCAGCCTGCATCTTTATCGACTGAACTTTATTTTCCCCCAGGCTATTTAAGAGCCTTTAGATATAACTTAGCGTGCGAAATTGCGCCTGAGTTTGGGGTTGAGCCACCGCCGACTGTTGCACGTATTGCAATGACATCGAAGCGTGACTTAAAACGTCAGAACAATCCTGACGATATTATGGCGTTGCCATACAGTATTGTTGGCACACGTCAACGGTTTAATATATTTTCTGGCAATTACTGATTTAAAATAAATAACTTACAAACTATGTTTAAAATATTTACCTCTATACGACCCAGCGCTACCTTTTGGTTGACGGCTATTTGGGTCTTTGCGGTACATATCCATAGCGTGTTGAACATTTTCTTTGTGCGTAACCAATTCAAGATTATCAAGTCTATTATCTTGTCTATCAAGATTTTTATGATTAACTTCAAGTTTATTTTCAATAGGACTTACAAATGCTTCCCAAAGGCATCTATGAATAGGGCGATGCCTATATACTCCATTTTTACTTGGTGTAAAGTAAACATATTGATCTGTGCCAATCTTTGTTTTAACTGGTCTAAACTCAGCATCACCTTGCCATGTTTTACTATGTTTGATAGAATGAGCCGTAGTAATACTTGTGTTAAGAAATTTAGCTACTGCTTTAAGAGTTGCGCCTTGGTCAAACATTTGTTTGGCTTCTCGAACTTGATTAGCGGTAAACAATTTACCTCTAGATATGCGGCGAACATTACCATGATTACTAATTTCGTAAAGTCCTTCGTACCCAACAACCGATTTCCAAATTTCCATAGTCATCTCCTATTTAACTTAAATAGAAGTATACCATGTTGACCCCAATACTAGGACAATCCTACGTCGCACGATCAATTAATGCTGCTGACAGTAGGATGGTCAACCTATTCCCCGAAGCCGTACCGGAAGGTGGTTTGACAGGTGGGTTTCTTAATCGAACACCTGGGCTTCTTAATTTAGCCACCATTGGCACAGGCCCTATTCGTGGGTTATGGACTCATCAAACTAATGGGTTAGATGCTTATGTAGCGTCTGGCACCGAGTTCTATAAAATTCTGCCCGACTATACGGCTACTAAACTAGGCGACATTACCGGCACAGGCCCTGTTTCAATTGCTGATAATGGTACGCAAATTGCCATCGCTTGTGACCCCGATTTGTTTATTTATAACGAAGTGGCTAATACTTTTGTTCAAGCCACTACACCAGCAGGCGCAAGTACCATTTCTTACATTGATGGATACTTTGTTTACAATCAGCCCAACTCACAAATTCTTTGGGTTACTAATATTTTTGATGGTACGATTACCGACCCATTAGCGTTTGCGGCTGCCGAAAGTTCTCCCGACAATGTGGTAGCAGTTGTAACTAATAACCGTGAAACATGGGTATTCGGTACTGGCACTATTGAAGTTTGGTATGACGCAGCGACTGTACCGTTTCCATTAGCACCGATTCAAGGCGCTTACAACGAGATTGGTTGTATTGCTAAATCATCTATCTGCAAATTAGATAACAGCTTGTTTTGGCTCGGTGCTGATCCAAGAGGTTATGGCATCATTTATCGTAACCAAGGCTACACAGGCAAACGTATCTCAACGCACGCTATTGAGTACGCTATTCAAGGCTATGGCGACGTTTCTGATGCGGTGGCTTACACTTATCAACAAGAAGGCCATGCGTTCTATGTGATAGCATTTCCAACTGCCGGTAAGACATGGGCTTACGATGTATCGACAGGTGCATGGCATGAACGTGCAGGATGGTCAAATGGTAAATTTACGCGCCATAGATCACAATGCCAGATGACGTTTAACAATAAAATTATTGTAGGCGACTATGAAAATGGTAATCTTTACGCGTTGGATTTAAACACCTATCAAGATAATGGCGACATACAGAAATGGTTACGGTCATGGCGCCCTATTCCTGAGAATCAAAACACAATGGTTCGTACGGCTCAACATGGACTGCAATTACTTTGCGAGTCGGGTGCTGGGCTTAATGATGGGCAAGGTAGTGATCCTCAAGTCATGTTGCGTTGGTCGGATGATGGTGGACATACGTGGTCTAGCGAACATTGGACACAAATGGGTAAAATTGGTGAGTATGGCTTTAGAGCGTTTTGGCGTAGGCTTGGTATGACTTTAAAGTTGCGCGATCGTGTCTATGAGGTATCAGGCACAGACCCAATAAAGATTGTTATTACTGGCGCTAACCTATTAGTAAATGCAACGAGTAAATAATGGCTAATCCTGATATCACCAAAATCCCTGCACCTAGAACACCGTTTCTAGACCAAGAGTCTGGTGACATTACACCTGCATGGTATCGGTTTTTATATAATTTATTTACGACTACTGGTAGTGGTACTGGTACTGGTATCGGTACGGCTAACGGTGGTACAGGTCAAACCAGTTACACCGATGGGCAGCTGCTTATTGGCAATAGTATTGGTAATGGTTTAAATAAAAATACCTTATCTTCAGGCGCAGGTATTAGTGTAACCAATGGGCATGGCTCGATTCAGATTAATAATAGTGGCGTTACCTCTAACATAGCGGGTACAGGCATTACAGTTAGTGGTGGTACAGGCGCGGTAACAATTAGCAACTCTGGTGTTACTTCTATTATTGCAGGCACAGGTATTACAATTAGCGGTAGCACAGGCGCAGTAACTATCAATAGTGTCAATAATGGTGTAACAACTTTTAGTGGTGGCACAACAGGACTAACCCCAAATACGCCTACTAGCGGCGCTATAGCACTTGGTGGCACACTTGCGATAGCCAACGGCGGTACAGGTGCAACAACAACATCTAATGCAAGAACCAATTTAGGATTAGGTGGTGGACTTTCGGTGACGATTAACACCGCCAAATTAACAACTTTAGGCGCCAACGGTAGCATGACGTTTACTAATGGCATTTTAACCGCACAAACACAGGCGACATAATGGAACTGCATTTATTATCTTTTACCTTTTTTATACTTCAATGTTTGGATTGGTATACGACATCAACTATTTTAAAAAATGGTGGGTATGAACAAAATCCTGTCATGGTGTTTGTTTTTAAATATGTAAACATTAATGTTGCAATGGGTTTTAAATCCATTTTATTAACTTTATTAGGCTACGCAATTGGACTTGTTTATCCTTTATTATTAGTTGTTTTAATCATTATTTATTTAGTAGTAATTATTCATAATTGGAAATCGTTATGAATATAGCCATGACATTCGGCAAAGGGTTGTTACCTAACGCGCCGTTACGTCAACGTGTGGAAAACTTGCAACGTGAAATTTCTAAACTGCCACAGTACGAGCCTAAGACCACTCACACGTTTCACGCAGGAATGTATTGCCGTGAAGTATGGCGTCCAGCAGGTGTTTTGGTGGTGGGTAAAGTCCACAAAAAAGAACATTTCTATTTAATCGTATCAGGCACAGTAGCAATTACTACAGATGATGGGGTACAATTAGTTACTGGCCCACATTTGTTGTGTAGTACGCCTGGTACAAAACGTGCTGTGTATGCAGAAACAGACGCTTTATGTATGACTTTTCATGTTGTAGATGCTAAAACAATTGAAGATGCTGAAGCTGAATTAGTTGAAACAGA
>JGI24890J29729_1001514_pt1 | contig 10279 bp, 13 predicted proteins | sample FreactcultureFD7_FD_29729 | JGI IMG/M metagenome (IMG submission 29729)
ATGGCATTTATTGGGAACTCAGTTCAGACACAAGGGTTTACCCCAGCTATTGATTACTTTAGCGGTAATGGCTCAACTGTAACTTTCACTTTATCCCGCCCTGTAGCTTCTGTGGCGCAGATGATTGTTGCTATTGATAACGTTATTCAGAACCCAAGCTCAGCTTTTACAGTTAGCGGTAACGCAATCACATTCAGTTCTGCCCCATTAAGCGGGACAAACAACATCTGGGTTGAGTACACAAGTCTTATTACTACTTATAACGGAATAAGCCAAAGCCCATCTGTTATCGGTGATATTACTGCTACTGGTGGGTATCTTGCTTCTGGTAGCTTTAACAACACCTTCCTTGATGGAACTATTGTTGACTACGTAACAGGCAACGGTCGTGTAACTGTTGGTCCTGCTGATGGCTTTACGCTTTATAACGGTGGCACAACTGCTAGAAATACACTTTTAGCTTTAAATACGAATGGTGCTTTAGGAGTTGGCTCTTCACCTTCTTATGGTACGGCTGGTCAGTTTTTACAATCAAACGGAACAGGCGCAGCTCCTAGTTGGGCAACACTTTCTTTGTATGCAGCCGACTATTTAGTAGTTGCTGGTGGCGGTGGTGGCGGTGGTGGTGGCTATGGCGGTGGCGGTGGCGGTGCAGGTGGATATTTAGCAAGTTCTGTAAACCTTTTGGGTGGAAGTTCTTACACAGTAACTATTGGCGCTGCAGGTGCTGGGGGCGGTACAGGTGGCGGGTCATCTTCTGGTTTACCAGGTGCAAATGGTGGAAATAGTGTATTAAGTGGTGTTGCTACTGCAATTGGTGGCGGTGGCGGTGGCGCACAAAATGGTGGAACCGCATACCCTGGATCAAGTGGTGGATCAGGTGGTGGTGGTGGTTCAAGCGCTAGTGCTGGGCCTGGAGGCTCTGGAACTTCTGGTCAAGGTAATTCTGGCGGTAACGGAGCAGCTTCTGCATCTGATTATGGCGGTGGCGGAGGAGGATCAGCTTCTTCTGGATCATCTGGTTCAAATGCCGTAGGTGGTAATGGTGGATCTGGAACAAACTGGCAATCACTTGGAACTTTTTATGGTGGCGGTGGTGGAGGCGGAGTTTATTCTGGAACTGCTGGTAGCGGTTTAAATGGCGGTGGTAACGGTACAGTTGGCAATGCTACTGGTTCTGCTGGCGCTGGAGCTACTAATCGAGGATGTGGTGGCGGAGGAGGATCTAATGGCGGAACTCCTGGACTAGCAAGTTCTGGTGGCGATGGTGGTTCTGGAATAGTTATCATTCGCTATCTAGGTTCACAGCGTGGCACAGGCGGAACAGTTACTTCATCTGGTGGATACACTTACCATACATTTACAACATCTGGTACATACGTTGCTTAACGGAGAAAACATGGGACATTTTGCAAAAGTAGTTGACGGTAAAGTTACACAAGTGATTGTGGCTGAACCTGATTTCTTTAAAACATTCGTAGATTCAAGCCCTGGTGAGTGGATTCAAACATCCTATAACACCATTGGTAATGCACACACTCAAGGCGGTACTCCGCTTCGTGGCAACTATGCTGGTGTAGGCTACACATACGACAGAGAAAACGATGTGTTTATCGCTCCAAAACCATCAGAAGACGCTACACTGAATACTGAAACATGGCTATGGGAAGTTCCTGTAGTTGAGCAACCACAAGGCTAAAAATGGCTATCTCCACAATCAACCAAGCTGGCTTAAATGCTCCGCTGACGCTGACAAGCCCAGTTTTAAATTCGCCAGCTTTTTCTGGTACCCCTACGGGTACTTTGGTTAGTGCAAATATGCCATCAGGGTCTGTTATCCAAGTTGTTTCTGTTAACACAACGTCCTATTCATATACTAGTACTGCTGGGTTTACTGATGTAACTGGAATGACTGCGACAATTACTCCACAATTTTCTACAAGCAGAATTTTAGTTTCTGTAATGGGTGGTGGTATTACCGCTACAGATACTACTGGTGGTAATGTGCAGTTTATTCTTGCTGATGGGTCAAATAATCAATTAGCTGTTTTATATGCTGCTGGCGCACCTTCTTACGGGGCACAAGTTTGGCCTTCCATTTGTTTTAACGCAACATTTTCTCCAGCCACAACTTCAGCAATTACATATAAAGTAAGAGCAAACCCCATTGGTGGTCATGGTTGGCAGTTTAATAACTACAACACTCAGCCAGGCGGCTCAAACCCAAGTGGGACAATAACTTTAATGGAAATCCGCTAATGCCATACATCGGAAACCCCATATACCAATCGGCTTTTGTCACAGATCAGTTCTCTGGTACAGGCTCGCAAACTGCTTACACAATGTCGGTGGCCCCTGCTGGGACTACTAACGTTCTGGTGGTGGTATCTGGTGTAGTTCAAGACCCATCTACTTATGGTGTAGTTGGTAACACGCTTACCTTCTCGGCAGCCCCTCCTAGCGGTACAGGCAATATCTCATGCCGCTATCTTGGTGTTCCAGTAACAGGCGTAACAACCACAGCCTACAGAACCGTAACGGAGTTCACAGCGACTGCAGGACAGACTACATTCACACCGCCTTCTTATAACGTGGGGTTCATCAATGTCTACCTTAACGGAGTTTTGCTGGGCAGCGCTGACTATACTGCTACTAACGGAACTACTGTCGTTCTCGCTACGGGCGCTTCGGCTGGTAATCTGGTTACTGTAGAGTCATTCCAGATTAGCTCAGTAGCCAACGCTATTCAAAACACTGCTGGTTCAGTTAGCTCTTCAAACATTGCTACTGGCGCAGTCACCCCAGCTAAGCTAAGCACAGGTGGCCCTTCTTGGAATACTACTGGGTCGCTTACAGTAACAAACTCTGCTGGCTCTACAGGTCTTTTAGTTACTGGATCTGGTACTGGTACTCAATATATTGAAGCTAGTAATACAGGTGGTAGCTTACTACTTGGGCTAGATAATTCTACTGGTGGACTTACAGGAAATGCCTATGGAGCTTTTATTGGAACGTACTCCAATAAAGTAATAGCATTAATAACAAACGGCACAATCAGAGCAACAATCAATACCAGTGGCGCGTTAGCTCTTCAAGGCGGAAATATTTCTGCTAACGGTGTAGGCATTACTTTCCCAGTAAGCCAGTCCGCATCAACAGACCCTAATACATTAGATGACTACGAAGAAGGCACTTGGACACCAGCATTTACAAATTTTTCTGGCACTTCTGGATGGACATTTACAAACGCAGCCTATATAAAAATTGGGAAAACTGTATTTATTAATTGCCAAATTACACCAGGTGCTGGAACAATATCTTGTTCGTCAAACTCAGGACTTATTACAGGGATACCTTTTCCTGCAACAGGCGCAAATAGCCCTATACCTTGGGCAACAAACTATATTGAAACATTGGGTACAGGTGTTATTTACGGTTCATCTGGAGTTTATGCCCCAACAATAAGCGTTGCAAACTCTAGAACAATATTTTTTGCTGGCTCATATATAACTACAGCATAAGGATAGAAAATGTTAGAAAAACAAGTAACAATTGACAAAATTGAAGTAGTGGCAGATGACGTTATTCAAGTTCGTCAGGTTACATATATTCTTGAGGATGGTGTTGAACTTAGTAAGTCTTATCACCGCTGGTTACTGAATAAAGGTGATGACATCTCTGCGCAAGACACTAAAGTACGGGCTGTATGCAACGCAGTTTGGGGTGAATAATGACACAAGCAGCTAACTTAGGCGCTCTCGGTACTAACGTAAATTCGTCTGGGGCTTTAACCGCTTCTACTCTTACTGGTACTTTAGGGTATGCAAACCTTCCTGCTGGTAGTGTGTTGCAAGTGGTTAGTAGCGTTTATTCAACCTCTACATCAACAACTAATACAGCCGCATCTCCTGTTGCAACTGGATTAACTGCAACTATTACACCAAAATTTGCATCAAGCAAAGTTCTTGTTTTAATTTCACACTCTCAAAACTATAAACCTTCGGGATTTCCTTATGCTGATATAGCTTTTTGGTTATTTAAAAATGGGTCAAGTTTAATAAAATATGCTATTGACTTAGGCTATACAGGTTCATCTTTAGATTTATTTTTTGCAAGTAATTTTAATTATTTAGATTCTCCAGCTACTACTTCGGCAACAACTTATTCAACATATTTTGCAAATGCTAATTCTGGTGGCGGTAGCGTTATTGTGCAATCTGAAAATACACCAGCAACTATTATTCTTATGGAGATTGCGGCATGATTAATTTACATGATGCTATTTATGCACTTAATTCTGATATTAAAGTTATTCGTGGTGATGTAGCTTATGACCAAGAAGGTAATGAAGTAGCTTACGACTTAAAATCTGTAGAAGCTAAAGTCGCAGAATTACAAGCTGCAGAAGAAGTTGCTGCACAAGCCCAAGCAGATGCCAAACAATCCGCATTAAATAAACTCATGGCTCTCGGTCTGACCGAGAAAGAAGCGCTTGCGCTTGGAGTTAAATAATGGCACTTACACAAGTACAAGTCGGGATGGGCGGGAACAGCAATGCACCTGCGTTTAGTGCTTATGCTTCTGCGGCTCAAACCGTAACAAGCGGTGCTGATACTAAAGTTTTGTTTGATACAGAACAATTTGATACTAATAGTAACTTTGCTTCTAGTCGATTTACCCCAACTGTAGCTGGATACTACCAGTTAAACACCAGAGTTAGATTCAATGGAACAAGTCCAAGCCAGTATGTACTCTATTGGTACAAAAATGGGGCTTCGATTGGCATCGGGGCTTACTACAATACGAATCTAGGGGTAATTTTTGCATCAGCATCTACTTTGGAATATATGAATGGAACAACTGACTATGTTGAAATATACGCCAACATAACAGCCACATCTCCGTCTCTTGGTTCTACCTACCAAAACACTAACTTTTTCTCTGGCTGTCTAATGAGAGGCGCATAATTGTTCGGAATCTCAGCCTTTGCTCAATCGCCTTTTGCTTCTTTAGGAGGCACTGCGTACCCAGTTAGCGTGGCTGAGAGCTTTACCTTTTCCGATTCCTATTTAGGCCCAGCTACCTTTGGTGGGATTATTGCCGATTCTATTTCGCTGGTAGATGGAGATGGCGGTGCTACAACATTTGACTTCTTTGTTACCGATGCTGAAACTTTCTCATTAGACGACCAAGCTAGAGGCAACTGGACTGGCGCAAAAAGCATAGCTGAATCCTTTACCTTTACCGACACCTATGCAGGCCCAGTAGCTTTTGCTGGAACCGTAGCCCAGACAATAACCTTTACAGATACCGTTGCAGCTACTGGAAACTTTCCTAAGACCAATGCCGACACGGTTACATTTACGGATGTCTGGGGTGGGCGGGCCGACTTTAACCCAGACCAAGCTGAAGCTATTACGTTTACAGATGCTGAAACTGGGCTAGTAACCTTTGTTGCAACGGCGGCTGAGAGCTTTACTTTGACTGATGCACCTACAGCTCAGGTTGACTTCAAGCCTTTGGTCAACGAGTTAATGACCCTTTTAGACTCCCCAATTGCCAGTGGATGGTTTAAAATTAATGACGATCAAACTGTAACTTGGCAAGCTGCAGATAACTCGCAAACTGTTACATGGCAGCAAGTCGGGGACGACCAAAATCCTGGCTGGACACTTATAGACAATACTCAGGGGTAAACCATGACAACCTTCTCAACTTCATTAAAGCTAGAACTGCCAGGCGATGGCCAGCAGACTGGTGTTTGGGGTCAAACTACCAATAGAAACTTAGGTACACTCCTAGAACAAGCTATTACTGGTGTTCGTTCGATCACCATGCTAGATGCCAACTACACGCTGACCGACCTTAACGGCACCTCAGATGAGGCTAGAAACGCTGTAATCATCGCAAACGGCACAAATACTGCAGTGCGGGATATTATTGCCCCCAACGTAAACAAGCTATATGCCATCTACAACAACACTACAGGTAGCCAAGCAATACGTATTATTGGGTCTAGTGGTACTGGTGTAACCATCCCTAACGGCGTTATTGCCCAAGTATTCTGTGATGGTACTAACTTCTACTCCATGCTGAACGGTACTGTAGGTGCTTTTACTGTAGCTAGTTTGCTGACCGCCCCGTCTATTAATGACACTGGAACATTAACGGTTGCTGGGGTTACTACCCTTAACGGCACCTCTATATATAATGCCGCTGAAACCCATAATGCTATAGAAACCCACAACGGCACAGCCAATTTCATAGGAACTACAACTGCCCCTACTGTAGCTACAGGCGACAACACCACAAACGTGGCTACTACAGCCCTTGTCACTTCTAAGATTGCAGCTATTACCTCTGTACCGTCTGCCGTGCAGATTGGTACTACAAACTACACAGTGCTTGAGTCTGGTGGCTATTTGTACTTCCGCTACGGTGGGGTAAACAAGATGCGTTTGGATTCTTCTGGTAACTTAATCTGTACTGGTAACATTACCGCCTACGGCTCAATCTAAGGAGAATCCCTTGCTATTTGAAATACACGCAGAGAAACATGCGTTAGATAAAAAAGTATTTCTATATGACAATGAGACCAACGTCCTGAAAGATGCGGACGGGAATGAGTTCAAGTTCCCTGACATGCAAGCCCAGCACGAGCACCCAGCTGCTACTAAATTTAGCAAGTACCAGCCCCTACACAAGTCCAAGCACATTGAGCTATTAAAGATCCAGATGGGTCTTGGTTGCAACTACACCTGTGACTACTGCTCTCAGAAGTTTGTAGAGCGTGCAGAATCTACTTCCCACAAGGATATTGACTCCTTTTTACGTAAGCTAGAGACCCTAGAGTTCTCTGAGGAACGTGGCCTTAAGGTTGAATTCTGGGGTGGTGAGCCACTTGTATACTGGAAAACCCTTAAGCCGTTGGCTGAGGCACTGCGTGAGAAGCTCCCATACGCCAAGTTCTCCATGATTACCAACGGCTCTATCTTGACCGACGAGATTATTGATTGGTTGATGATGATGGATTTCTCGGTATCCATTAGCCATGATGGCCCAGGCCAGTCTGTGCGTGGTCCAGACCCATTTGATGACCCAGAAAAGAAGAAAACTATCCTTGGTTTTTATCGCATGATGAGCCGCCTCAAGAAGGGCATTAGCTTTAACTCCATGCTGTCCAAGAATAATCAGAGCCGTAAGGCAATCCATGAGTGGTTTATTGAGCTAACAGGCAATCCTGAGATTGTACTGGGTGAAGGTACCCTCGTTGATGCGTATGATGAAGATGGCATTACTAACTCATTGCAAACCCTTGAGGACCACTTTAACTTCCGCCGCAATACGTTTAAAGAAATTTACGCTAACGACGGCTACATCGGCTTCCAAGCTATTATTGACAAGATTGACGGCTTCACAATGGCTGTTTTATCCCAGTCAGATGCTAAGTACCTAGGCCAGAAGTGCGGCATGGATAACGAGAGCACCCTAGCTGTAGACCTCAACGGCAACGTACTTACCTGCCAAAACGTCAGTGCTGCTGAGACTAGCAAGAATGGTGAATCCCACTTGGGGGGTAACCTAGCCGACTACGACAAAGTTGCTCTGTACACTTCTACCCACTGGTCTAACCGTGATGCCTGCCCTAGCTGCCCAGTATTGCACCTCTGCAAGGGCGCTTGTATGTTCCTAGACAACAAGTTCTGGGAAGTATCTTGTGCTAACGCCTACTCAGATAATGTAACTTTATTTGCTGCATCTATACATAAAATGACAGGGTATATACCTACCCTAATTAAGGGTGACGGCTTACCGCCAGAGCGCCAAGATATATTCGGTACAGTTTTAAAGCACGAAGAGAAACCAGTTAAGCGGATCATCCCTATTAAGGTAGTCAGCGAAGTGGTTGAGAAAATTGATAATGTTGAAGTTTACGGGAAGGCACGGGTAGCAGCATGACATTACCAGCATCAGGTCCTATTTCAATAGGTGACGTTAGCGTAGAGATTGGGCAGGCAGCTACCTTTACCGACGACCTATCATTCTTAAATGGTCTGCTTTTAACACCAGCAAGCCCAGCTAATATGGGTGCGTTCTACAGCAAAGCCTACTTCCAGAACAATACGCAAGGCGCTTGTGATAATGGTAACTGCACTAATAACTGTAACTGCGGCAATATCCAGTGTACCAACTGCTTTATATCGGGTACTACGAACTGCTTAAACTGCCAGCCACAAGCCTACCTGCAGACTAACTGTAACTGCGCTTGTACATATAACTGTGTAACCTCTGCAACTGCGCTCTACAACTGTAACTGTGCTTGTAACTGCTCTAAGATTATCTGTGCCAAGCTATATGAGCAAGGCTATATGGACCCTAATGTTTGGGTAGCTGACCAGGCTTATGGCAAGATGCTTCGTAAGAATGACCGCCGTGTATACCGTGGCTATATACGCTGGGCACGAACTGTGACTGCTTGGATGGATGGTAAAGGTCCTGAGTGTTTTTTATGGCTACCTAAAAAACAACGTTTAGCTGCACAGAAGGAAGCTATTACTAGAATGGCGTTGCGGATTGGTATTCCTTGGTCTGAGCATATGGCTTACCTCATGGGTACTCGCCCTAAAGATAACTTGCGTGGTAGGGTTCTTATGGCTATTGGCGTACCTATTAGTCGTTTAATTGACTACATTCCACACCGCAGAGGCCATCGCATCCTGACTTTATGGGGTATGTGGGCGTTGTTCTGGATGAGCCATTGGACTGCATCGGCTATCGTTTCTGTAAATAAATTTAGCGTTGAAGGAGTGAAAAAATGGATGAACACATAATGCAGGAAGTCCCTGCACACCTACGAATTATTCCCGAAGACCAAAAAGTTGCGGCTTCACCATACCTACAAGTAGCGCCAGAAGATGTAGATAAGTACCGTCAATATGTAGTTCACTACTTTGACAACCAGATGAACCGTGACATTTTAATGATGCAGGGCGAAGACAAAGAGCGCATGTTTCAGATGCTTAATGACTATGCCGACATCTTAGAAAAGATCTTCCACGACGGTATTCCAATCCTTGAGCACATCCAAGACAAGCGTTGGTCAGCTGCTCATGCTAATCCACATACTGGCATTAACTGGGATCATGACTGCCCTATCATTCGTGAATATGAAGAATGGAAAGCCCGCCGTGTTCAGAATACTGAAGAACCCGTTCAAGAATCTTGAGTACACCCAGGGGGGTCAGCAGATCTCCTACGGTGACGTCATTACGTATTACGATGCCCAGTTGGCAGGGGAAGATGTTTTTCGCACTATACCTGAGCGCTACCGCAAGGACTTTTGTTTATCCTTGCTAAAGATTACTGGCTCGGTGCCACCCCATACTGACAGCGAAGTTAAGACCAGCATTAACTTTTACGTAGAGCCAGGCGATTACAAGACTACGTTTTATACCCCAGAGCCAAAAGCAGTTAAGCGCCAGATAGAAAACCAAACTAATGGTTACATCTTTCAACAGCACGAACTAGCTAATAGGGGTTCTTTTACTGCTAGAGCTGGTGATGCTTACTTGCTAGGGGTTGATAGGGTACATGATGTCCAAGGTAGCGGAGAGCGTACAGCTATTTGTTTAGCTACAGATAAGTACGATTTTTATGAAGTGCTGCATATGCTAGTAGAAACGGAAACCGTTTAATGTTCTATGAAGAGCTAGATTTTATTAAGTTTGACCATGACAAGCTAGTTGCGGACATCAAGCAGCACGTGTTCCCACTGGGTGCTCAAGTTATTCAAGGAGAAGAATATGAAACGGTGGCTTACCACGGCTTTGGCGGTTGGAGTATTACTTCCCGTACTGGTGATTGGCGAGATGGTTGGGATTTTTTCCAGAATGATGAAGGAGAGGCAATGGAAGTCTACTTTCCTAGAAATGACAATAACTATAAATCGCTTAAGTTCTTCAACATTGCACACTCTATGGAGCATAAAAACCCTACCCAGGCTTGCGTGGGCGAGATTGCGTTCGTTGTTAACCAGCTGGAAGATCTAGGTTTATACCCACGTAGGGTACGAGTAACTTGCCTTAAAGCTGGAGCTAAGTCTTTAGTGCATAAAGATGCTGATGACAATGAGTACATGGCTAGGATCCATATACCTATCATTACTAATAAGAAATGCGTGTTTATTTCTGAAGGTACTACGTTACATATGGAAGCTGGTAAAGCCTATGCAGTTTGGGTTAATAACTGGCACCAAATACGCAACGACTCAGAAGATGAC
>JGI24890J29729_1001515_pt1 | contig 10279 bp, 8 predicted proteins | sample FreactcultureFD7_FD_29729 | JGI IMG/M metagenome (IMG submission 29729)
TGAATAAGCTGAAAGTGAAGTCATTCCTAAATAATTAACAAAACCTGTTGGAGGAGTTACAGAGCCAGCATTTTGCTGTGCGCTATATTTAGAAGCAACAGACCCAATTATAACAAATCTATCAACAGGGAACTGTGCATTAGTTCCGTTATTTGTTATAGAAGCACCAGCATTACGCTGGTCGATTGTCATGTTTCCGTTAATAATTCGGTTACGGAATACTGAAGATATGGGTGAAAACCTACCACCATTTGAATCGGTTATTAAATCAGCATTTACCTGACCGTATGCCATTATGCGCCCCTCACTAAACAACCATTAAAATAACTAAACGCAATTCCTGTGCCAGTTGCTTGTGATGTTGTAAATGCAGCATAAACTTCAAGATAATCTGTGCTTCCATTGCAATAAACTAAAGTAGAAACCGTAAAACCTCCAAAAGCAACAGCCGCATTTATATAAGTTCCATATTTATATACAGAGCCATTTTTATAAATAGAAATATAACCACCAGTATAAGAAGCATTTGGTTGAGTTTGAGCATTTACTTGATAATATCCAGCCACAGTTGGAGTAAACCGACTTGAAGCAAAGTTACTATTTGTGTCAAATTCTTCTGCGTCAAAAGTTACTTTAGTTGCGCCAGTACCAATGGTTGCGCCAGTACCGCTTGTATATGCACTAAACGCAGGGCCAGCCGCATTAAGCGTACCTGTTTGCGCTGCAATAGTTACTGTATTAGTACCCGCTACAACAGGAACAGCTAAGGTAACTGCTCCGCTAGTATCTCCTGAAACAACAATAGAACTCATAGAATAATCCACCTTTGACCTGTTGAAACAGTAATTGTAGTTCCACTAGCTACTGTAAATGGTCCAACACTCATAGCGTTTTGTCCAGTTGCTAAAGTATAACTAGTAGTATTAGTTGTAGCATTAATCACAAGACCATTACTTGCCACCATTTGTGGTGCAGTTAAATCGCCTGTAGATGGGTTAGTTTTAAGGTTAGCATTAACATTTGCGGTACTAAAAGTGCCTGAAGTCGAGCTATTAAATACAGGGTAAAAGGTAGCATTACTACTAGTAGCAGTTGTAGGAATTACAGAACCTGCGCCCGAGTATCCAGAGTTACCGCTATACCCTGATGTACCACTATATCCGCTTATGCCAGAACCTGAATAACCACTAATTCCAGAACCAGAGTAGCCCGATATTCCAGAGTAACCAGAAATACCAGAATAGCCAGATATTCCAGAGCCAGAATAACCCGATATTCCAGAATAACCACTAAAACCACTATACCCAGAAGTACCAGAATAACCACTTACACCTGAACCAGAATATCCACTAATCCCTGAGTAACCAGAAGTACCTGAATACCCTGATATACCAGAGTAACCACTAGTGCCATTAGAACCTGTTCCACCTGAATATCCAGAGTAGCCTGATGTTCCATTTGTTCCTGTGCCACCACTATAGCCACTAATTCCAGAGTATCCGCTAATGCCTGAATAACCAGAAATACCTGAACCAGAATAACCCGATTTACCGCTATATCCTGAAATCCCGCTATAACCCGATATTCCAGAGTAACCACTTATTCCGCTATATCCTGATTGCCCATACATTACTTGCGTTACAGTAAAAATAACCGATGGAGTTTCTGGATAAGTTCCATTACCAGGAAGCGCTTCTAAATATACGCTTGCATTGGTTGTATCCCAATACAACTCTACATAGTCAGTAGCGTTTACATTGAATACATAATTGATTGTTAATACTTCAGAAGAAAATGCGCTTCCTTGTTTATCTGGCACATCAAAGTGTGTATTGCTATCAGGAACATTAACTCCATTTAACTTTATCCAAGTTTGTGTAGAACCTAATGCAGTACTGTGATTGGTATATTGAATAGAAAATGTAAAGCTGTAAGTTCCTGCGTTAGCTACATATATTCTTGAAGTTGGGCTTCCAATAGAAGTGCCAGTATTGTTAGGATCATAAGAATTAAAAGTAATTGGAGTAGCGGTATTAATTGTAGTAGTTTGTGTAGTGGTATCCCAAAAAGAACCCCAATTACCAATCGTGCCACCTGCGCCTACACCACCTGAATACCCTGAAATACCAGAGTAACCACTAATTCCACTATAGCCAGAAAATCCACTATATCCACTAATTCCAGAACCAGAGTAGCCTGATATTCCCGATCCTGAGTAACCCGATATACCTGAATATCCACTTATTCCAGAGTATCCAGAAATTCCACTATATCCAGAAATGCCACTATAACCACTAATACCCGATCCGCTATAACCCGAAATACCAGAATATCCGCTATAACCTGATATTCCACTATATCCAGATGTACCGCTATAACCAGAAATTCCACTAAAACCACTTATACCGCTTCCAGAATATCCAGAAATACCTGAGTCGCCAGAAATCCCTGAATAGCCTGAAAAGCCTGAATATCCGCTAATGCCAGAATAACCAGAAGTGCCAGAATATCCGCTAAATCCAGAAGTTCCCGAATAACCAGAAAATCCGCTAATACCACTAAATCCGCTAATACCATTAGCAATGGCAAAAATAATATCTTGGTCATTAATAAAACCAGGTATTGTGCCTGTACCAGTAGAAGAAATTAAGGAAACTGGAATAGTAAAATAATTTCCAGTATTAGTTGGTGTTCCTGTAATTACCCAAGTTTGAGAATTAGCACTATTGCCTTGATCTTGTATAACAAATTCTTCAGTTGTTGCGAGCAAAGCCAAAAATACACTAATGTCTACGCCATTTGCAGTTATGTTACTAACATTAATTTGAGTAGAATCAGTTTGTAATGCGTTATTCCAAAGCAAATAATCTGCACCTGGATCACCGCTATTTATTAATGTGTTGGCTTTATAAAAATAATATGTACTAGATAATCCGCTTGCGCCTGAATATCCACTAATTCCACTATCGCCCGAAAAACCGCTTATACCTGAATCTCCTGACCAACCCGAAATTCCACTATAACCGCTAAATCCAGATATTCCCGAGTCGCCACTAAAACCACTTATACCGCTAAATCCTGATATTCCTTGTTCGCCAGTAAGTTCTGTTATCCAAGAACTAGAAGAACCTGTAACTGGAGTGCCACCATCACCAATAATGTCAGCATGAATAGCAAATCCAAATCCACCAGCGTATTGAATTAATGTAATGCGACCATAGTAGTAATAAGTTGATCCGCTTGTTTGATCGGCTAAAAGAATGTAATTACCAACAGCAAATGCGCCTGTTCCTGGGGGTTCTGGAACATACCAATATACATTTGTGCCAATAAGAGAACCATCTGTAGCCCAATTTTGTCCACCAACTAAAGGTGTAAATCCAAGACCTGAGTAACCAGAAGTTCCAGAATAACCTGATATTCCTGAATCACCAGACCAGCCCGAAATTCCGCTATCTCCAGAAAATCCTGAAATACCGCTATCGCCTGAATATCCGCTAATGCCAGAATCTCCGCTAAAACCTGAAATTCCAGAATCTCCAGACCAACCGCTAATTCCAGAATCGCCTGACCAACCAGAAATTCCACTAAATCCTGATATACCACTAAAACCGCTATATCCACTTATTCCAGAATCCCCAGAAAAGCCACTATAACCTGATACACCGCTACCTGAATAACCAGATATGCCACTATCCCCAGACCAACCAGATATACCGCTATAACCGCTTTCTCCGCTATATCCTGATGTGCTATCTCCGCTATATCCAGAGATTCCGCTATAACCAGAAAATCCTGAATAACCAGAAAAGCCTACAATTTGACCAGCGTTAAACCATTCAGTACCATTCCATACCCACAAATCACCATCAGAAATAACAATGTAAGCATCATTAACTTGATTGCCTGTTGGTGGTAAATCAGCAGGAGTAGGTACTGATCCCAATAAATTAATGGATGTACCTTGTTGACCGCTATATCCACTAATACCGCTATCGCCAGAAAATCCTGAATAGCCAGAAGTACTGTCACCTGAATAACCAGATATGCCAGAATCGCCTGACCAACCGCTAGTTCCTGAATACCCAGAAATTCCAGAGAATCCTGAATAGCCTGATGTACCTACACCAGAAAATTGTGTCCAAATAATAGGAGTAACATCAATCGTACCAATTTTGGGAGCAATGACTACCCAACCTGTACTGCCATTAATAGTTCCATATTGAATAAAGGTAAATGCACTTGGTACTTCTGCCCAAATGCTCATATCTGCTGATCTTAACCAAGCAGTTTCAGATGCTACATAAATACCATTTTCAGCAGGATCATCTTGATTTTTTACACAAACTCGATCATTGACTACTATTGTGTAATTATCAATAGTTTGTAAACCATAAAGATCAATATTTCCACCCAAAAAAGTGGTTGCACATTCGCATGATGCTTTGGCTACCATTCCTTGTGCTATTGCATCAGCATATTCTTTATTAACTAAATCATTAAGATTAACTGGCAAGGTATCAACCTGACCTGTAACCGTAAACATATTCTGGAAAGCTGCAGAATAATAGCCATTTTCCATTCCATAAATTTGAACAAAAGCATTGCCAGTTCCAGCAGTCATTAAATTAACTGCAAAATCACCAATCTTCCAAGATTGAGCAACTGTGCCTTCTTGCGCCCTAACAACAGTTAAAGCATCGCCTGTTACATTAGTAACTAAAACAATTTCAACAATTAAATTATTAGTTGCATTAACTAAAGTTAGCTTAAATGCCTCGCCCACTTGTGGGTCAGGAAAATAAGATGCAGTTCCACCAGCTACATAGATAGTTGTAGCTGTAGGTGTTACAGGTGCTGCTAATGTAGTTTGAGCCTGATTAGCAAAAAGAAGAATTGTCATTTTTTACAAAATTGCCCAAGTATCGCCTTCTGCTCCTGAAAATCCAATATTAGTAACAGGAAAAGTTAAAACATAATATATTTGACCTGTTTGCGTTCCAGTTGGAGTTATATCATAAAATAAAGTTCCACCATCTAATGAAAATGCCATAGCAGCACCTTCAGCAGATGAATTTAGAACCACAGTAGAATTTGGCGTTAATTGATTAGTTACATTTACAACAGCACTTCCAGTATTTCCTATAGTCCCTGTAATTGGACTACCATAATTAGTTGTCATAATTTTTCCTTATTTTTAAGATACATAGTATCCAGAACTTGTAAATTTGTGAACCCAATAAGTAGTGCCACCTGACGAGTAAGAAGTAACAGTACCGCCTGTGCCTTTTTGTGTAGCGTTAGCATAGGAAACATAAACAATTCCAGAACCACCTGAACCGCCATTACCACCAGTTCCACCAACAGCAGCGCCACCGCCACCACCAGCAGAACCAGAATTAGCTGAACCATTCCCACCAGAACCAGCAGTACCACCATAAGGATTACCTGCTCCACCACTACCAGCAAATCCATCTCCACCTGCGCCACCACCGCCATCAAATCCACCACCGCCACCGCCAGCGCAATAAGTAGGAACACTTAGTCCAATTGGAATTGTAGGAATTCCACCAACTCCACCATTAGTACCTGAACCAGTAGTAACTCCATCATCACCTGTTGCGCCAGCACCACCACCGCCCATACCAGCAGTAGAACCATTATTATTACCACCACGAGAACCTTGTCCTACCGTTGCAGCACCACCAGCAGTTGTATTGCCATAACCACCAGCTACACCACCTGCGCCACCACCAGAACCACCAGCAATACCATTACCAGAAGAATTACCACCATGTCCACCACCAATGGAAGTTAAAGTAAATACACTTGAATTTCCACCATTCGTATTTGCAGCACCACCAGCACCAATATTTACAGCGTAAGAAGTAGAAGGTAATAAAGTAGTAATTCCTTGCAAATAACCACCTGCGCCACCACCGCCTTGACCAGCAGTATAAGCACTTGTATCACCACCGCCACCGCCAGCACCACCACCCACAAAATAATATACATTGTAAGAGGTGGGAATTGGAGCAGTTGGATTTATCAATACATAGGATTGAAAAATACTAGACCAAATTAAATATAAAGGATAACCGCCTGGACCAGTATTTCCTGCAACAAGCGGAGTTTGGTATCCTGTAACAATAGGATAAGCGGAAAAAATAGTAGACCCTAAAGTCAACTGTAATGTTGCTGCGCCTGTATTTGTTACTAAATTTTGTAAAACTATGCTGAAATTATCAGGAATTGAAGTTAAATTAGAAGGCAAATAAGCAGTTAAAGCATTTGCAGTACCGCCAGCGTTGGTTGCGGTATAAGTTCCTAATTGAAGCTGATCTAATTGAATATTATTATTCATAGTAGCAGCAGTTGGATACATACCGATCGTAGCACCAGTTGTAAAGGTTTGCGCTATTGTATTATCTTGTCCTCTAACTACAGTTAATGTATCGTTATTTCTAGCAGTAACTAATACAATTTCATCTAAAGTGCTAGAAGTATTATAAATAGTGGCATAAAACGCTTTTCCTAATATTGGGGTAGGGAATAAATTACCTGTACCAGAAGCTAAAAAAATCGTGGTTTGAATACTATTTATTGGGCTTGCCAATGTAGAAGTTGCATTATTAGCGAATTGAAGAATAGTCATAGCAAAACCCTTAATAAACTCAAATCATTATAGTCAATAAGTAACATTAAATGTGTACTGAAATGGTGTTTGTAACGCACCCGAATTAATGGCTGTATCTAAAATTGGAGCAAGAGGCGTTAAATCTCCAGAAGAAATATCAATATCAATTACATTTCCAGAACCAAAAGTTACGCTTATATCATAAGTATTTGGTATTGGTGTTGGAATTCCATTAGGTTGAGCTAAAAACCGATAAATACGATTTTTTAACCAAGTAATATCAAACTGGTATCCATCGCCTTTGTAAAAATTCCAAGTAATAATTCTTTTAAAAAGATCATCGGTTGTTTCATAAAAACCGCTTGGAGTAATAACAATATTTGCATTGTAAATACTAGTATCATATTCTGTTTCGTTATATACGCCTGAGGCGATTACACCTGTATAGGGTAAAGTAGGTCGAATAAGTCCATAAATACCTAATGCTACCCAATCTAATAAAAGACCTGTTTTAGTTGTGTAATTTGGTAAATTTAAATTATTAATTTTATCTAAATTAGTTTGCGATGAAGTATTATAAGCATCAAAAAATGCTAATACATCAGGATCATTATTATATTGTTGATAAAGATAAGAAGGAAGATTTTTAATAATCATACCTTATCCTTGAGTAATTGTTACTAATGAACTTGAAGTTTCAAAATAGCTTTCAGGATCGCCATAAATTAAAGAAGTACCTGCGCCTGGAACAGTAACAATTCCATTAATAGTTACTATATAAACCATTCTAGAAACCAAAGATGTAGGAACAATACTAGATATTGCAGCAGTAAATACATTTTCTAATTCAAATACATTAATTGGCTGACCAACATAAATACTATTAATATAATTAACTATTGCTGAATTACCTAATTGAGCTACCGCAGCAGGAGATACAAAATTTAAAGAACTAGTATTCCAAGTCAAACTAATTGCTACTGTTTGTTGTGGTGGATTAACAAAAGTAATTGCATAAATATCGGGATAGTCATTAATATTAACTGTTACATTACGGAAATTAGGAGTTACTACGCCATTTCCTGTATAAGTACCGCTTGAAACACTATCATATCCTGTATAGCCTTTAATTAAGGCAGTTCCAGGGTTAGCAACTAAAGGGTAAGTAAAGGTCGTTGTACCTGTTTTTGTAAAAGTATAAGCACCGTTATATTCTATTGGACTAGTACCATAAATGTTTCCTGAACTTGTTCCGACAGGAAGTCCATGAGCAGAAGCAGTTGTTACAGTTACAGTTCCTGTTGCCCAAGTTATTGTCGAAATAGGCACATTTAAACTAAAAGTAGTTTGAGATAAAACAATAGCAACATAATTATTAGCATTAACAGCAGTCATTCCTGTTGCGCCATTAATTTGTATTACTTGACCCGTTGTAAATTCATGATTTATATTAGTTGTAACAACTGCTGGATACGCATTAGTTATAGCAGTAGCAGAAGTAGTAGAACCAACTAAATTAGAAATATCGAATACGCCTGTAAAAATAGCATTAGCTACTGCATAAGGATCGCCACCACCGACAATAACTTGCCATTCGTTTGAACTAACTTGTTGAACAGCTATTAATCGAGATTGAACACCGCTAACTAATTGCAGTTGAGTTTTTAAAAAAGTTGGCATTCCTTGAGCTACTGCAAGACCAGCCTGAATAACTTGAGCTTGATAATCGACTAAAGGTTGAGCATCAGCACCTGGAACACCTGCTACTAAATTAGTGCAAGTTAGGGTAAACCCTGATGCAACAGAAGTAATAATTTGAGTAACTGTACCTATTGGAACAGCCCAAGAACCTGTTTGAGTAGCCAAGCAATATAAAGCGGTACTTTGCCCATTAGTTTGAATAATCCCACCATCTTGAACTGTATATTGATAGTTACCATCAGAAACAGTAAATCCAACAGGAATTACATATCCAGCGTTTCCAGAAAAAGTAACATAAACAGAAGTATTAGAACCAACCCCAATTTGAACTCCATATATATTTCCAAGCTGTAATAGAATAAATTTGTTAGCCGAATAAGGACTAATACTATTTACCAAATCTACATAAGCAGCATCTTGAACAACTAATGCACCAGCAGCAGTACTGGATAAATCTTCAATAAGCGAGCCTGGAAGGTTTGCAGTAAGACCTGGAGATAAAGCAATAGCATTAGCTAATTCTTCATCTCTTAGTTCAGTTGGGGTTGCTGGAACTGCGCCAGCAGTAGTAATAGTTGCCATTAGCTTGCCACCTGTGATTGGAAGGTTGTACCATTTTGGAATACTGCTGAAACATTATAAGTTGGATCAGCAGCATTTAAATCCCTAGTTACGCTTAAATTAGCAAAATATGGAGCATATTGGGATTGGGTTCTATTAATAGCAATATTAGGTGCTATTTGAGTCATAACAGAATCATGCGCTGGAATGCCATAATTTGAATAAAAAGGACTTTCTTTTTCATTAAGTCGCAAAGTTTGAGCCAANGTAGCTAACCAAATATAACTGGTTTCTATTACTTCTATCCATTGACCTGTATCGGTTTTTCCATAAGTTCTCATAATTTTTCCTTTTAAACTGGGACAGTAGTTTGACTACCACCTGTTTGAACTCCACCATGTTTATGGGTTTTAAGACTAATTCCTGAACCAGTTTTAACATCGGTTGCGCCAGTAACANTAGCATCTGAAGTAAGATTGTTAANGACTTCCAATGGTCCAATAATGTATCCAGTTGTTCCAAGGGCAGTATTTGTTTGAACAAATGGTCCATTAAGCCCAATATTTCCATTTAGATTAATATTTGGCGAGGTAAAATCTATTGAATCAGCATCCATATAAATAGTAGAAGCCCCATTAACTGCGGTTACAGAAGTGCCATTAATTGTAAAAGTAGTTCCACCAATAGTGGTTACAACGCCAGTTGGGGTCAAAGTCATAACGCAAGCGTTAGTTCTATCTCTAAGAACAACACCATTTTTACCGTTTAAATTTAAAGCATTTGGATCAACAGGATCAGTAGTAGCCCAATTTTTACTTCCAATAGGAACAAATACTAATGCGCCAAGATTACTAGGTTGAGTTAATGGAGCAGGATTAATAGTTTCTCCAAGCCCAGAAACACCGCCTAATCTTGCATTTGCAGATACGCAAATTCCTGTGTCATTAATTTGTACAGGAAGTCGTACATAAGCACTTTCAGCAATAGGACAAGTAACAGGGGGCAAAGTTACTGGANTTCCATTAACAGTATCCAAAACATCAAAATTAACGGTAACGATTGCGCCTTCAACTTTGACTACATGGCAAGGCAAAGCCTGACCTAATCCCTGTTGAAAGTCAGCTATTTTACGATTAGTAAAATTATTTACTGAAATGCCAAAAGGGGTTTTTTGCGAAATGCCCATAATTAAGCTGCTGCCACAGGAGTTTTACAATCAATAATAGTTACCCAATTATCTGCCGAGNGTTGTCTACTATAACCAAGATGATGAATCTTACTTATTTGAAATTCACCTTGAAATGATAAATTATTTCTATACTGAGAAAAACTGTTAATAATATTGGTAATTGGACTTCCTTTTGGAAATTTAACAATTTG
>JGI24890J29729_1001516_pt1 | contig 10277 bp, 14 predicted proteins | sample FreactcultureFD7_FD_29729 | JGI IMG/M metagenome (IMG submission 29729)
GTCCCCTTGATACACGGCGAGGGTGTTGTAATGCTGGAGAATGTAAGCACGATTAACGGGGCTGTGTATCCCCCTCCTGGTAGTGGCTGGGTAGGCACTGCGACCTCTGCGCTGGATATGTCCAACTACGGAATTACTAACATCTCATCCCTGACGGGTGTGAGCTCTATTAACGGGGCTGTGTATCCTCCAACTGCTCCTGCTATCAGCGTTTCGCCGTTTGATGTGCTGTGGTCTCCTACGGGAACTGATATCGGTGGTATCACTACGGGCTCTGTAGGGAATGTCCTGACGCTTGTAGAGATAGATACGGATATCAAACCTGTTTGGACTGCTCCTACTCCTGCTACCTACACGCCACCTCCGCCCGTCATACAAGTAGCAACCACGAACACTCTTACACCTGCGAACGCATACACGCAATTCATTCTGACATCCGGAACTGCTCAAGACTTCGCAACTTCTGGAACACTGGCCTCTGGTGATGCTGGGCTGGTGTGGTATGTCAAGAACGCACAACCGGCGGGAGGCGGTGGGAATGACGTAGCAGTATCACACAACGGCACTGCTATTACAGGTGCTACTTCTACGCTACACCAGGCAACTACGAATGCCAATACAGCCTCACAGACCCTCTATTGGACTGGAACTGATTTGATTATGTATTAGCGCAGTAAAAATTGACACCGGATTTCCAGTTGGGGATAGTCACCAAATGGAAACCTGGAAGAAGATAGAAGGATACGACAAGTATGAGGTCAGCGACTGGGGGCGTGTGAGGAGGGGCGAGAGGGTGCTGAAAGGTGTTGATACCAAGGGATATCTCAGAGTGTATCTCTACGGGGATATTGATGGCTTTGTGCCCATTCACCGGCTCGTTGGCCTTGCTTTCATCCCTAATCCAGACAATAAGCCGACTATCAACCATATAGACCACAACAGAAGCAACAACCACCTTGAAAACTTAGAGTGGGCTACGCATACAGAACAGCGCATCCATTCGCCCTGCCCTATCGGCGTTAGTGGCCACAGGAACATCTATCTTATGAAGGACGGAACATACAACCTCCAAATGAGCAGGAACAACATCCGGTTCTCAAAGAGGTTTCCTACACTCCCGGAGGCCATCAAAGCCCGTGATGAATTTCTGTGAAGTTATTTGTCTGTGAATATTTTTGTTAGTAAGTAGTATAGAATGCCCTCTGCTTCGGAACTCCGAGCCGAGTTGAAGGAATTACGCAAGAGCCACGCTGACCACCAGCCCGTATCCAAGATGAAAAAATCGGATGTAAGCAATCTCATTCAGCGTATGAAGCAGCGTGTAGAAGAGACCCCGGCTGTGGCGTCCATCAAGTCCGCTGACGCCAAGACCTACAAGTCCGCCGTGGAGAGCGTGAAGAAGGCCAAGGAAACCGAGTTCCCCCTGATGCCCCACGCTGTAGCACCTGCGCCCTCCAAGAAGACGCCCGTTGCGCCTCGTGCCTCCAAAGCTCCTACCAAGGCCAAGATGAATGTAGTGCCTGAGGTCAAGAAGGCCGAGGCCAAGGCACACGACGGCGTCAAGAAGGGGCGTCCGGCGAAGGGGTCTGAGGAGGCCAAGGCACATATGGCCAAAATCCGTGGTCTGAAGGGAAAGAAACCTGCGGATGAGTGAATTTGAAGTAAGCGTGACCTATCTGCGCACCAATCCAGTAGCCTACCGGAATGCTGATTATCTGCGCCAGTAGCTTCTGAGCGTCTGGCTTCATCTACTACTGCGGAATAATTAGATACTTATTATCTGTTCCAAGAACAGAAAGATGAGCATCCCCGCAGAAGCCTTTGAAGCCATCATCAAGGAACTAGAACGCCGCCCTCTGTGTGTCAATAAGTATCGTCTTGTCTCTGGAGCAGGGAAGAGCCAGACCTTCGGCGTCGTCAATCGCAGGAGCTTAGCGCCAGACTACTCCCGGCAGAACTGGCTACGCCCCTACCTCTACAAGTTACTCTTAGACTTCGCAGCCAAGCATGTCAGCATCCCCTACACAAGCATCACTCTNAACCAGAACTACAGAGCCAAGCCCCACAAAGACAAGGGCAATATCGGCAACTCCTTCTTAGTATCCTTTGGCAATTTCACAGGCGGTAATCTCAAGTTATACGGGGGAGAGGTCGGCTCTGTAAGCACCTCTGTAGATGTAAGGACGCCTCTGATTACCGACTTCTCCAAGGTCTTCCACGAGGTAGAACCCTGGGAGGGAAGCCGCTACTCTCTAGTCTTCTACACGCTGGACAAGAAGCACCACAAAGATGAACCAGACCTCCCACCTCCCTCTGTAGTCCAGATAGGCAACAAGTTCTTCTTCAAGAGGGGGGATGTCGTGATACGAGACGGCCTACCACACCCTCTTAAGGGAAGAGTAGGCGGTATAGTCAAAGATAACACCCCGACAGAGGTATCNTTCCACTAAGACCGGTTTTTTTCCGGGCGGGGNCGGCCAAAAAAAAGTTGATGCCCGTAAAATTGACTGGGGGCAGTCCCCGGTAANTGGTTAGTATGCCTCCGTTGAGTAAGACAGAAGAGATAACTGCGTCTATTCCCTCCGTTTCTAATGTAGCAACGGATAGAATGAGTATCCGCACCACCCAAGTATTCAGCCGCCGCAGTATGGGCTTCCTCTGGGACAAGCGTGCCGAGTTTGACCCAGGACAAGCCGCTCTGCTTGACAAGATTTATAACAACAAGAAGAAGGGCGGTATTCAGGCGGCTCAAGAGGTGACCTATCGTCTCTGCGGGGAGAAGGCCGGCAAGCTGGGATACGGCCGTCTCATCAGCTCCTCTGGCTTTGAATTGCTAGAGAAGGAGTGCCGTGGCACTATCTGTAGGGACTTCTACCACGATATTGATATTGTCAATTGCCATCCTGTGCTCTTGCTACAGTTCGTGGCCAAGAAGGGTCTGTCAGACCGCTTCCCTCTGCCCGAGACCAAGCGATATGTGGAAGACCGTGAGGCCTATCTGGCTGCGGTGATGGAAGAGGACGGCGTCTGCCGTGAAGAGGCGAAGAAGGCGCTCATCAAGATTATGTATGGCGGCAAAGCCAACAACTATCTAGCCACCTTCTCCAACGAGATTAGGANGCTCACTGGCTTCCTTATGGGCGTTCCTGAATACGCCTCTCTCAAAGACGCCATCAAGCACAAGGACAACAAGTATGGCTCGTTCTTGGCCTATCTTCTCCAGACAGAGGAGCGCAAGTGTATGCTAGCGCTCAAGGCCTACCTGGAGAGCATCAACTGGTCTGTGGATGTGCTCTGCTACGACGGCGTGATGATAAGGAAGCGTGCCGGCGCTGTATGCGACGACGCTCTTCTAATTGGCTGCTCTGATGCGATTTACAACGCCACTGGCTACGGTGTCAAGCTGATATCCAAGGAGTTCTCTTACTTTGACATCCCTGCTGTGATTGGAGAGCAGGTGGCCAAGGGGGTGTCCTTGGAGGCCTATCAGGAAATGCGGGCGGAGCTAGAGGAGAACTACTTCTATCACGAGCCCACGCATCAGTATGTCAAGGTGAATGAGCTAGCCAATCTCCAGTTTATGGTAGATGGCCACGCTAGAACCGTCATCAATCACTACTTCCACTTCAAGCACTCTGACCGCTTCGCTGACTACACTGGCATCTTTGACATCTGGAGCAAAGACCCCAAGAAGCGCATCTGTGACGAGGTGTCTTTCCGAGCATCTACCAACCCCAGGGTCTTCCAGCTACCCATCAACTTCGTCTTCTGGAAGGCCACCCCCCCCACAGAGCCCACTGGCGCACTGCCTCTGTTCTTAGAGATTGTCAAGCTAATGGCTAACGATAACGAGGTGCTCTATAATTACATCCTGGACTGGACGGCGCATCTGCTCCAGCACCCCACAGACCTGCCTGGCGTTGCTCTTGTGCTCACGGGCTCTAAGGGCGTAGGCAAAGACACATTCGGCGACTTCCTACAAGATTATGTAGTGGGTCAGCACTTCAGCACCAATTACAACACCAACAGACAGTTCTTCAGCACCCACGATATGGGCAAGATTAACAAGTTCCTCGTCAAGATGGAGGAGACCAACAAGAAGGACTGCTTTGAGAACGCTTCAGAGCTCAAGTCTGCCATCACTGCCACTAAGATTACTGCCAATCCNAAGGGCGTCAAGGAGATTACCTGCGAGAACTTTGCCCGTTACATCTTCACGACCAACAAGCCCAACCCCGTGGATATGTCTGACCGAGAGCGCCGCTTCGTGCTCTGTGCTGTATCTGACAAGCGCAGGGGGGATAGGGAGTTCTGGAATGGTGTGCGCACCAAGATGTTCAGTCCAGAGGGCGGCTACGAGGTAGGGATGTTCTTGATGGAGAGGGACATCAGCAGCTTTGATGTGCGCACAATCCCTGCGAACGACTATCAGGACGCTATTATCAAATCAGAGGAGACCAGCGAGACCAGATGGTTCAATCAGTGGGACGGCGAGAAGATTGGGGCTTCAGAGGCGTATGCGGACTACTGTAATTACTGTAGGGANAACAACCTCAAGTATGCCCAAGACTTGATATGGTTCTGTAAGGTTATGATGAGCTTCGTGCGTGATGGGAAGCTGCTCAACCTCCGTCCCGGGAATGTGTCCTACTTCAAGAAGCCGTAGGGTGGGGTGGGTGGGGGTTGTTAGGGGGGGTTTTCCAAACTTGTAAGAAAACGAATAAAGTAGTATCACTGAATGACGGGGAATTTGGGTGTTAGGGGTGTTAGGGGTAGTTAGGGTATTTTTTTTTATCTGCTATAGGGGGCTTCCAAAAAAAGGGGTGTGGAGACCGCCTTTTTTGAAGCCCTCCCTTCCCTGATTTTAGAATTACCCCTAACACCCCTAACTTTCTTAGAAATATATAGAACAATAGAAGGGGAGTGATACTAAACAGGTCATAAGCCCAAAAAAAGGGATGTTAGGGTGGCCTCCTCGCACCCCTAACGCACCCCCACCACCCCTACCTGGCCGGGTTTTCTCTGGAAAATTAGTCTGAAAAAAAAGTCTCCGGCTATAGTATAAGATGGATAGCCCGAAGTCCTCCTCCTCCTCAACCGCTTCAACCCTCTCAGCCCCTCAGACCCCGGCGCTTAGCGGTGCTTCTGGACATACTGACCGCCCTGTCGTGCCTGCTCTTCCTCTTGACACACTGCCTCCTGCTGACCCAGTGCCCGAGATGCCCAAGGAAGTCCCACAAGACCTGAAAGTGCTTCGGGTTGCTATCAGGATGCTGATGGACTTTGTCAAGGTGATGTCAGAGGGAACTCGTGGCTACGAGATTGGCTGTCGCTGTAAGGATGAGTTTATTGCTCAGGCGCTGGTCAAGGTGATAGAGAGTGCTGTGGGTAGTCTTCCCTGTGTGGTGACAACTGGAGGGGATAATGTGGTAATCATACGGGATGTGGTCTGATGGCGAAGCCCGCCTCCGGCATGCGGAATAATCGCCTGGTTTTTTCCTCTCCGGCTATCAGATGGCAATTACAGAACTACACACCTTTGGTTTCCAGAAGGAAGAGCAACTGAAACAGAGGCTGGAGGATGCTCTAGGAGAAGAGCTGACAAAGACAGAGGCTAGGTATTCACAAATGGACTTTATAGGTAATACGCACTTAGTGGAATTGAAGAGCCGTCGTAACATCCTCCCGGCTACATATGACACCTGGCTACTCCCGACCAGCAAGAAGCCCATTACAGATGACAAAAATACAATCTATTTCTATTACTTTGATAAGGATGACAGCCTTCATTACCTCTTCTGGGATGAAGAGCAATTCAATACATTTGACAAGGTGAGACCCTCGTGGCATCCACAGAGGCAAGAGCATTACCTAATACCTCGGGATTGCTGGACTAAGTTGGATTGAGGAACGCATCCCGGGCTGTGATGGCTTCCTGGAGGGTTGGGAATGTCTTTCTAATTAACCACTGACCGCCTCTTATAATCTGAACTAAGAAAGACCCCTCCGGCTTCCGAAATATAGACCGGTGACCCGAATTACCCACAGGTTTAGGGGAATGGAGGGATTGCTCTGAACGAGTAGCCCATTCAAGGTTCTCAAGCCGGTTATTGGCCTTATCGTGGTCAATATGATTTACTTCTGGTTTGCTATCTGGATTTGGAAGGAAGGCAATACAAACCAGTCGGTGAATTTTGTTTTTCTTGGATGTAGCACCCGTAGAAAGACCAACCACACGATACCCATTTTTGTCTGAAGTCCCTGTGAGCACCCTCCCGCCCCGACGCACCCGCCCAAGGTCACTGACCTCATACTCCTCATACCCTGCTATCTCTTTCCAGTTCTCCATTCGGTGATAATCACCTGATGGAAAGCTGTAGTCAATTTTTTCCCTGCCAGTCAGTAGATGAAGCTACTTGATATCGCCCCCTCTACCAAGCCCGACAAGAAGTATATGGCGACATTCCAGTCTGATAGTGGCAGGAAAAAGGTAACCCATTTCGGTCAGAAAAACGCCGACGACTACACTCTTACCCACGACACTGCGCAGAGAGAGCGTTACAGAACCCGACACGCCAAAGACCTCAAGACCCACGACCCCTCCAAGGCTGGCTTCCTCTCTTACTACATCTTGTGGGGAGACAGCACGAGTATGGCTGCCAACATCTCCGCCTTCCGGCGCAAGTTCAGCCTGTAAAAATTGAATGCTCAGCTACTTAAATGCTTAGGGCATATATCTATTAGAATGACAACCCCCGCCCCCGCCCCCAACCCCCCTCACACCTCCGGCTTCAGCGCCAACACGCTCAAGCAATACAAGAGTGTCCTGAACCGTCTGACGCAGGAGGAGCTGCTGCCTCTGCTCCAGAAGCACCCGAAACTCGTGATACACTGGATTAACTCTAGCGCATCCCCGACTGGCTCTATCCAGACCCAGAACAGCTATATCAGCACTATTCTGTGGCATCTGCGCAGCGAGTATCCCTCTGCGGATGTGACCAAGTATGTGGAGGAGGGTAAGCGCCTACAGCTCCTGCGCAACGAGGATGCCAAAAAGCAAACCCTACCCCCTGCGAAGCTGGAGAGCCTGATGGCCTGGTCGGATGTGTTGGCGCTGAAGGAGAAGGCCAAGGAGCAACTGAACGACGAAGACCACCTGCTATACCTGCTCTATACGGAGATGCCTCCTCTGCGTGCTGACTTCTGTAATCTGCGCATTCTGTTCCGCAACAGGGCGGGGATGACGGGTAATTACATCATCATCAGTAAGAAAAAGATGACGCTGGTGCTACAGGACTACAAGACGGCCAAGACCTTTGGGAAGCGAGAGTTCGTCCTGCCAGAGGCGGTAGTGGAGCAACTGAAGAGGTGCTTCAGGGTCATCTACGAGGATGTCGTGCCGCCCAGTATCCTGAATATGACGGAGAATGCTCTGTCCAAGCGTGTGTCCTCCATATTTGAAAAACTATCTGGCAAGAGTATGTCTATTAATCTGCTGCGCCATTCGTTTGTGAAGCAGTTCCTGGCTACTCCTCGGACTATCCTGGAGAAGGAGCAGATGGCTTTACGGATGCTTCACTCAAAGACGCTCCAAGAGCAGTATGACGTGCTTCCACAGCCTGAGCCCCAGCCCGAGCCGGTCGTAGTGATTGAGACCGCCCCCGAGGAGGAGGCAACTCTGTCGGACGAGGAGCATTCGTTAGACTTTCTTGCGTAGGAGGTGTAGAGGCATCCCACTCTATCCCTGACCGCTTCCCACAACACTCAGAGGATAGTCTGAAGTGCTTGGCGATATGTATCCCTCCCTGTAGTAAGTGTATCGCAAGTGACGCTACTCCTGCCCAACTAACAACGTCCATCTATAGGGTTGCTATAAAATTGTCCCTGGCGGTAATGGCCTCTTCAAGAGTGGCGAAAGACCTGTTAATATCCACTACCCATCTGCCATTCCTCTCACGAATATACCGGTGACCAGATACACCAACTGGCGACGGAGAGTGTAGCATCTGTTCTGACCGAGTAACCCATTCTAAGTTCTCAAGGCGGTTATTGAGTATGTCGTGGTCTTTGTGATTGATTTCAGGCTTGTTATCTGGGTTCGGGATGAAAGCCATACCAACCAGTCTGTGAATGTTAAAGGCTTTGGTCACACCCCCTACGCTGAGGCACACAGAAGGATAGCCAGTATTAGCCGGACTACCCTTCAGCACCCTCGCCTTCAGTAGCGTGCCCCCATACGCCCTCCTCCGCACCCGCCCCAAGTCGCTCACCTCATATTCCTCAAAGCCTTCTATCTTCTTCCAGGTTTCCATTTGATGACTATCATCAACTGGAAAAATGGGTTCAATTTTAGTTGCTCAGACCTCAGAGACCAAAAGACACATATTCCACTCCATCTGGGACTGCGGGAAGTCAATAAAGACTATCTCGCCGGTGCTGTCATATACCTGGAAGGACATCTGACCCAGAGGCATGTTGCTCTCCCAGCGCACCTGCTTGGGGAAGGGTAGGATGCGCCGGGCACGGAAGGGCTGGTAGCCCTGGTAGATGGGGTAGCCGAGAGTATCTACGGGCGAAGGACCGTCCCACGCCATCACCCAGCGGTAGAGCACATTATGAGCAACCTCGTTGGTCGTCTCGTCTTTCAGAGACTGGTTGTAGGTCAGTTGGTCGCAGCAGAAGTCAAGATAGGACACCGGGAGCACCGCCGGGGTCTGGATGGGGTGTCCCACTGCGAACGCACCGGTAATCATACCGAGTTGAGAGGCAAGAGTAGAAGCCAGGATTTCAAAGTTGCCAGTGCCTGTTAGAGAGGCGTAGCCAGTCGTTGTCACAGAGCCAGTGATAGAGAAGAAAGATGAACCAGCAAGTGCGTTCAGACCAGATACAATCTGGGCGAGGATTTGGGCAATAGTATAGTTGCCGTTGATAAGAGTAACGGTGTATTGAACAGCCCCCTCTTCTATCTCAACGCTGAAGGTGTTGTTACCATACTCCAGAGCGATATTGGGCACAGACCAGTCTAGCACTACCTCTGACACGGCCATACGAGTGAAGAAGCCGTTCATCAGCGAGTTCTTCTTGGTGATTGTGAAGTTGGCAGATGACGCCCCGCCCCCAGCGCCACTCACACCAGTCCTATCAATACTATCAATCAGTAGGTTCGCCGTAGAAGGCTCACGAATTGCCTGGGCTTTCTCTCTGGGGACAAACTCCATTCTATACACTACCTACATATTTTTTTATCCAGACATTCTAATCGTGGCTTTGTTGTGGGTGTTGGGGAAGAGAGAGAGCCGGAGGATGTGCTCACGCAGAGACTTGGCCTCTCCAATATAGTCCTTCACGGCCGGAGGTTTCTCCCTGTGGAGGGCGCTGATACGAGCGGAGCGCACCTCGCTCGGGTCTTGGTTGAAGATGTCNGGNNTTACGTTGTGGATGAGGGCGTCCTTCATTATATTAGAGACACACAAAAAAAGCCGGGCGCTGTATCACTTAGGTAGTTTGATAAGACCGACATTATTAAGGAACTCTTCACTGAATTCTGTATCTCTTATTGTCGTGATGAGGAAGTCAAGCAACTCTCCCGCATCCGGTTGGTCATACGCCTCTCTGTCTTCCATCAAGCATCTCACCTCAATATGCCCTGCTAGATACTTGCCTTCAAATACCTTGTGCTTTCTATTCACATAAAACATAACAGACACCAAGAGGCCTCCCTTCTCGTGAGACCAGCCGTATCCATCTTTGACATACATATTCGGTGGTGCTTTCACAGCGAAGTCAAGCATACCGTGGGGCTCAAGGTCGCTCTCAGAGACACCCCTCTTATGCTCGCTCATCAGGGTCGGGAGTATAGCGTCCCTAATCATTTTAGCCTTGTGGGCGTTAATACTCTCTGGTTTATGAGCACTGTGGAGTATCTCTGCGTCCCCGAACTTCATATACTAGAGAGGATATTATATTAGGGTCGGATACCCTCCTTCTTGCGAGCCACAGCTTCCAGTAGCCGTTTCTGTGCCTTGGCCTTGGCTATAGGGATGGGCTGTAGGCTCTTGTGTGCGCCGGTCTTTGAATTCACTACGATTGCTTTACCGCCGAAGGAGTGACCACCGCTTCCGAGCTCAAGGTGATAAGACATTCTAATTACCACTACAAAATAAATCACAGCGCATTCATCCTCTCAACAGCCTTATCGTAGAACCCCTTGTCCTTTTCAATCCCGATAGCAGACCTGTCCATCTCGTAGGCCGTAAAGACCGAGTTGCCAGACCCAA
>JGI24890J29729_1001517_pt1 | contig 10273 bp, 7 predicted proteins | sample FreactcultureFD7_FD_29729 | JGI IMG/M metagenome (IMG submission 29729)
TGTATGGGATTAAGATAGAACGAAAATTCGCAATTCAACGTACAACCGACATTCATTACTTATCTGATATCAATTAAACCTCAAAGCATCCTTACTCAAACCTGGTGTGGACACAGAGTGGAGGGAGTGTGGAGAAACATGACACGCTCCAGTTATGACAGAACCTGACAGCGGCGGAAACTATACTTGCGTAAAAGAGGGTATGGCAATCGTAGCAATTGACAATGTGGAATTTCTGAAAATGAATTCTTTTTTCCATACTCCTAATGCCCGCACCGGCAACTTGAAGAGATTCTCACCCCACCGCAAACATTGGCTGCTGTGGAAACCCTCAACAATCAAAAGCAACCAAAAGATCTAAATTGCCCATTCGCAGGTCTTTAAAATATTAATAAAACGCTGAATTTGACTCTTTTTAGCTATTATTGACAAAATTGTCAAGACAAGAATTTCAAGACTATGAAAGAAACTTTCGGGGAATACATACACAAATTAAGAGTAGACCATGGTCTTACGCTAACCAAGCTGGCAGCAGCGCTCGATATTGATCAGTCAACGCTTTCAAAAATTGAAAATAAAAAAAGGAGTATTCCGGAAGTGATTCTTCCCAAACTTGCAGAAGTCTTCAAACTCAATATTAAGACCCTGGAGAGAGAGTTTTATAGCGAAAAAATCGCAGAAATTATTTATCAAGAGTCTGACTCAACAGAATGGCTAAAACTAGCTAAGAAGAAGGCAAAATATTTCAAGACTAAGAAATTGGGACAAGGAACCTGAACCTATAAGCAGATGAAAAAAGGGCTTAAGAAATATATCAATAAAGTAATTCAAGGTGATTGCTTGAAGGTAATGACTGGAATCCCAAACAAAAGTATTGATATGATACTTTGTGATTTACCGTATGGTACGACTCAAAATAAATGGGACTCAGTTATACCGCTCGAACAATTATGGAATCACTACGAAAGGATAATTAAAGATGACGGAGCAATTGCGTTAACCTCTCAGGGATTATTTACCGCCAAATTAATACTGAGCAATGAGAAGCTGTTTAAGTATAAAATTGTTTGGATAAAATCTAAATCAACTAATTTTTTAAACGCTAAGAAGCAGCCTCTTAGAAAGCACGAAGACATCTGTCTTTTTTATAAAAAGCAACCAACGTACAATCCTCAAATGACAAATGGCGAGGCTTATGATAAAGGCATACGAAAAGACCAGTACACTGGAAGTTACGGTGATTTTAAACCAAAACATGTTAAAAGTAATGGAGCAAGATATCCCAATGACGTCGTTTTTTATGAGGAACAGCCAATGGATGATTTTATATATGTCAAGACAGCGGAGGCGGAAGGACCTGTATTGCATCCTACTCAAAAGCCAATAGAATTAGGCAGGTATTTAATTAAAACCTTCACAAATCCCGGAGACATAATTCTCGATAACGCATGCGGCAGCGGAAGTTTTCTGCTATCAGCAATAGTGGAGAATAGAAAATTTATTGGCATAGAAAAAAATGAAGATAGTTTACTTCATAAAGTAAAGAGAGTAGACTACATTAAAATTTGTACTGATAGAATTGAGAAAACCTTAAAAGAAAAGAAATTAAACAGCAGCCCTGAGATTCCCCGACGAACCAATCATAAAATACCACACGTTAAATTATGAAGCGAAACGAAAGAGATTGGGCAGGGCAGCTTATTAGTTGGATTCAGGAAGCAATTCGAGGGGGCAGAACCATTTTTCAGGATGCTACCAATGACACAGGAATTAAACTTGAATCCGGCAGAACTAAATTTCCTGACGTTCTTCTTTTTACTGATAAAATTTCAGGTATCGTATTTAACGGTTGGGAGTTAAAATTTCCAGATACAACCGTTGATGATACGGAAATGCTTAATAATGCTTTGGAAAAAGCTCAAAGATTAAAATCAGATTCATTTGTTACCTGGAACGGTTCAGAAGCAATAATCTGGAAGATTAACGATGAAAACTATTCAGTAGGATCTCTTTCACGATTAAAAGAATATCCAAAAGAACAAACTATTAATAGTAGAGATGACCTTGCAGACCCGGTAAAATTTAATCGCCATGAACTTCTATTAAAAAAAAGGACTAATGAAATATTGCATGACCTGGAACAGCTTTATGAAAGAGGCGAATTAAAGCAAGCGATTGATATAACAGGAAACATTATAGAATCAGTTATTGGTGCTTCTGAAATAATATTACCACAGTTTCAAAATGAAATAACGCTTGAGAAGGGTAGGAATGCTGATTTCAGACGTCACTATAACCAATGGAAGATTTATGAAAGCTCAACTCTAAAAATTTTATCATCCTCTTCGCGCAGGCCGGAAAATGTTATTGAAGAAGAAGTGCTTGCTAAGTTTTCATTTTATAATTTAATCGGTAAGATATTATTCTATCAAACACTATCTGAAAATCTATCGGGGTCTCTTACAAGAATAAACATAACTGAAAGAGCAAATATTAAAGAAAATCTTGATGAGTATTTCGAGAATGCTCAAAGAATAGATTATCAAGCCATCTTTAAGCCTTATTTTACTGACAGGCTACCATTTTCTGAAATAGTTAAAGAAACCTTATTTCAATTAATTCAAAAATTCACAGAATTTGATTTTAAAATATTACCAACGGGAGTAATTGGAAATATTCTTGAAAATCTGGTCCCTAAATCAGAAAAGCAAAAATTCGGACAGTACTTTACCTCTGAGACGTTAGCAAATCTTGTTACATTTCCAGCCGTCAAACATTTCGTGATTCGGTTTTTGACCCGACATCGGGTACAGGTACTTTCTTAAACTCATTCTACCAAATTCTTAAGTATCATGGAGAGACTAATCATGGAAGGCTATTAAGTCAAATTTGGGGAAATGATATTTCTCATTTTCCAGCAATATTATCTGTAATTAATCTCTATAAGCAGGATGTCACTAAAACAGATAACTTTCCAAGAATAACAAGAGATGACTTTTTTAATATAAATCCGGGAGACTTAATCACTTTCCCAGACTCAAAGGACTACCGGAAACAAATAGAACTGCCTATTCCCGAATTTGACGTAATTGCAAGTAACTTCCCCTTTATCCAGCAAGAAGATATTCCGAATGAAATTCTAACATCTTTTTTCAAAGAACGATTTGAGGTAACACAGCAAGCGTTTTTACAGGGTAAATCATTTAAGATTAATGAGCGGTCAGACTATTTTACGTATTGTGCATATAATTCATTTAGGTTTTTAAAGAATGGGGGGTTTCTATCGGCCATTACATCGAATGCTTGGTTAGGGAAAGAATATGGTGTTCAATTCAAGAAGTTTCTTTTAGATAACTTTCATGTAAAATACATTGTGAGAAGTAATGCTGAACATTGGTTTTCCAACTCCAGAGTATCGACAGTCTATGTAGTACTGGAGAAAGGTTCCAGCAATGAATACACAAAATTTATTACACTCAATTTTAAGCTCGAAGAAAAACTGGACCAGGAAGATGTATTTAACCAGCTTAAGCAAATTGAAACTATTTACGCAGAAATTGATAATTGCAATAACAACAGAAATCCGGGTTGGCGGCAGGATGCAACTTTTAATGACCTGTTCCATAAAACGGATGGAACAATTGACGTTTGCATAGTTCCGAAAGAAAAGCTTATTGAATCCATTGAAACGCACGAAAATTGGTCTAAATATTTTGTCTCTGCCACACTTTTTGAAGCGTTCGATGAACATTTAACACAACTATTTCCGGGAATCATAGATGTTTTTAGGGGGGAGAGCACCGGGTGGAATGATTTCTACATTGTAAAGGGTGATGAGATTGCAGAAACCAATATCTCCAGCCGTTTCGTATACCCATTGGTTAAAAGCCCTACGGAACTTGAATTCTTAGAATTCCCGGAAGACTTTAACTATGAATACTTTTTATTTGTTTGCAGCGAGTCAAAAGAGACAATGCGTGGAAACGGAGACGAAACAGTGACTTGGATAGATAAATTTGAAAATAGGCCGACCAAGAATGGTAAAGTTACAGTTAAAGAGAATGGTTTGGCAAGAAATCATCGCCCTTACTGGTACACGCTTCGGCCCGCAAAGGCAAATATCGTTTTCCCAATTAATCCATACGAAAGATATTTCTTTTCATACTCATTAGAGGGCTTTTATATTGACCAAAGGTTAACGGGAATAAACATCCATGCCCCCTATGACCCAGCGCTAATTGCCGCACTGTTCAATTCAGTAATTACCTTTTTGACAATTGAAATGAGAGGGACATCCAGGAACTTAGGTGCACTGGATTTGAATGCTAATTATTTTAAAAAACTTAGAGTTTTAAATCCGGATTCTCTAAATCAGCAAAGCGCAACAGAAATATTATCTGCATTTCAGCCTTTAAAGAATCGGCCTATTAAAACAATTTTTGAAGAAGTCACGATGGAAGATCGAATTAACTTTGACAGCGTAATCCTTCGGTGCTATGGAATTGAAGAAAATATTTTAGAAAGTCTTTATCAAACACTTGTTTCAGCGGTCAGTGATAGGGTTACGATGAAGGAGCGATGATTAAACATCCAAAAATCTTCTACCGTATATAAGTATAACCATAATATTCTTTGGGTGAAATGAAAAAGTGTATTCTTAGTCTTCTCAGTCTTGTTGTGTTCAACTGTCAGACCGAAAAAAAGAAGGATGAATTTATCTGGGGCGTTTCTTCTGCGGCGTACCAGGTGGAAGGCGCCTGGAGGGCCGATGGAAAAGGCTCTTCCGTTTGGGATTACCTGACCAATGAGCGGGAAATCACAAAACCATTTATCGGTGAACTTCAGACTGGCAATACATCGATCAATATGTATGACCGTGAACAATATCTTCAGGACATTAAACTGCTCAAGAAGCTCGGCGTGAATACCTATCGGTTTTCTATTTCGTGGCCGCGTATCATTCCGTATGGCAAAGGCGAAATAAATGAAAAAGGAATCGCACATTACGCGCAACTCATCGATGATCTTAAAAGTAATGGCATCGAACCTTTTATAACGATGTATCATTTCGATTTGCCGAAAGCCTTGGCTGACGAAGGTGGATGGAGTAATCCCGAGTCGGTTACGTGGTTTAAAAATTACGCAGCAGTAATCTTCGAAAATTTTGGTAAAAAGGTTAACCATTTTATAACCTTCAATGAAATATTTATGGAGCATTTTTTCATCGATATGATGACCGACTCCATTGTTCCAGGCGAATCAATACATGCTCGCTATGCCAAACAATTTCCAAAACTTCATCATCAATTGTTGGCGAGCGCCGCCGCTATTAAATTGTATCGTGATATGCAATTGTCTGGAAAAATCGGAATAACGTTTAACATGTCGCCCTGTCTGCCAGCGCACCCCGAAAACCCCAATGATGTTCTTGCGGCAAAGGTGGAAGATAAATTATTGAACCGGTTTGTCCTGGATCCACTTTACAAAGGTGCTTATCCAAAAGAAGCCCTTGATAGTTTGTCAAAGTATAATCCTTCATTTTCTCCAAATGATTCGGCGTTGAATTTTATAACCTCACACAAACCCGACTTTTTAGGAATAAATTTTTATGCACCTGCGCTCGTGCAATACAACCCGGCATCAGCCATGCGTTGTGATTCGGGCTATAATCCTGACCTCGTGAAATCTGCGAATGGATCGGTGCGACCTGATCAATTGTATGCGTTGCTAATTCGCTTAAAAAATGAATATGGAAATCCATTGATTTACATTACGGAAAATGGTTCTTCATTCGGAGAAGAGGACACTGTATTGGCGGACGGCTCAATACGGGATCTGCACCGGGTTTCTTATATTCAACGTCATGTTACGGCCGCCTTGCGGGCAAAACACGAAGGCGTGAACCTGAAGGGATATTTTGTCTGGAGTGGCTGGGATAATTTTGAATGGATCTTCGGCTATACAAGACGCTTCGGAATTATTCACGTTGATTTTGCCAATCAAAAACGAATACCCAAGCAAAGCTTCTTTGCCTATCAGAAGATCATAATGAACAATAAAAATCCATAGACAAATAGATAGTATGAGGAAGAGCGGGAAACAAAATCCAAACAATTAGATCTAACTTATTAGGTAAAGCTGAAAGCTTGGGGTAGCTTGAGTAGTGCCGTTGTGAAAATATTCCTTGATACATCAGAAACGAAAGGAATTCTATAGTGCAACTTTCGATGTGGAGAACGCTGTGGCAAAGGCGAGCTTTTGATCATTGAAAAAGTAGATGATCGTTGGACTATCGTAGATGGAAATATTACATGGATCTCATAACAAAGTGCCTGGTTAAAGTTGGTCAAGGGGTGATAAGGATTTATAAAGAGCTACTAACAAGACCGGAAGGAAAATCTCCCCCCAACTTTTTAGACGATACTGCTTAATCTGAGCCCTAAAAACTTTAAACTTTAAACTTTAAACTTCAAACTAATATCGCCACTTTTGCGCCATTATCCGGTAAACAATGGTTGTAAAACTTTCAAAGGCTGTTTGGTTTCTCTCCTTATTAGGCGCCCTGGCTGCCCTGTTGCTGATTTATGCCAGCCTGCCTGAGCAGGTGGTGGTGCGTCAGCAAGCATCAAAACTGGTGTCATTGCCCCGCGACACGGTTTTCTACCTGGCTGTGGCATTTATGGCGATCGCGAATGTACTGGTCTTTGCTGTGGCCAAGGCTTTTGCAAAAGACGATGCATTCCGGATCTGGTTTTACATCTTCACCGTAACCTTAAACATCTTCTTTGTTGTGGCGCTGAATCTTTTGAACCTGTTTAATAATTCGGAACACTTCGACTATCAACGAATTAACTTTGTGATCTACGGAAGCGTTATTCTCGTGGTGGTTTGGGCTCTGACCTGGCCTTTTTACGCCCTCTATAGAAAAATTTCGCATAAACCGACTGTTTGATCATTGTGTAACTACTCGTTGTAAATCAGCATGTTATACATTTAAATCCCGGTTGAAAGCAGCGTCCGTGTTTTTCCTTGTGACTTGAATTGGAGTTTAAAATCGTTTTACTTAGCGCGTTGAGATACTTTTTGAACGCGAAAGAAACTTTTTAACCTTTTCTTCAGGGAAGTCTTTTATTAATTTTTAAACCTGATTCCAACTATGGCCAAATCAGAAAGCGGTGCATTAGAATATAACGAAGCCAGCATCCGGTCACTCGACTGGCGCGAACACATCCGGCTGCGTCCGGGTATGTACATCGGTAAATTGGGTGACGGTTCGTCGAAAGACGATGGCATTTACGTGCTGGTGAAAGAAGTTGTCGATAACTGTATCGATGAACACATGATGGGATACGGAAAAGTGATCGACATTTCCATTAACGCTTCGCGTGTTACCGTCCGGGATTACGGCCGCGGTATTCCGCTGGGGAAAGTGGTGGATGTAGTATCCAAGATCAACACCGGCGCAAAATATGATTCCGGGGCGTTTCAAAAATCGGTTGGATTGAACGGTGTAGGTACAAAGGCCGTCAACGCGCTCTCCAATTATTTCAAAGTGCAGGCTTTCCGCGATGGTGCCACCAAAATGGCGGAATTCAAGAAAGGCATTATTGCAAGCGATCCCCGCCAGGGAAAAACAGATGAGAAAAATGGCACATTGGTGGAGTTCGAGCCAGACGCAACCATGTTCAAGCATTACCACTTCATTCCCGAATACCTGGATGACCTGATGTGGAATTATGCGTTTTTGAACGCAGGCCTTATCATCAATTATAACGGACGGAAATTTTTCTCTAAAGACGGCCTTCTCGACCTGTTGAAACAAAAAACAAATGCCGAGGAACTCCGCTATTCGATTGTTCATATAAAAGGAGATGATATTGAATTTGCCATTACGCATGGAAATCAATATGGTGAAGAGTATTACTCTTTTGTCAACGGGCAAAATACAACACAGGGCGGTACCCATTTGGCCGCCTTCCGCGAAGGCCTTGTGAAAGGAATTCGTGAGGTCTGCAAAAAAGAATATGATGCCGCGGATATTCGTGCGTCGATTATCGGAGCCATTGCAGTACGTGTTCAGGAACCTGTGTTCGAATCACAGACTAAAACAAAACTCGGTTCGGTAAACATGGCGCCGGATGGTCCCTCGGTAAAAAACTTTATCGGCGACTTCGTATCAAAAGAGCTTGAGATCTATTTACATAAAAATCCTTCGGTAAAAGATGCGCTGGAGAAAAGGATCATCCAATCGGAGCGCGAACGCAAGGAAATAGCCGGCATTAAAAAACTGGCCAACGAACGCGCCAAGAAAGCAAATCTTCACAACCGGAAACTTCGTGATTGCCGTTTTCATTTTGATGATAAGAATGAAAAAGGCGCCGGCAGTCAGATCTTCATTACGGAAGGTGATTCTGCTTCCGGTTCGATCACAAAATCACGGAACGTAGAACTACAGGCTGTATTCAGCTTGCGCGGTAAGCCGTTGAATTGCTATGGCCTCACTAAAAAAGTGGTGTATGAAAATGAAGAGTTCAACCTGCTTCAGCATGCGCTTAATATCGAAGATGGCCTGGATGGGCTTCGCTACAACCAAGTAATTGTTGCCACCGATGCGGATGTGGATGGTATGCACATCCGTCTGTTGCTGATGACATTTTTCCTTCAGTTCTTTCCTGATCTCGTAAAAGCCGGGCACGTGTTCATTCTGGAAACTCCGCTCTTCCGCGTGCGCAATAAGAAAGAAACCATCTATTGCTACAGTGAAGGGGAGAAGCAGAACGCCATGGAGAAACTGGGCGGTAAAGTAGAGATCACGCGGTTCAAAGGTCTTGGTGAAATTTCGCCCGAAGAGTTCGGTGAATTTATCAACGAGAATATCCGGTTACAGCCGGTGATCCTTCATGACACCAATCTTCAGAAAGTACTCGAGTTTTACATGGGTAAAAATACACCCGACCGCCAGGAATTTATTATTGATAACCTGCGGGTAGAACTTGATAAAGTTGAAAAGGGAGCGGAGGATAAGATCGCACTGGAAGAACAGCCTGAAGATGCTGTTGCCTGATTTTTTACGAATGAATTTTATAGCTGATTTGATTTTGTTCACAACATGAGTAAAAATAAAAAAACACCGATCGGCAAGCCTACGGTTATTCATTCAAATGGGAATAACGGGAATGGTAATGATCCCGTTCATTCTATTGCGTTGGATGGCCTGTATCAAACCTGGTTCCTGGATTATGCATCGTATGTAATTCTGGAACGTGCCGTGCCTCGAATTGAAGACGGTTTCAAGCCAGTGCAGCGCCGTATCATGCATTCGCTGAAAGAAATGGATGATGGCCGCTTTAACAAAGTTGCCAACGTAATCGGTAACTCCATGCAGTATCACCCACACGGTGATGCTTCTATCGGAGATGCTATTGTCAACATCGGCCAGAAAGATCTTCTCATTGAAACACAAGGCAACTGGGGCGATATCCGCACGGGCGACAGCGCGGCTGCTCCCCGGTATATAGAAGCAAGATTATCAAAGTTCGGGCTCGATGTGGTGTTCAATCCGCAGACAACCGAATGGCAATTATCGTACGATGGCCGTAAGAAGGAACCGGTAACACTCCCGGTAAAATTTCCGCTGTTGCTTTCACAAGGTGTTGAAGGTATTGCCGTAGGACTCTCCACTAAAATCCTTCCCCATAACTTCATAGAGCTGATCAAAGCGTCTATCGATGTATTGAAAGAAAAGAAACCCAAGATATATCCTGATTTCCCTACAGGAGGGATCGGCGATTTCTCCGAATACAATCAGGGTATGCGCGGCGGTAAGATCAAGGTCAGAGCCCGGATCGATATCGTCGATAAGAAAACGTTGGTGATAAAAGAAATACCCTTCGCGACCACCACAACATCGCTGATGGAGTCGATCGTAAAAGCGAGTGAGAAGGGGCAGATCAAAGTAAAACAGGTAATTGACAATACAGCAAAGGATGTAGAGATACAGATCTTGCTTCAACCCGGTCAATCGCCGGAAATTGCCATGGATGCGTTGTATGCATTCACAGATTGTGAGATCAGCATATCACCGAATGCCTGCGTGATCATTGAGGACAAGCCTCACTTCATGGCGGTTAATGATATCCTGAAATACAACACGCATCAAACGGTCGCGCTTCTTAAAAGAGAGCTGGAGATCCGCAAGGCCGAATTGATGGAGAAGATCATGTTCTCTTCTTTGGAGAAGATCTTTATCGAAAACCGTATCTACCGCGATATT
>JGI24890J29729_1001518_pt1 | contig 10266 bp, 9 predicted proteins | sample FreactcultureFD7_FD_29729 | JGI IMG/M metagenome (IMG submission 29729)
ATTCTGGGAAGCGTTTTTTTGGGAATAATTTCAGTTTTTTTAGGAATGTGGACAGGAAGGAGCTTCTGAACTTCTTTGTTTAAAGTCTAAAGGTTATTACTTTTGTCGCCCTTGAACAACACACGCACACATAAGTTTATTCGTTCTTAGATCTAATGCCCAGGTGGCGAAATTGGTAGACGCACTACTTTGAGGTGGTAGCGCCCGAAAGGGTGTGCTGGTTCGAGTCCAGTCCTGGGCACGGCTTAGGTTAATGGTTAAAGGTTAAAAGTAATTTCGACCTTACGCCTTTTAACCATTAACTTTTAAGGTTTAACTTTTTTCCTGCCGAAGTGGTGAAACTGGTAGACACGCACGTTTCAGGGGCGTGTGGCGAAAGCTGTGAGGGTTCGAATCCCTTCTTCGGCACTTAACTAAACCACCTACGGGTGGTTTTTTCATTTCAGGATCGATTCGATACCCTTTCGATATTCAAATGGCAATCACCCATCTTATTCTTTTGGAATTAATTTTTCAAGGATGTGTGATTTTTCTTCTTTTAATGCGAATAACATAGCATAATAAATCGAAATGGAAGCCGATAAGGAGAGATTCATTAGTATTATAAAAGCAAATCGAAGGATTCTCTATAAGATCATTTATTCTTATTGCAAAGACCCGGAAGACAGGAGGGATCTCGAGCAGGAGATTCTGATCAATATCTGGAGATCTTTGAAAACATATAACGAACGATATACATTATCTACGTGGATTTATAGAGTAGCGCTAAATGTCTCTATCTCATTTTATAGGAAAGATCTAACACGAAAAGCGCATACAAAGGAAATCGATGAAAATATTTTACAACTCGAAGACAGTAATAACGCGAACGAGAATGATGACAATCTTAATCTCTTGAATGAATTCATCGATGAATTGGATGAATTTAATAAAGCCATCATGATTCTTTTACTGGAAGGAAATAGTTACAAAAGCATAGCGGAAATAATCGGAATATCAGAGACGAATGTAGCGACTAAAATAAACAGAATTAAAAAAGACCTTAAACGAAAATTTATTACAATAGAAAAATAAACTACTATACAAACCATTATGGAACTGCACGAATTGGAGAGACTCTGGAAAAAAAAGCACGACACGCTGGAGAAAAGCATCAATATCAATGAAAAATTTCTTCGCAAACTTAATCTTGATCAGTCAGTAACCGAATTTGAAAAACTTTTAAAGATATCGGTGCTGGGTCGAAATCTTGCCTTTATTTACTTCCTGATATCATTGGTGTTCTCCTGTATAGTGTTAAAAGATATCGAATATTCTATCCCTGGATTTATGGGGGGTATTGCTATGCTTTGGTCATTTTTCTATCACTTAGGGCCAACAAGAAAACTTCGCAAGTTAGATTACTACGATATTTCAATACTTGAATTACAAAAACATATTAGTCAATTTAAGATCCGGTCGATTGCATCCGGGAAATATGATCTTTTGGTTGTACTAGCTTGGCTGATAACAGTCGTACCGCTTTTGGCTAAAGTAAATTCTAAGAAAGACCTTTACGCGTATGTTCACATATCTGTTTCGGGTTTGGCAATTACCATCCTTGGAGTTATACTTTTGTTCTTTGTGAACGAATGGTTTTACAACAGAATGTACGGAAAAAAATTGAGCAAAGTCGAAGCAAACCTGAATACTATCCTGGAGTTTGAACAGAATAAATAATCGGCGAGGAGAAAACGGGTAAATCTCAAATATTCACCAAGTCGCAAAGGATTATTTTTCATTGAAAGAAGTTATTCGTTATTCGTTAAAAGTTAATAGGACATATTCTTAGTATGCATTACAATGCCCCAAGTCCTTAGTTTTCATGTAATCCTAACCAACTTTCCCGAAAACTTCAGTTTAAGCAGCCCGAGTATGATTAATAACTGAACTATTAACTTTTAACGAATAACGCTATCAGCCCTCTTGGTAGTTCTTAAAAAAAGAACGAAATTCTCGTGTAACCTTTTAGTACCCTTCCGGTAACTAACACGAAAATTGACAAAAGCTCAAAACCTGATGACGGATGAAATGATCATGGAAGCCGTGAAAAACGGCGATCTTCAGCAGGTCTCGTTGCTTTTTGAGCGACATCACAAACGTATTTTCAATTTTCTGGCGCGCATGACGGCAGACCGTGAGTTGGCAGAGGATCTTACTCAAAATGTTTTTCTGCGTCTCATCAAGTATAAGAATAGCTACAAAGTAGGATTGAGATTTCAATCGTGGATCTATCAGATGGCTCGCAATGTCTTCTCCGATCACTACCAGGCTACTAAAAAGAAGTTATCCGGTTCCATAGATATAGAAAAAGTGAGCGATCGATTGGAAGATAAGGAATACTCGATAGACCAGGAAGAACGTGAAAAACTTCTGCACCGGTGCCTGGGGATGTTGAATGATGAACAGCGTGAATTACTGGTGCTCACCCGGTTTCAACATATGAAGTATGAAGAGGTTGCTGATATCATGAATACTTCCGTTGTCAACATAAAAGTGAAGGTTCACCGGGCGATCGCAAAATTGAGAGAATACTATTTTCAGTTTGAAAAAATTTAACAATCGGTGTAAGCCGGTTATCATGTATGGAAAAGGAAAAACTGGAAAGCTTACTGATCGAGTACATTGACGGGAAGCTGAACGATGCAGAGAAACAATTCATTGAAAAAGAATTATCCGAGCATGAAGAGGTTTACGCCCTGTACCGGCAGTTAAAAGAAATTATCGGGATGATGGACGAAACACCAATGATCGAACCATCCGAGAATTTCCATGCTGAATTTGATCGATTGCTGAAAAAGGAGATCTCAAAAAAAGAAACACCTGTAATTTTCTTTTCCCCGGCATTTTTCCGCGTGGCAGCTTCGCTTGCTTTATTGATAATGGCAGGGGGAATTGGATGGTGGATCATCACTTTTCAACGCCAGCAGGCAGCGTTGGAATCTATGCGAAAGGAAATGGAAGCGACAAAATCGGTTATGATGGCCATGTTGGACAACCGGCAATCGGCGAGTCAGCGCTTGCGCGGAGCCAATGTCGCTTATAAAATGGGAAGTGCCGATGACGAAATAGTGAACGCATTGGTAAAAGCCATGAACGAAGATCCCAACACCAATGTGAGACTGGCAGCGCTGGATGCGTTGGGGAAATTTCATCGACAGGAACATGTACGAAAAGCGTTGATCGCATCGCTGGCCAGCCAAAACGATCCGGTCGTTCAGATCGCCCTGATCCGTTTAATGGTTGATATGAAGGAAAAAGGAATAGTGCGTGAATTACAACGGATCACAAACGACGACGTGACACTGCCCGCTGTAAAGGATGAAGCACACGTCGGAATATTAAGACTTTCATGAAGGTTAATAAATATAAAGAAGCGTTAAACAAGATTTTAAATTGAAGAGACATGACACAAAATAGAATACTTATAACCACGTTGGCCATACTGATGTGCGGCCTCGTAAAAGCACAAGATTATAAACTGGCGAAAAGCTCCGGTAGACTTGAACTAAAGGAACTAAATCACCTAACGGTAGAAGGCTATAGCGGCAATGAAATTATTTTCTCTGCCCAAAACAACAATCGTGAAAAAGATGAACGTGCCAAAGGCCTTCGCGCCGTTAGCAACCTGGGTCTGGAAGACAATACGGGTCTCGGACTTTCTGTAGTTGATAAAGGAGGCATCATCGAGGTGCAACAGCTAAAAAAAATGGACGGCCCCGAGATAACGATCAAAGTGCCAAAAGGCATCACGGTAGCGTTCTCACATTCCTCTCCCTACGGATCGACGGTAGCGTTCAAAAATGTGGAAGGTGAAATCGAGATCTCGACGTTACACAACAATGTTGTGTTGGATAATGTAACAGGCCCTATGACGGTAAACACAGTGCACGGGAACATCGACACATCGCTCAACGCAAACTTGAAAAGCCCGATTTCGATCGTATCCGTTCACGGTCACGTAGATGTTGCCATGCCTGTCGGCACAAAAGCAAATTTAAAGCTGGGTACTGTGCATGGTGAAATTTTTGTGGACCCTGATTTTAAAATTGAGATGGAGAAGACCGGAAGCATGGTTAAATACAGCGACAACATTTCCGGTAAGATCAATGGTGGAGGGATGGACATATCCTTATCCTCAACACACAACAACGTCTATCTTCGGAAGAAGTAATCCTTGGTAAAATGTCGGGATCAATACATTCAATCTTTTAGCATATGAAGACCGGAATTTTAGTTATCCTATCCTTGATTGGAGTGGCATCACAGGCTCAAACTGTTGTCGATAAATCGATACCCGTTCCAGCAGGACAGAAGATCATCCTGTACTTCGATTATCCGAACTTGATCCGGATAACGACCTGGGATAAAGATCAGGTCTCTATCCAGGGAACGGTAAGCATCAACGGTGGCGAACATGATGATGCCTTCCAGCTTGTCAGTTCAACGGCTGATAATACAGTGTCCGTTCGGAATGAGATCAGAGACATGGAGAACATACCACGACGTATTACGATTACCGACGGCCTGCAAAAGATTATATTTCAAAACGATGAGGAGTATAAAAAGTATCAGCAGGAGCATGGCAAACATTTTAACCAAATGTCGCGTGGCATAGATATAGAGATCCGGTTAGAAATAAAAGTACCACGGAATGTCGAAACACATATCGAATCCAAATACGGAATGGTAGAAGTAAAGGACTTTGCCGGCCCGCTTACGGTAGAGGCGATGTACGGTGGCGTCGATGCAGCGCTGAATGAAACAGCTACCGGAGATCTTTCTGCTGAAACAAATTTTGGTGAAATTTATACGAATTTCAATACCAAATTCGGAGGCAAGGCAACGGAACAACGGGATTTCCACACCTTTGTTTCCGCTAAGCCCGGAACCGGCCCTTCTTATACCTTTATCTCAAAGTATGGAAACGTTTACATTCGAAAAGCGAAATAGCCGGGAAGGATTCGTAATGTATTCTTGCCTATGAAAAAAGCCCGTTTTATTATTAAAACGGGCTTTTTTATTAAAAAATTCTAAGTCTATTGACTTTATAGAGATAATAAGCATCTTTGCATAAAATCTACTAATTTTATAGAGTTTATAGAAATTATGAATAAGTTTAATAGAACCACCATTCTACTTGGGCTTTTGACAGGATTTTTTACCCTGAATGCTCAAAACAATCCCGCTCCGCAGAGCGGCCAGATTACCGACGGACAACCATTGGCCACGACGAAAAATATTGTTGAACACGGCATGGACGGAAAACTTTCAAAAAGTAAAAAGCAGGACAAAGTCGTTATCATTACAGGAACCCGGTTCAGCTATCCGCTAATTCAAAAGTGGATCGATGACTATAATAAAATAAATCCGGAGGCACAGATCATTATTGAATCGAGGGGTACTGCCGATCCGGCTCAATACGATATTTTGGCCGAAGTATATGATCAGGATCCTGACATAAAAAAGAATCGTGAATACGTATATGTTGCCCGCTATGCTATCCTACCGGTGGCCAATAGCAAATCAGCCTTTGCCAAACTTTATTCGGATAAAGGAATCAATAAAGATCTGATTGGCCAGCTTTTCTTTCACGATATCTACAGTGATAAAAAAGAACAAGAAATAAAAGCGCCGTACACGATCTACACGCGTTTGCAAAAAGCAGGCGCTCCGATTGTTTTTACACAGTACTTTGGCTTTGAACAGAAAGATATAAAAGGAAAAGCAATTGCCGGTTCAGATGAAAATCTGTTGAAAGCTTTACTGCGCGACAGCACGGCTGTGTCCTACCTTCCGTTAACGTTTTTGTACGATCATGCTTCCAAGAAGCAGACCAGCGGATTAACCGTTCTTCCGGTTGACCTGAACGGGAACGGTAAAGTGAACGACGATGAAAAATTCTACGACAACCTCGATAATGTTATTCAGCACCTGGAGACTTCCAAAGATGTAAAAAATGTTCCTACGGGATATCTGCATCTATCGGTTGACAAGCAAAATGCCAAGCCTGAGGCGATTGAATTTCTGCGATGGGTGAATGCCAACGGACAAAATGATCTTCACAATTTCGGCTATTTGAAGCCGGAAGAAAACCGGCCTGAGCAAGATTCATTTGAACAGTTTGCTTCCAAACGTATAAAGCCATGACAGGCATCTTTTTCATCGATACGTATCGGGGTTGTTGTAGCGGAAGGCTGGTAACAACACGATAACTCTTCAATATTTATTCTATACATCATAATCAAATACATAATCTGTCGATATGAAACTAGTTTACCCCCTAAGCTTAATAGCGTTTTTATTTTTCTCTTGCACGATCGGGTTGAGTCAAAATGCCCCCAACACCACCATCACAGGATCGGTCGTCGATGTCGAAACGAACGAACCGCTTCCCGGCGTTAATGTTAGTGTAAAAGGAACGATTTTGGGCACCATTACCGATAGTAAAGGAAAGTTCGTTCTGAAACCAAAGTCATATCCTGTAACACTTAATTTTTCTCTCGTAGGCTTCCGTTCACAGGAAGTTGAGTTGCTTGAGCCTTCGTCAGAAGATCTGCCCGTCCAACTTACCTCGGGCGAACTGCTCGGACAAGAGGTTGTAGTAACAGCCTCACGTGTTGAAGAATCGATCTTAAAATCTCCAGTAGCCATTGAGAAATTAGATTTACGGGCTATCAAAGAAACAGCAGCACCCAGTTTCTACGATGCACTGGAAAATGTAAAGGGAGTTCAGATGACGACCTCGAGTCTTACATTCAAAGTGCCCAATACACGTGGATTTAACATCCCGAATAATTTTCGCTTCATGCAACTCGTGGATGGTGTCGACATGCAGGCGGCCACGCTGGGTGTTCCGCTTGGTAATGCTATTGGTCCCACCGAGCTCGACATCGCGAGTGTGGAAATTACGCCCGGCGCTGCGTCGGCGTTGTATGGCATGAATGCTATCAATGGCATGGCGAACCTTCTTACAAAAAGCCCTTTTCAATATCAGGGTTTGAGCGTATACCATAAGACCGGTATCAATCATGTCGATGGTATTGATCATAGTCCGGCAGCGTTAACAGAATCAGCCATCCGGTATGCGAAAGCATTCAATGATAAGCTTGCTTTCAAGTTGAACTTCGGTTACATGCAGGGGATTGACTGGCGCTCCAACACGCGACTGGATCAAAATCCCAACAACCTCAACAGTGCCAATCCAGGATTTCCCGCGTTGAACGGCCCTAATAATGTGGCGTTCGACGGTTGGAATAAATATGGAGACGATGCATTGGCGGGAAGTAATCTCGTATCCATTGGTGGACTAAATATTGATGGAAAAGCAAACCAGACCTTGCGGGTAGCCCGTACCGGTTACTGGGAAACAGATCTGGTAAGTCCAAAGGTGAGCAATTTGAAATTTGACGCTGCCATACATTATCGCATAACCGACAAAACAGAAATTTCATATTCTTATCGCGTAGGAAAAATGGATGGTGTTTTTCAACGCGGAAACAAGGTCAGACTGGATGGTGTGATGGTTCAGAATCATCATTTAGAAATAAAGGGAAGTAACTATGTGATTCGCAGCTACGTGTCGATAGAAGACACTGGGCATTCCTATAATGTAAAGCCACTGGCAGACAACATGGATCTGTATACAGGCGGCGCTTCTGACACTAAAACGCCAACCAGTTGGGGAACCAAATATAAAAATGCACTAAACCAGTATGTATCAGAGCATGGGGCACTGACGTCCGATAATCTTGCGGCAGCGACTCAATTCGCCCGTGATCAGGCGGACGCCAGTCGCGCGCAACCGGGAACGCCACGTTTTGATTCTTTAAAAAATGTAATAACCAAGATCAACAACTGGGATATCAAATCATCATCCATCCCCAATGCTCCGGAAACAGGTGGTGCAGCCTTGATCCAGAAAAGCAGGATGTATCACACAGAGGCACAATGGGATCTATCAAAGCATGTTAAAGTAGTGAACCTTCTTGTCGGAGCGGATGCGAGAGTTTATGAGATCATCCCGGATGGAAATAACTTTGTTGATTTTTCCAGGCCAATCGATCAACGGAACGTAGCCGAGGGCAATGGCAGCTTTGGAAAGAATGTTTACTACAAAAAATTTGGCGGCTTTGCCCAGGTCACGAAAACATTACTGAATGAGAAGTTGAAATTGTTCGGTTCCCTGCGCGGCGATTATAATCCGGAGTTTGATCCCAAATTTACACCTCGTATTGCAGCTGTATATACCGTCAACCAAAATCATAATTTCCGTTTTACGTATCAGCAAGGATATAGATTTCCCGCACTCTTCGAAGCGTTGTCATACGTGAATAACGGACGCGTGAAGCGCGTTGGAAGTTTGTCGTACATCGATAAAGGCTTAGGTTATCTTGAAAACAGCTATACGCAAGCTTCCGTTATTAATTTTAACGCAGCCGTAAGTGCAGAAGGAAACACCGATGTTGCCGCCCAGAAATACAAAGGCCTTCTGGAAATAGCTAATCTTCCAAAAGCAGCTCCCGAAAAGATCAATTCGTTCGAAGTAGGATACAAAAGTGTCTTGCTTGATAACACGCTAACCGTGGACATTGATGCCTATACGAACACATACACTGGCTTTCTCGGACAGGTGCAGGTATATGTACCCAAGGGAACTACAGTAGGAACAGATTCCGCAGTCTATGCCATGCTCGACAGAAACAGAGATGCGACAAGCCCGAGTGGTGGAAATTCAGGCAGCCTTGGGCAAGACCGTTACCGCGTCTACACCAACGCCAAGAATAAGTATACGAACTTTGGATGGGCGTTGGGTTTAACCTATAATCTTTACAAGAAGTATACCGTGGCGGGCAATGTGAACTACAATCAAATGAAGGCCAACAGCACAACCGACATCTTCGTTACAGGCTTCAATACACCGAAGTGGGCTACCAATCTTTCATTTGGGAACCGGGAAGTTGTGAAGAATGTAGGCTTTATGGTTACCTGGAGATGGCAGCAGAACTTCTTATGGGAGAGCCCATTGGTAACAGGTACTGTTCCTGCGTATAGCACGATCGACGCTCAGACGACTTATAAGATACCGACGATCAAAACAACCGTCAAGATAGGAGGATCGAACATTTTTAATCACCGGTACATTCAATATGCCGGAGGACCTACCTTGGGAGCCTTGTACTATGTTGCTATAACGGTAGACGGATTATTCACGAAATAACGTAGTTTATGGTGAGAGAAGACTTGTTGCTGCAAAGCAAACAAGTCTTCTTTATTTCAAAGCCGTCCATAAATTTCCCCACTGTTCATTATCGTGCCGACTGTACGATACAATCATAATGGTAATACTCGGGCATTAATTTTTTAATCACCTTTAAATTCACATATCTTGCGACCCGTTTTAAAAAGTTTAACATCCTTCATGGCACTATTAGAGAAACAGTTATACGTAAAGAAGTCGACTATACCGAATTCAGGGAAAGGCCTGTTCACAAAGAAGTTTATCCCGAAAGGCACACACATCGTAGAGTATAAAGGCAGGATATCCACCTGGAAAGAAGTAAAAGACGAAGACGGAAAAAACGCATATATTTTTTATGTGACCCGGAATCATGTGATCGATGCGTTGCCGGCAAAAAAAGCAATGGCGCGGTATGCGAATGATGCGAGAGGCCTTTCAAAGATCAAAGGACTGACAAACAACTGTGACTATGTGCTTGATGGCAAGCACGCCTATATTGAGTCGAAGCGCGATATTCCCGCCTTCAGCGAAATTTTTGTTGACTACGGTAAAGATTACTGGAAGGTGATCCGCGAAAACCGGAAGCTCTGGAAGCAGGAAGCGAAGGAGAACGGTGAAGCAAAAAAAACAAAAAAAAATGACCGACCTGCAAAACGCAGGAAGAAGTCAGTCAAAAAGTAGAAACGGCAATCATCCGTTCAGAACAGTTCGTAAAGTATCGGGCAACGGAGCAACTTTTCTTTTCGTGTAGTCAAAACAAACAATCCCTGTTTTTCCCCGGGCTATTTCTTTTAACGTTGTGCCGTTCTCCAGCAAATAGATCAGCTCAAAACCGTATTTCGTAACATCGGCTACGCCGATCTTTATAGTAAGTATGTCCCCCAGAAAAGATTCCGATTTGTAAATCACAGCAGCATCCGTCACGATCTGGCCGGTTGTCCATCAAGGTTGATTTCATCTTTAAAACCCCGGCTCCTGTAAAAATG
>JGI24890J29729_1001519_pt1 | contig 10263 bp, 10 predicted proteins | sample FreactcultureFD7_FD_29729 | JGI IMG/M metagenome (IMG submission 29729)
TTAGGTGTGCGGGCCATGGCGCGTATCCTGCCACGGAAATTACGGCAGGATGGGGATGTGGGCTTTGGGTTAGCAGATCTGTCGCAGTCGATCTTCAGCGCTATGGGCTTTGAGGGCGCAAACAATCATTTAGGACTAGATAGTTCAGATCGCACGTGTCTGTTGCTCATAGACGGGCTAGGAGCACAGTTGATCGCTCAACATGCCAATGATGTTCCAGTTTTATCTTCTCTTACTTCGCATATGAATTTAGATTCACATTTTCCATCAACGACTGCAACAAATTTGGCATCACTGGGAACAGGTGAATTACCCGGGGTGCACGGAATGCTCGGTTACACCGTGCGAGTCCCCAGAAGTGGTGAGCCAGGGAGATTACTCAATGCTCTCAAGTGGGATGATCGAGTAGATCCACTTTATTGGCAAAAAGTTCCAACACTTTTCCAAAGGGCAACTGCTCAAGGAATATCAGTATCAAATATTGCAGCTAAACGATATGAATCAAGTGGGTTTACTCAAGCAGCACTTCGCGGAGCGCATTATCTAGGCGCAAATCAGATTGTTGATATGGTCAAAGAAGCAAAACGAGCTCTCAAAAATCCACGCTCTTTTGCCTATGTCTATGTGAATCAGGTCGATGAGGCTGGACACAGTGATGGTGTGGGATCAGAGAAATGGCTCGGTGCGCTTTCGATCGTTTCAGATCTCGTTGCTCGTTTGATTGCAGAGTTGCCGAAGGGTACAAAGATTTATATAACTGCAGATCACGGCATGATTAATGCAGGGCAGAAAATAATTTTGGGAGTTGAAAATAACCTTATGGAGGACGTCACTTTGGTAGGTGGTGAGCCTAGGGCAAGGCATATCTACATAACTCCGGGCGCAGAAAGTGATGTAGCGACAAGGTGGGCGCAGACACTTGGTAAAGGCGCGGATATTTATCTAAAAGATAAGGCAATCACAGAAGGTTTATTCGGTCCGCAAGCATCCCAAGAAAGTATTGATCGCATGGGAGATCTAATTGCTATCGCAAAAGGTGATCTCGTTTTACTTGATCCTGATCGCGCTATTAAAGAAGGTGCAATGGTTGGTCATCACGGCGCGATGACAGAGCAGGAGAGGCTTATTCCTCTTCTTTCTTACCAAACATAATGTCATCCCATGATGGGATCTTTAAACGTTTTGTAATTCCATCGCGTTCTGCATCATCTGTAAGCTCATCTTCTGTTGGTCCAAGTGGATCTGGTGTTGAAAAGATCTGAATAGTCTCTGTTTGTTCTTCACGCACCGCAACAAGGCGTGGTACTGGGCTATCTGATGGATAAACCATNCCGTGGGTAGGAAGCGAGGGCCTAGAGGTGCGCTGCTCACCGCTAATCCATTCAGCACCTTCATCTTCACTGATCAATGTGCGGTTAGAAGAGTCAAAGGTCCAATTAGCTTGGCCGCTTCCGCCATCGGTAAGTGGATACATAAGAAGTATGTTCCATGTGCCATCAATATTGCGGCGTGTATTCCATTCAACGCCCGTCATATCAACACCGCGGGGAGAGAGCTGGGCAATAGTTGCAGTGGCCAAAGATGGTGANTGTTTTTCTTTTCGTAGTTGTGCTTCCAGTGCTAATCCAATGATGTATGCACGTTCTTGCAAGATTGGACCAGAAAATCGCTCAATCTTTTCAATCGTCCAATCAGNATTTTTGGCAATCTCATTCACACTTTCGCCAGCACGCAGGCGCGACTGAATTTCTTTTACACCCACAGTCGGTTGCTGATCGTAATCTTCAACAGAGACAAGCCGTGGTTGATTGATCAGAGCACGGAGTTGATCGCCGATACGCAGGGAGTAGACGCGTCCTTCTGCATCCTGCAGCACTAGCTCACTGCCATCTTCAGATCGGTCGATCAGCCTTAAATCACTCACGGGGAAAGAGTGCCATACCTTGCGCTGAAAAAAACTAATGCGAGGAGATACGGCGCCAAGTTTTTATATAAGGTAGTAGGGCGAGGTTGGCAAGAACCAGGGATACGAAGGGAACAATGAAAGCTGATCCCGCGCCCTTGGAGTCGATGATGTGGCCCGTCAGAGGTCCTGGAATGGCCCCACCTAGCGCAAGACCGGCGATAACCCATGCCAAAGTTTCCGTTACTTTNGCGGAAGGCACAGATTTCTCTGCCACGCCGTAACCAGCAACTATGAGCGGAGCAACGCCAAACCCAGAGATGAATAACGCAATGGAAAGTATCAAAATTGAGTGAACAAAGAGAAGCGGAATTGAAACAACGGCAATCACCATCATGTTTCGAATGAAGCGCTGTGAATCTGAAATCTTCCATTTGATGGAGCCGTTAAAGATCGCGGCAACNCCGCTGCCTGCGGCCCAAATTGCCAGGACAAGTCCTGTGTAGGAATTGGCGTTGTGTTGCTGGGTATATCCAACAACAACAAGAGTGAGTGAGCTAAAGAATGCTCCCATAAATATAAATGGGAAGAAGACTGCCTGCACCGCTCGCATCTTGATCACAAGTTCATGCTTTTCCCCCTCCACTTTTGCAAACAATGGTGGCTCTGTTTTTTTCATGCTAATAAAGGCCGTCATACCGGTTGTCATAAAGATCATCGCAAAAAGCATGCCACCAAAGGGAGCAATAAAAGTTGCTGCCAGGGATGCTATGAGGGGGCCGATAATGAAAATGATTTCATCAACTAATGCCTCAAATGAGTAGGCAGTGTTGATAAGGGAACGGTCATCTCCGAGTGTCCAGAGCCAACGGCGCCTTACAAGCCCACCAATATTTGGCCAGAAACTTTCCGCTAAGAAGATGAAGGTCATCCACACATATGTGGGGGCGTGGTTGTAGATCGTGAACAAAAAGAGAAGATCAAAGAGCACATTAAAAGGAATGACAAATCGAAGAACTTTGCGTTGCCCTAATCGGTCGGCATATCTAGACCATGTAGGCCCTACGATCGCTGAGATTACAGATGCTCCCGTAGATACCGTTCCGGCAAGAGTGTAGGAGTGTTTCACATGAACGATGACAAATGTGATTGATAGAAAAGTCATGGAAATAGGTAATCTGGCAAAAAAGCCTGCCAAAGAAAATTTCAGTCCGCCTGGTGTGGCAAAGAGTTTGCGGTAGGGCGTGAACATGCCTAGATTCTAGCCATGGGCACAGATAAGTCAGATAGTGATCTATCGTTGAGGCGTGAATTATTAGCTTTAGCCATAGATATTGCTCGCAAAGCAGGAGAACTCATCTCCGCCCGGCCTGATAATTTTCATCTTAGCCAAAAGACAAATGTCCGCGACTTTGCTACTCAGATGGATTTGGCAAGTGAAAAACTTATTGTGAGTGAAATTCTTAAAGCCCGCCCTGATGATGGAATCATCGGTGAAGAGGGATCAAATAGNGCAAGTACATCTGGAATTACATGGGTGATTGACCCTATTGATGGAACTGTGAATTACTTTTATGGATATCCAGGATGGAATGTAAGCATCGCCGCAAAAGATGAGAAAGATGTATTAGTAGGNGCTGTTTATTCTCCATCGCTTTCCTCGCTTTGGCACGCAAGCCGTGGCGATGGTGCTTTTCTTAATAATAAGCCGATTAAATGTAATGACCCGGTGGACTTATCTGATGCTCTTATNGGAACAGGATTTTCATATGATTTAAAGGAGCGNGTCGCCCAAGGAAAATTTATCGCTAATCTAGTTCCTCGAGTGCGTGATATCCGCAGAGGTGGCGCAGGTGCAGTCGATTTATGTTTTGTTGCAAGTGGAGCAGTTGATGCTTTTTTTGAATCATCACTCCATGAATGGGATATTGCAGCTGGTGGTTTGATCGCACGAGAAGCCGGAGCCCTGATGAGTGGTCGAAATGGTGGGCCAGCAAACAGGGAGATGACTATCGCGGCTGGACCATCGCTGTACGCTCAGTTAGTCAGGGAGATCGGGTAGTTCTCCTCGGTTTGTTCACTGAGTGTGCCTTATGGCAAGATAGGTCACCTGCCAGAAGGCGACCTGCTTATCTCGGCCTTATGTAGTTTTAAGAGCAAAGGAATACCCATGAACGTGTTAGATGCGGTTGATGCCGCTTCCCTTCGTAAGGGAGTAATCAGTTTCCGTCCAGGAGATGAAATAAAGGTACACGTTCGAGTTATCGAAGGAAGCAAGAGCCGTATTCAGGTTTTCCAAGGTGTTGTAATCCGCCGTCAAGGTGCTGGAGTTCGCGAGACCTTCACAATTCGTAAACTTTCCTACGGTGTGGGAGTAGAGCGCACATTTCCAGTGCATACACCTGTTATTGAAAAGTTTGAAATGGTTCGCCGTGGTGATGTTCGCCGCGCAAAGCTTTACTACCTTCGCGATCTTCGCGGTAAAGCATCTAAGATTAAAGAGCGTCGCGGTGCTAACAATGAATTCATTACCGAAGAAGTATTTGTTGAAGAAGTAGTTGAAACATTTGAAACCCCTCAAGAGGTGGCTGCTGTTGTTGAAGCACCTGTTGAAACCGTAGAAGTAGTTGAAGAGGCTGAAGCAGTTCGTGTTATTGAAAAAGAACTAGTTGCAGAAGTAGAGCCAGTTGCCGATGAGGCAGCTCCTGCGACTGAACAAGCCTAAGCACTACTTTTATGCGCCTTCCTAAGAAGGGTTCACTGCTTCGAGAAGTCCCGGTAGTCATCGTTGCTGCACTAGTTGTTTCAGTTGTCGTAAAGACATTCTTTATTCATTTCTTCTTTATTCCATCTGGTTCTATGCAAAACACCCTACAAATTGGTGACCGGATTGCTGTTAATAAGTTCGCAAATATTTTCAGTGATATTCGCCGTGGTGAAGTAGTNGTATTCAAAGACCCAAGTAACTGGCTAGGAACTGCTCAAACTTCAACGGGTTCTCGCATAGTTAGAGATATTAAAAGCGGGCTCGTTGACGTCGGTGTCTTGCCAGATCCTGCAACTCAATACTTGATTAAACGAGTGATTGGCGTTGGCGGAGATATTGTTATGTGTTGTGATGCCAAAGGTGAGTTAGTTGTCGACGGGGTTTCACTCAGCGAGCCTTATATCTTTGCCGGTAACTCACCTAGTGATTCAAAATTTAGCGTTACCGTCCCAAAGGGATTTATCTGGGTTATGGGTGATCACCGCGGTGATAGCGCTGACTCACGTTTTCACACAGAAGATGTTCACCATGGCATGGTTCCACTTGGTGACGTTGTCGGACGAGCTGAGTGGGTAGTATGGCCTTTTAATCACGCTAAGTTTTTACCTGTTGGACATGATTTATCGAAAGTGCCCGTCAAGAAGTAAATAATGATTGAAAGCAAGCTTTACGCATCTGGTATATCGCGCATCGCAGGTGTTGATGAAGTAGGAAGAGGACCGTGTGCTGGTCCCTTAGTTATTGCAGCAACAATCCTTAAAGACCCTAGTTCGTCAGCACTTTCACGAGTGAAAGACTCCAAAGCTCTCAGCGAAAAAGTCCGTGAAGAATTATTTGATGTTGTGAAATCAGAGTCGATCGCTTATTCCATTATTGAAATTTCACCTGAGGAGATTGACCGTATGGGTTTACATAAATCAAATATTGAAGGAATGCGTAGGGCAATTAACGCTCTAGAGGTCACGCCCGATTATGTATTAACCGATGGATATTCTATTGAAGGCCTTGCAATCCCAAATTTGGCTGTATGGAAAGGCGATCAAGTTGCACTTTCAATTAGCGCTGCATCAATTTTGGCAAAGGTATATCGGGATAAAATCATGATTGCTTGCGACGATATATACCCCGGATATGGCTTTGCAAGACACAAGGGCTATATAACTGCTGCTCATACAGCAGCAGTTAATACTTTAGGAGTATGCCCAATCCACCGTAGGTCATTTTCTAATATAGTTGCGCTCTTGTAGCCACAGGCAAAATCTATCCACAGAGCACTTTCTTTTTTATCAAGCGGATATCTGATCTAATTAGCGTTGTCCTTCATGAATGATGAAGAACGTGCATACGCCTTATTGCTTGGCCTTTTTGAGGGTGGCTCTCGTTATTGGAGCCAAGAGTTAGCAAAACTAGGAGCAGAACTCTTGGTTGATCGTATTAGTTCTGGCGCTTATTCANATATTTCACAAGCCCCCATGAGTCTTGCTCAAAGATTTGAGAGTTTAAATACTACCGAGATTGAAAGTCAGATATGTGCAAGTGGGGCAGTACTCATAACACCAAAGAGNCCTAATTGGCCAACAATGCTTAACGATCTTTATGTTCCTCCCATGTCTTTAATCGTTAAAGGCAATGTTGATGTGCTTGGAAAACTTGAACGATCCATTTCAATAGTTGGAACTCGCAAGCCATCAAGTTATGGCATGGGTATTTCAACAGAATTCGCAGCAGGCATGAGTGCTAAAGGTTGGACCGTTGTAAGTGGGGGAGCTGTCGGAATTGATGCTTGTGCGCATAGAGGCGCACTGAGTGTGTCAGGATCCACAGTCGCTGTTCTTGGCTCTGGGGTGAGCTCTCTGTATCCAAGCACGCATCTGAAATTGTTTAGAGAGATGCANGAAAGTGGTTTGCTCATCTCTGAAGTTCTCCCTCTCACCAAAGCATCATCACCTAGATTTCTCATTCGAAACCGCATCATCGCAGCTCTTTCTAAGGGAACACTCGTCGTTGAAGCTGCTGTTCGTAGCGGTTCACTTCGGACAGCAAGAGATGCAGCAGAAATCCTTCGCCTAGTAATGGCAATACCTGGAGAGATCACCTCATCAACCAGCGATGGTTGCCATCGATTAATCGCTGATCACACGGCGGAGTTAGTGACATCAGTTGATGATTTGATGGAGTTGGTAGGGCCACTTAGTTAAAAGTGAGAGACTACTGCCATGACATCAGAGCACCGCGCAGGTTTCGTTGCGGTTATTGGACGTCCAAATGTTGGCAAATCAACTCTAGTAAATGCCTTAGTAGGCAAGAAGATTGTCATTNCCTCTGCTCACCCAAACACAACACGCAACCCGATTCGGGGCATCATTTCTCGGCCAGATTTTCAAATCATTGTCGTAGATACACCAGGTATACATAAGCCAAAGACATTGCTGGGAACTCGTCTGAATGCAATGGTGAGTGAGAACTTAGAATCCGTCGATGTAGCACTTTTATGCCTACCAGCCGATGAGGCGATTGGCGCAGGAGATGAATACATCGTCAAACAACTTGGGCATATCCGCCATCTTTATATTGCAGTGACAAAGGTAGATAGAGCGAAAAATGATGGTCTGATATCAAAACTTGCTGAAGTTTCAGATTTTATTGCTCGCAATAAATTGAATGTTGATGAGATTGTTCCGCTATCAGCAAAAAACTTAGAGCAAACTCAGTTGATGATGGATTTACTTGTGAAGTCACTTCCAATATCTCCATCTTTATACCCCGAGGATATTAATACTGATCAAGCAGCCGAGTTGCATATTACTGAGTTGATTCGTGAAGCAGCGATTGANGATTTATATGAGGAGCTGCCGCATTCCGTGATGGTTACTATTGACGAGATGAGTAAACGCGAAGGAAAGAACTTTTTTGATATTCATGCAACCATCCATGTTGAAAGAGATAGTCAGAAGTCAATCATTATTGGCCCACAAGGTTCACGGTTAAAAGATATTGGTATACGGTCAAGAGCGGGCATCGAAACGTTTTTAGATGCAAAGTCATATTTAGGATTGCATGTAAAGGTCAGTAAAGAGTGGCAGAGAGATCCTAAGGCTTTAGCACGTTTGGGATTTACTGAGTAATTTTACTTTTTCGAGTGGCATAGTAAGAACCGATCAGGACAAGTGGCAGACCAAGACCAATACCTAAAGTAAATTTCTCATGAAGGAAAAAGATTCCTAGAAGTACAGCAAAAACTGTATTTGGGTATGTAACCATTGATGATCTTGCGGGGCCGAGATCTTTCATTACTTGGAAATAGAGAACAAATGCCATTGCTGTAGGAAAAATACCAAGTGCGATTAGGGAATAGATTGCATTATGTGAAGGCATTGATGTTGGGAATTGCACGATTGCAAATGGTAAATAAATAACTCCAGAAATTGCCATAGCAATCGCATTAATGGCTGTACCGTCAATANGAGGGATTTTCACATTTAAAGTAGCAGGAGCGATCGCGTAACATACGCAGCTAAAGAGAATGAAAATGATCGCACTTAAGCTTTGATTTCCACTCAAGCTTTCGATTCCTACAACTAAAATAATCCCAATAAAACCAATAACCATTCCTGCCAAGCGTTTTGCTTGCCAGACAGTTTTGTCTCCATTAAAAGCCATAACAAGGCTTGCCCAAAAGGGGACAGTCGCTACNAATAGCCCCGCAAGACCTGATGTTATTTTGCGCTCACCTGAGCTAATGAAATACCAAGGGAGGCAAATTTCAATGATCGCATATGGAGCGATCCATTTGAGTTCCTTGAGTGCCGGGAATAAAGTTTTTCTATGAATGGCAAGTGGAAGCAATAATGCACTACCTATTACAAGGCGTCCAAAGACAAGAAAAGCAGGAGTGAATTCTCCAGGGGCAACAGCTACTTTAATGAAGAGATATGGGACGCCCCATAGAACCCCAACAATGAGAAATTTAAACCACGATGCTTTAGACATTTAGTAATGCTATCGGGTTATTGTGTACCAACCTTGTGTTCGATCACGTAGAGCAGGTGAGTGGTCCATTACTTCAGCCATTGGCTTACTTTGAATATGCGTAACTTCACCCAAGTCCCATGCCGCAAGGGTAGACTGCGCACGTCAATGATGGTTATCTAGTAAGCCCATTTTTCAGAATTAATGGTCGTGCCTAGCAGGTTTAAGAACCAGGAGTGGAAATGCGTTTTGGAGTACTAACAGGTGGCGGAGATTGCCCAGGTCTCAATGGAGTCATTCGCGCAGTAGTGCGTAAAGGTATCCGCGATTATGGATATGAATTCGTTGGGTTCCGTGATGGTTGGAAGGGGCCTCTTGAGGGCCTAACNATGCCGCTAGATCGCAATGCAATTCGTGGAATTTTGCCACGAGGGGGAACAATTCTTGGATCATCACGGACCAATCCATTTAAAATTGATGGTGGCGTAGAAAAGATTCAAGAAAATTTAAAGAAAATGGGTATTGATGCACTTATTGCTATCGGCGGGGAAGATACTCTAGGTGTTGCTACAAAGCTTGATGCACTCGGCGTAAAAGTCATTGGTGTGCCAAAGACAATTGATAACGACCTGAGCAATACTGACTACACATTTGGTTTTGATACATCGGTCAATATTGCAGTAGATGCAATTGATAGACTTCATACAACTGCTGGTTCACACCATCGCGCGCTTGTTGTTGAAGTGATGGGTCGCCATGCTGGGTGGATTGCTTTGCACTCAGGTATTGCAGGTGGTGCCACATGTATTTTGATCCCTGAAATTAAATTCTCAACCGACAAAGTTGCCGCATGGGTTAATTCACGATTTGAAGATGGCTTTGCCCCAATCATCGTTATTGCAGAAGGTGCGATTCCCCAAGATGGGGATATGAAGATTAAGGATCAAACATTGGATGCTTTTGGGCACGTGAAACTATCAGGAATTGGTGATTGGCTAGCGCAAGAGATCGAAGCAAAGACTGGAAAAGAAACACGCACCGTAGTCCTTGGCCATATTCAGCGTGGTGGTTCACCGACCGCTTTTGACCGTGTTCTCTCAACTCGATTTGGGTTGCATGCGATTACTGCTGCTCATGAGGGTGACTGGGGCAAGATGGTTGCACTTCACGGAACAAATATTGCTCGTGTGCCTTTAGCCTCGGCTACAGGTGAACTTAAGCTTGTCGATCCAGCGCTATATGCAGAGGCAGAGGTTTTCTTCGGATAAATGTTGCCCGCGGCAGCAGACCACTTCCCTAGAATTATCTAATGACTAACCTCGACACACTTTTCACCCCTGGCCTTGTAGCTGCTCAACAGCCACAGTGGCCTGATGGGCCAAGTGGTGCTCCTATTAGAGAAGCTGTTGAGCAGCTCAAGAAACTTCCCCCTCTAGTTTTCGCTGGTGAGTGTGACAACTTAAAAGCAAAAGTTGCTGAAGCTGCAGCAGGACGAGCATTTTGGTTACAAGGGGGAGATTGCGCAGAAACATTTTCTGCTGCAACAGCAGATTCAATACGTAATCGCATTAAAACAATCTTACAGATGGCTGCTGTATTGCAATATGCATCAAGCTTGCCTGTT
>JGI24890J29729_1001520_pt1 | contig 10259 bp, 12 predicted proteins | sample FreactcultureFD7_FD_29729 | JGI IMG/M metagenome (IMG submission 29729)
GATGTTCAGGAATTAATGAAGAATGTAAAAACATACAACTATGCCAAAGACACTCAACTTGAAACTGTCGAGGAGCAGAAAAATAATCTGATAGCACAACAGATCAAAGTGCAATTACGTAATATAGAAAAACTTGTAAAAGATAATGAAGAACAGCCGCCGGAAGCTAAGTAATTCACATGGCAAAAGAAGAATTACTTAAAATTGAAGGCAAGGTTCAAGAAGTTTTACCCAATGGAATATATAAAGTTGATATAAACGGTAACACTGTAACTGCATATATTAGTGGCAAAATGAGACAACATCGAATAAGCATTCTAATGAATGACAGAGTTGAGGTTGAAATGAGTCCATACGATCTATCAAAAGGTCGTATTACATATAGGTTCAAATAACATGAAGAATGTAATTAACATTACCGACGCAGCCAAGAATCATATTATCAATGTACTATCCAATGTTGACAAACCCTACCTAGTATGGGGCATCAAAGGTGGTGGATGTGCTGGTTTTGAATATTTCTGGGAACCAGCAGACGAGGAGCTTTATGCTAAGAATGGCACGCCTGATCGCGATGAGGTTATTTCACTCAATGACGATAAAAAGCTCATTGTGGATTGTACCAGTTTGGTTTATACTCTGGGAAGTACTATTGATTACAAGAGTGATCTAATGAGTAGCCAGCTTGTAGTTGAAAATCCCAATGCCAAGGGCGGATGTGGATGTGGAACTAGCGTAGCATTTTAAATCATTCTGCCTGCTCGAATAAATACTGAGCAGGAGAACTGATTCAATGTCACAACAAATTATTAACCTTGGTGCCACACCAAATGACGGTACAGGTGACCCACTACGTACAGCCTTTACAAAAATAAACAGTAACTTCACTGAGATTTATGGCAACGTAGCAAGCAGCAGTTACAGATTTACCAACAACACGATGTCTACAACAGCTGGCAATATTGAGATTGACAGCTTTTCGGGCAATACGAATGTTAATGATACATTGAATGTTATTGGTAGTGCTAGAGTAACTGGCGATCTCACTGTAAACGGCAGTTTAAATGCTACTGTATCAGGTGCATTAGCAGCAACTACATTATCAAGTTCAGGCGCTGCAACATTAAATTCGTTGGCTGTTACGACTACATCAAGCTTAGGCTCGTCAGCAACTGTTACAAACTTATCAGTTCTTAATACGTTAACAACCTTAATTCTTAATTCCACTAATGCAAATATCACTGGTGGCAATTTAACAGGGGTTACTATTGCTGCATCTACGGTGTCGGGACTATCAGTTACTGGTATTGGTGCCATTAATGGGTTATATCTTAATAATGCAGTAATTGGCAATACCACTCCCAATGTTGCAACATTTAGCAAAATGACCACCAGCAATGCACAAATTACTGGTGGTAGTATTACTGGTGTAGCATTAACCATTGGATCATTAAACGGTGCCCCAGTTGGCAACGCCACTCCATCAACCGGAGTGTTTACTAGCCTAAATACCACCAGTGGTGGTCAAATAACTGGTTATCTAACTGGGGCAATCGGCGCAAATACAGCAAATGCTGGAACATTTACCACACTTACTGCTACTAGTGGATATCAAGGGGCAGTAAGTGGTCCAGTAAATGGCACAATTGGTGCCAGTACTGCAAACTCAGGTGCTTTTACTACATTATCTGCGTCAAGTACAACAACATTTAACGCTCCAACAGCAGTTAGCGTTAGTGCTGGTACAATTGGAAATGCAGGCGCAATACTAACTGGCACATTATCAACTGCTGCACAAACTAACATTACAAGTTTGGGTACATTGACATCACTGGCAATAAGTGGTGCTGCAAATATAACAACGGTCAATGGTAGTTTAAACGGTCCCCATAATGGAACAATTGGTGCCACTACTGCCAATTCTGCTGCATTTACTACAGTGACAACCACTGGTAATATCACACTAGGTAATTCTTCTTGGTTAATATCTCCTGTTACTCCAATGATTGGCAATGTTGTTGGTAATGTTATTGGTAATCTGTCAGGATATGCCACAAATGCATCACAGGCTGGTACTGCCACTTATGCAAGTACAGCTGGATTAGCAACCGCCGCAACAACAGTTGTGCAACCTTATCAAGGCAATATCACAGGTGTTGGTACGCTTGCAAACCTTACTGTAACTGGTAACTTGACTTCAAACGGCAACTTGTATGCTGTTCAAGACCTTAACATTATTGGAAACATTAATTTCTTAAATTCAAGTGGTTATCTAAACCTTCAACGCCAACAACAATTTGTTAATCGAACAGTTGCGAACAGCTATGGTATAGTTGGCGATGTAAAAGGACAAATGTGTTGGGATAATAACTATCAATATATTTGCACAGCCAATTATACTGGCACTGGTCCAATTTGGGTAAGATCAAATCTCAACGCTTTCTAATAGTCTATTAAGCAATAAATAATAGGCGGAGGAATCATGGGATACCCAGTATGGATTACCAAAACAGGTGACTTAGGTAAAGTTTCATCACAGCAATTTTTTGATTTGGTTTTACAGGCTGAAGATTCAGATGGCCAAGGTGAAATAACCTTTGAGTTAATTGCCGGCACGCTACCCAAAGGACTACAAGTTGATCCCAATGGTTACATTAATGGAAGTCCGGAGCGTTCATATACTGTTCAAGGCGTTCCATTTAGTACCAACGTAGATATAACAAGCAATTTTACAATCAGAGCTAAAAATTCACTGGACGATTCCATTACTGACCGTTCATTTTTTATTACAGTCACTGGAAATTTTCCACCAGTAATAACATCATTAGCTGATCCACTTGGAACCTTCTTAGATGGAACTGAAATTAGTCTACAACTAAATGCAATTGATATTAATACTGACGATACACTAACTTGGAGTCTATTGGATGGTAATCTTCCTCCAGGTATTACTTTGGATTCAAATGGATTAATCAGTGGTATTATTAAACCCACTATCTATAGTTTCAGTGACAGTGTCACTGGTTGGAATCAAAGCAATTGGAATAAAAATTCTTGGGAATTTAGCACAAGAAGCAACAATGCAACATTTAACTTTACTGCATCAGTTACTGATGGTAAAGCAACTGTAACTCAGAAATATAAAATTGTTGTTTTTGCTTTTAATGATTTGAGAGCAGATAGTGCAACTATTACTGCTGATACCATTAATTTAACAACGGACATATATCCACGTCGTCCGCCTATAATGTTAACAAAAAATTTAGGAGATTACGCAACTGTAAACAGCGGCGGGTACTTCTCATTTAAGTTTGATGGAGTAAATTATGATAACTTGCCATTTACCTATAACTTAAGTGTAAGTAGCGGTGATGGTTGGGATAGTGAGTCTGGGGATTCCAAGTACTGGGATACGACTTTATTTGACAGAAGTGATACTGCGTTACCACCTGGTTTATCATTAGACCCAGTTACTGGATGGCTAACTGGTTATATTCCTCCTCAAGTTGAAGTTACCAAAGATTATCAATTTGGTGTTTATCTTCAAAGTAATACAGATGCGGACAATCGCAGTCCAATTAAAACATATACCATAACTATCTTAGGAAACATTGACCTTGCTGTAACTTGGGATACTCCCAGTGATCTTGGATCAATTAATGTTGGCGCAATAAGCAATATTGCGGTATCTGCTACTGCTGCAAACGGCAGAGATTTAACATATAGGCTTGTTACAGGAAGCCAGCTTCCTCAAGGTTTGCAATTACTACCAGATGGTACATTAAGTGGGCGTGTAAGTTTTCAAACAATGGGTTTTGATCATGGTGCCACAACATTTGATAAGACACTTGCGTCTAAGTTTATATACAGTAGCAATACTAATTTTGATAGCAAATACACATTCACTGTCATATGCAATGACTTCTTTAATCAGTTGAGTAGCCAACAAACATTTACCATTAGTGTTGCTCCTGTAACTTATGAGCCATATGAAAATCTATATATTAGATGTTTGCCTGCGTCGGATAGAAGAGTGATATTGGAAACTATTATCAATAATACTGATATTTTTGATCCCAATGACATATATCGTCCCATTGATCCTTATTTTGGTATACAAAATGAAATCAAGTTCCTCGTCAGTTATGGAATTAAGTCATCCAAAACCAGTGATTACATTGCAGCGATGCAGGCTAGACATTTTCAAAAGAAATTCTACTTTGGTGACTATAAATTAGCACAGGGCAAAGACGTTGCCGGCAATGTCTTATATGATGTAATCTATGTTGATATTATTGAGAATACAAAAATTTACGAAAACAATAATGGAATAACTAAAAAATTAATACCAGCACCGTTTACCAACATGAATTCATCCAAAGCAAAATGGCGTAATCCCAGAGCTGCAAGTTTAAAACAGAATCAATTATTCAGTGATAATGATATTGCCACCGATGATACAACTGCAATTTTTACTAATGATTCATGGTATGCATTTGAAAGATTAAATGTAATAAGTCCAAATGATTTAACACTGATGCAGAATGATTTAAGTGCAAATCTACAAAACAGTTATCTTAACAGTCTACCTGAGTGGATGGTTAGTGTACAAAAGGATAATAAGATCCTGGGATTTACAACTGGCGCAGTATTGGCTTATTTGAAACCTGGCACTGGTGAAAAAGCATTATACAATATCAATAGATTTGTACCATTTGACATCAAGTATGTTCCGCTTGTAGCTGACAGATACGTTCTAAATAGCAGCTACAGTGAAAACTTTGATATTGATAGTGGAAGCTTTATTACTCACAAATATACCTCATTTGATTACACAAGCAAAGGTGGTAACCCAATTATACCCGTAGTTAATGTTGATTTTGCGGTGGATCGCCCATTTGAAAGTATTAATGGTCAACCATATGATGACATTGTCGCAAGTGGTGGGTTTGATGGAATCAATTATAACTTTAATAAGAAATACATTATATTTGCCCGTCAAGAGAATTATGATGAAAGTGTCTGGGGAGCATTAACCAACGATGGTTGGAATCAATACTATGATGTGAGTAATCAATTTGATCCACATATATACGAAGGCTCCATTCCAGGCTACGCCGATAAATTAAATTTTGGATCCATTCAAAATCAAAGAGCAGGAGTTTGGCAAATAACTGTCAACAGTACTAATGTAGTTTGGTTAAAATTTATTCGTGAAATAAATCCTGGTGAATATGTACTGGTAACCGAGGGAACATCTCATGCAAATAGTTTCCAGCTATACGATTTAAATGCTGTGAATAATGGCTTCACTGTACCCAGTTATACTCAGACATTCAGCCAAGTATACTTGCCACGTAAGCCAACAACATTTGATTCAAATGCAACGAACTTCTTGAACAACGTCGAGACTTATACAGTACCATTGCAGAACGATAAATACCTTGCGTTCCCGAAGATTGGAGTTTTCACTAATGGCCAGTAATATTAATGCCAATAACATAGACGGTACATACCCAATAGCTGGCGTTGACAACGACAGCCAAGGTTTCCGTACTAATTTTACGAATATCAAAAATAATATGTCATATGCCGCAACTGAAATTTCAGACTTGCAGAGCAAAGTTGTTCTTAAACAGGGATTAACAGGTACTACACTCAATAATGATTTTGGCGGAAGTCCACTAAGTGGTGCTGAAATATATGCAATAAGTGAAACTGAGTATGATCAGGGCACTGTTGGTGGTAATATCTATTTGAACTTTGCTGTTGCACATTATCACAAGGTTTCTACTGGTGGCAACATCAATGTTGTTGTACAGAATCTACCAGCTACTGGAAAAGTGGCTAGACTTCGTTTAAGAGTAAACGTGGTTAGTACTGCACACACCATGACATTGCCTACTTCTGCAACAATTGGTGCTGGCACTATTGAAGGATTGAATACCGCAACAAATGTAGTAACTTTCCCTGACACAGGCGTTTATTTGTTTGAACTCTTGACTAATGATCAGGGTACAACATTTATTGTTGAAGATCTATTACGTCCTCGCAGAGTTGCTGCAAACAGTTTCACTTGGGCAAATTCAACAGTATCAACTTATCAGACTTATACATACGCCAATGTTGGCAACAACTTTAGTGTCACAGTGACTAATACACTGTACATTGACAGCAATAGAATATTGAACATGGGCAATGTGTATCTACCAAGTCCTGGAGTAGATGGTCAGTTGGTAACTATTAGTAGCAACAATGCCATTCAGACTTTATACATAAGATCAAATGCTGGTTCATTAATTTTAGGCAATGTATCAACATTGGCAGCTAACGGTACTGTAAAATTTCAGTATGTTAGCGGCGGTAGCAACGTAAACAAGTGGTTTAAATATTAAGTAATTGACTCCTGTAGTATTTTTAAGTATAGTAATACTACAGGAGTTTTTCATGAGCATTGATTTAAACAAATATTCAGAATTTGTCGCAGCGGTAACAAGCGAAGAATCAAACGATCTAACAGCATTTATGAATAGACTAGACAGACTAGATACAAATTACGAAGTTTTTGCCCCAACTGGCATTTCAATACACGGACCACAGATAAACGTACCATTGTTAATTACAAGTGGGATTGGTCTAAGCAGTGAGTGTGGCGAGTATAACGAAATCATTAAAAAGATGTTGTTTCAGGGCAAGCCACTCACTGAAGAAAACGTATTCCATATGAAGCGTGAACTAGGTGATATCATGTGGTATTGGGCTAATGCATGTCGCGCCCTTGAGCTTGATCCCAACGATGTAATTGAAGAGAATGTTCGTAAACTGGAAGCACGTTATCCAGGTGGTAAGTTTAATGCTCATTACAGCGAGAACAGGAAACCTGGAGATCTATAATGTACCATCCCCTGCAAGGTAGCTTAAAAGACCTGAGCTTAGACGAGATCATTACGAAAACTTCAGATTTACATCAGAAACTTGTCTTTGCACAACGTATGGGCAATCATCAATTGGCGGTTCAAGTGCGTATGGTCCTTGCAGGGTACCAAGAAGAATATCAAAAACGAATGGTTGAAGCGGCTGAAAAAGCCAGAGAAGATAGACGTCTCAAGGACAAGGTTAAAATTAAAAAATGACAGACCTCAGTTATGAATGCTCATTTGATACTGTACTAGTAATGGACAATTGGATTAGCCCAAACACATATAAATGTAAGATCTACTTTGATATTGAAACAGATAACGGTGATGAACAAAATATAGCATTTGAGCGTATGAAAGTATTAATGGAAGGAGTGTTTCAAAACAGCCTTTTCATTAATATGCATAATCCATTACTACAAGTTCTTGCTAAAAAGACTGAGCAGCGCATTATTACATTGCCTACTGAGCCTATTGATGTTATAATGGCTGGAATAATGTTTTATAAACTGTCAGCAATTGTTGAAGAACGCATCAGTATTCAACAAATCAAGTTAAGCAGTAGCCAAGCAGACAATATTTGGGTACACTTTGATCTTGATTTTGCAGATAGTATGGGTAAGATGGAAAGTGAATACCATACAGTGGCAAAGCTTGAACCTTGGTGGTTTAAAAGTGATCCTGTAACAAGCGATTGGTTTGAAGTCACTAAAAAAGATACAAAGATGCATATTCAAAAGGCCAGCTGGGAGAAGGATCTACAGTGGCCAACGGAAAAAGCAGATGCAAAGAAACAGAAATCAAAATGGAAGCCAACAATCATTGATGGTGGAAAAACTCAACATTGATAGGTATAATCGCAGCATAGTCACTGAACGTGATATATGTGATCAATTATACCTGAACCCAAAGCTGGATTACAGTGCAGTTGAATTAAAGTCAGCAGCACTGTATAATGCAGCTATTGATTCATTATACCTTGATTGGCCACACATAGCCAAACTTGAAGAGCTTGCTGTTGATCCTGCTGAATGGCATGAGGCAAATCAAAATACTTGGTTTATGCCAGATGAATATAAGAACATGGACATTGCGAAGTGGCTCTTGGATCTGTGTAGAAATGAAACTGAACTCCAGCGCACTGGCACAGAATTACTAATGTACGCAGAACGTGACTTGCTAGACTTGTTGCGTTACCTCAAGTACTTTGTTGATACTCTTAGAGCTAACAACATTGTTTGGGGTGTGGGCAGAGGCAGTAGTGTTGCCAGTTTCGTTCTTTATTTGATTGGTGTTCACAAGATCAACAGCATAACCTATAATCTAGACATCGAAGAATTCATACGTTAAATATAGAAAAGGAATAAACAAATGGCCAATGTACATAGAACTGCTCAAGGCAAGGGCGTTGATATTGATAGACTGAAGCTGATGAACGAAACTACTGTTGCTGTGGGTAATGCTGGGGTAAATGCTCGCGGCGACGTAGTAAAAGGCAATAAGGTTATCAAGACAAGAGAGCAAATTACTCAGGAAAACTACAAGATTAGAGGCAACAACGTAGTAAAGGATGCCAACAATAGGCGTGCCGCTGTTATCGAGCCTGATTTTGTTAATCCACCACTAAGTCCACTTGCAGAGTTGTCAACACCTCCTGATGAATCAAAAGTTGTTGAACAGCCGCCATTGGAGAATGAACCACGAGGTGGACTGGCAAGTGCTGTTAGCAGAGGCAAGAATGTTGCTGCTGCTTTTGATACTCAGAGAAGGAGGATATAATGTCATATAGTAGTAAGATTCATATTAAAGTTGATTATCGTAAAATTCAGCCCACACATAAGAACATTATCGTTACGGACATGGAGTTTGGCGAGCGTGTAAGCACAGGCGGCGTTATCCTTATTGGAGACAATATGGAAGAGCGTGGCATTCGTCCACGTTGGTGTAAGGTAGTTGCAGTTGGTCCAAAGAACCAGGATGTTAAGCCCGGTGAGTGGATCTATGTCAGCCATGGACGCTGGAGTCGCGGCATTGATATGACAGACGAAGATGGCAACACTGTCACTATTAGAATGGTAGATCCAAAGGATGTACTAATGAGTGCGGATGAGCTACCTCTCGATGATTATGTGGCTCCAACATACCATCAAAGAGATTGACTTCAACAATAACAACTGTTATTCTATCTTATAGAGGTAAAAAAATGTCCAATAAGCTATGGGTTGAGAAGTGGCGTCCTAAGACGATTAGTGATTATGTTTGGCGTGACGATAGTCAACGTCAACAAGTCATGCAGTGGATTTCAAAGAAGAGTATTCCACATATTCTATTGAGTGGAAGTCCAGGCGTGGGTAAAACTACGCTTGCTAAAGTTCTACTTGAAGAGTTGGACATTGATGGTTATGATATACTGGAAATAAATGCAAGTCGTGAGCGTGGCATTGATGAAGTTCGAGATCGTATTACAGGTTTCGTACAAACAATGCCATTTGGATCCTTTAAGGTTGTGCTATTAGACGAGGCTGACTTTATTACTGCACAGGGGCAAGCAGCTCTACGTGGTGTTATGGAAACATATGCTGATACAGCTAGGTTTATCCTAACATGTAACCATCCCAATAAGATTATCCCTGCACTACACAGTCGTTGTCAGGGATTTCATATTGAAAAGCTTGATAGAGTAGAATTTACTGCTAGGGTAGCTACAATCCTTGTGGAAGAAAACATTGACTTTAATCTTGATGTGCTGGACAATTATGTAACGGCAACTTACCCTGACTTGCGTAAGTGCATCAATACTCTACAGATGAATTGTGTGGATAATATACTACAGAGTCCAACTGATGGCGCAGCTAACACAAATGATTACAGAGTGCAAGCTGTGGAATTGTTCAAGGAAGGTCGTGTGCGTGATGCACGAAAGGCTATTTGTAGTCAAATTCGTGCGGATGAGATTGATGACTTCTTTCGTTGGATGTATGACAATCTAGATCTATGGGCACAAACTGAAGAGCAACAGGATAAGGCAATTGTTATTATCCGCAACGGACTAGTAAACCATAGTATGGTAGCAGATGCTGAGATTAACCTTGCTGCTACACTTATTGAACTTACGGATATCTAATATGTCAAATAGAATGTTCTTGCTCGCCAAACATATATCAGTTGCACCTAAAAATCCAACTGATAAAACTAAAACCAATGAGATTTTTGGTATCTGTAAAAATTTAAAGAATAGTGACTATAGTGAAGCCAGTATTATTATTGATGTTGCCAAACAAAAGATTATTAAGAATCGTTTCACTGAGAGATCCTTTGATGAATTATATGCATATTTTATGA
>JGI24890J29729_1001521_pt1 | contig 10249 bp, 11 predicted proteins | sample FreactcultureFD7_FD_29729 | JGI IMG/M metagenome (IMG submission 29729)
ATGGCTAAAGGTGGAGCTACTGGCGAAGCTTTGGACAAGTTTGAGACTAAGACTACCATTGAGAATGATGCCAAGCCTTACGTTAAGACCGAAATGCATGAAGCCAAAAAGGACAGAAAGCACGGAACAGGTGCAGTTCGTGAAGGCAATGCAGGCGGTTACAAGCGTGGTGGCAAGGTACATCACAAGGCTACTGGCGGTGCAATTCCTTCAGATACTGACAAGAAGGAAGACAAGGGTCGCATCAAGATGCACGGTACCGTTGAAGGTAACGAGCACGACTATGAAAACACACAGATGCATCAAGCCAAGCGTGATACCTCTCACGGTACTGGTGGCGTAAAGATGGACAACGCAGGTGGTTATAAGCATGGTGGTAAAGCCCATCACAAATATGCCGCAGGTGGTGCCATTGAGGGCAACGAGATGGAGTACGCTATTGGCAACGTCAGAGGAACTCCAAAAGGCAAAACCAACACAAAAACTGGTGAAGTCAAAGAGTCCAACGCTGGTGGTTACAAGAAAGGCGGTGCCTTAAAAAAGCACTTCGCCACGGGGGGCAGTGTTAATAACGCTGGTCATGCCGTGGTAATGCCCCAAGCTAACAAGCCTGCATCTAAGGCTACAGAGATCAATATGCTTTCTGGAGTCTTTAAAAAGGGCGGTAAGGTTCGTAAGCACGCTGAAGGTGGATCTTCTACTGAAGACTTATCTAAAGGTGCTTATGATAAGACGCTACAAGGTGTATATAACGAAGATATGGATATGGCTAAATACATTAGAAATATTCCTTCTAAGATATATCAAGGTGTTAAAAATCTTACTGGAATGGGCGAAATCAAGCCTGCTGGCAGTGTTACCAAGAGTAAAGAATCGGTAACAGTAACACCACAGAAAAAACGTGGTGGTAGCGTTAAACATTGTTAAGTAAGGTGGGGGCTACGGCCCCTACTTTTTAAGGGATTATTATGGGAACTTATTCTTCCGCGACTCGACAAGGCGCGTATGAACCATTTGACTTGCAAGTTGCTAGAAATCAAGTAGATGGTCATACGCCGTATTTTAGATTTGGTTTTGCCAACAGTATTGGCACCACACAACAAACAATTACACCATCAGTTTCTGCTGGTTCTGCTTATGTGTATCCCACATCGGCAACTGTAATGAAAGTTTCCAGTAGTTCTGCCAGTGATACCTCTGCGGGTACTGGTGCGAGAACTATGTTAGTTTCTGGTTTGGATGCTAATTACGCTCGAATCAGTGAAACAATTACATTGAATGGACAAACCCAAGTTACTACAACCAACAGCTATTTACGTGTTTTATACACAGAAATTTTGACTGTTGGTTCTAATGCAGGTCAAGTTGGAACAATTTATATTGGTACTGGTTCAGCCACCGCTGGCGTCCCAGCGACAATCTATTTCCAATCTGAAATTGCATACAACAACTTTGGTTTTGCTGGTTATACCGTGCCTGCTGGCTATACGGCATATGTAACAAGTTACACCATCACTACGCAATCAACCACAGCAAACATCAATGTTTCTGCGGCGTTTGTAATTTATGAGTATGGCAACGGTTACCCAGAAATTCAATCTACTGCTCGTTTGACAGCCGATGGCAACTTTGATCGTCATTTTGACTATCCATTTCCAATCACTGAAAAGAGTGATTTTGAATTGAGAGCATGGGCAACTTCAGCTAGTGCTGTTAATGTGACTGGAGAAATTCAGTTTGTGTTGATCAAAAATCCTGATTAATCATGCCAAGCAAATCACCTGCTCAACACAGACTCATGGAAGCCGCCGCCCACACAAAGGGTGGCGTTGGTGGTGTGCCCCAAAATGTAGGCAAAGAGTTTGCCAAAGCCGATGAAGGTAAGAAGTTTGCCAAAGGTGGGCTTTATGCCAACATCCATGCAAAGAAAGAGCGTATTGCTGAAGGCTCTGGTGAAAAGATGCGTAAGGTAGGCTCCAAGGGTGCTCCTACTACCAAGGCTTTCAAAGAATCTGCTAAGACTGCAAAACATAAGGGGGGTGGAAAAGTCTGCCCTTGTTGGTGAATAATTATGGGACAAAGTAACTATAGCTCTGCTCCAAGTTCTGGTTCTGGTGTTGGAACTAGTAAAGGTAATAGTACGGTTCCTTTTAAAAAGGGTGGCCCATCTCTAGCTGTAGGACGAGGCGAGAAGCTCTCAGTTGAGAAAGGCGCAGGTTTGACTGCCAAGGGTAGAGCTAAGTACAATAAAGAGACTGGAAGCCATTTAAAGGCTCCACAGCCTCAAGGCGGTGCTAGGAAAGATTCGTTTTGCTCTCGTATGGCAGGTGTTGTAGAACACGCCAAAGGTGATGCTCCAAGAGCTAAAGCATCCTTGAAGCGTTGGAACTGTCCTTCATGGTAATCGGTTGGTAAGGAAAAACAATGGCATTTTCAGGAACAACAAGTCAGACGGTTGTCAGTGTTCAGACGGTCATTGACCACGCTGTGCGTCGGTGTGGCAAGTTGGCTGAGGAGTTGAGTTCTGAGCAACAATTGGCGGCTCGTGAGAACTTGTACTTCCTTTTGTCTCACATGATGAACCGTGGCATCCAATACTTTGCCATCGGACAGATTGTCATTGGACTGAATGCCAACCAATACCAGTACACCCTACCTGCAAGCGCCAATGATGCTCTGAACGTCCTATACCGTCAGATGGCACAACCTGTTGGTAGTTACTCTACGAGTGCAGGTGGTGCGGTAGCGAACTTGTATGACAATAATGTCAACACTTATGCCCAGCAAATCAGTGCAAACGGTTATTTCCAAGTGGATTATGGGTCATCAAATCCTCAATACATAGGATCAATTGGCATCATGCCTTACGTTTCAGGTGGAGGAAGTGCCACTTGGAGCTACTATTTTCAAAGCTCTTCTGATGGAGCGACTTGGACAACCCTTTATACGGCTACTTCGGTGACGGTTCAGGACGGTCAGTGGATATGGCAGAACATCGACCCCGGTCAAAACGTAGAGTTTTACAGAATTCAGGCATTTGGTAACACTACTTTGGCTCTCAGAGAGTGGTATTTGGGCAATAACAGCCGTGAAATTCAGATGTCTAGGCTAAATAGGGATGATTACACCAATTTACCTAACAAAAACTTCACTGCGAACCAACCATTCCAGTTTTACTTTGAAAGAACGATCAATCAGCCCACTTTGGCTCTTTGGCCTGTTCCTTCTAACTCATTTGTACAGATGACTGTATGGTATTCATCTTACATTCAAGACGTTGGATCGCTTTCAGGACAATTGGCTATCCCACAAAGGTGGTATGAAGCGACAATCTTTATGCTAGCTCACAGGATGAGCATGGAATTGCCTGCAGTTGGCATGGATAAGGTGGCGTACTTAGAGAAGATGGCTGATAAGTTCCTCTACGATGTGGAGCAAGAAGAAAGGGACAAAAGTCCTGAGTACTTTGCCCCTAACATCAGCGTTTATACGAGGTAAGCATGGGAATCTTCTTAGATACTCTTGGCAACGCAACATTATCTATTGCAATTTGCGATAGGTGCAAAATGAAACGTGCCCATTCAGTTATGAGAAATGATCCCAATTTCCCCGGCCTCCGAGTCTGTGATGAGGGGTGTGCTGATGACATTGATCCATACAGATTAGCGGCTCGGCAGACAGAAAGAATTAACATTCGTTTTCCTCGTCCTGATGACGATTTAAATAACCTCAGTGGCTCACAAATTCCTTATAATGGATATGTGTACAAATAGGACATAGACCATGGCACAACCCTCAGTTGGAACACCGATACAACTTTACTCAAGTGCGACTTCAGGCAATGTGCCTGTAGCGGCTAATCTGGCACAAGGTGAATTAGCGATCAACGTCGCTGATGGCAAGCTTTACTACAAAACTGCTGGTGGTACAGTAGGAACTCTTGCTAATGCGGCAGTTGCTACTGGTAACTTGCCCGGCGGTTCAACAGGTACAGTTGTTTACCAAAGCGCCACTGGCGTAACGGCATATTTAACTCCGGGTACCACTGGTACTGTTTTGACATCAAATGGTACAGGCCCTGTTTATGTAAGTCAATCAAGTCTTTCTGTAGGTACTGCGGCGGTAGCAACTACAGCGACTACAGCGACTACAGCATCAACGGTTACATTTAATACTGCTTACTCAGCACCTACACCAAGCACAACAGGGACGGTCTTGTCTTGGGCAGGAAGTGGGTTTGCTTGGGTATCGGCGCCTGCGGCTACCACAGCGACATCTATTGCAGGTGGTGCTCAGTATCAAATACCTTTCCAAAGCGCTGTAAGCACGACTGCGTTCAGTTCCAATCTGACATTTAACTCAAGTACCAACACATTTACTGCTACAAATATTACTGGGACTTCAATCACAGGAACATCGGTTTCTGGCGGAACGATTACTGCAACGGCTTCTGTTTCAGCGGCTTCTAATGTTGGAGCAATCAACTATGGTACGTTGAACTTTACTGATACAAACATTGTTGCTTCTTACCAGACATCGGTAAACAGTTATTTCCAAAAGGTCATACAAAATACCAATAGTGGGAATCAGGCTTCTGCTGAATTTGTTGCTTACAACAACTCAGGAACAGCTACAACGAATTTTGCGGCATTTGGTATCAATTCAACGGGATACACTGGATCTGGAGCCATCAATGCTCCGGGNAATGCNTACTTTTTGTCTGGAAGTACAGATCTGGTTGTTGGAACTATTGGAGCCAATGCGATTCATTTGGTTGCGAATAGCAACTCTGCTGACTCTATTACGATCAATTCAAACAACGCAGTTGCTTTCAATGGTAACTATGGAACAACTGGGTATNTGTTAACAAGTGCAGGAACAACAAGTGCGCCAACGTGGACAAACCCAGCAACGATTGGTACATCACCCGGTAAGCTGTACTTTTACGGACAATTTTAAGGACTTATCATGGCATCAGGAACACTAGGTCAAGCGTCACTTGCGGCGGCAACCAACACCACAGTCTACACGGCAGGTGCAACGCCATCCACATTTAACGTCTCGATGACAAACACAACAGGTTTCCCTATTGCGGTGAACTTGTCCATCTCAGCCGCCGCTACTCCTGCGGCAGGCGAGTATCTTGAATATCAAACAGTCATCCCACCCAACAGCGTTCTTGAGCGCGGTGGTCTGGTTTGTACAACTGGAAAACTGATTGTGGCTTACGCTACACTTGCAGGCATCAACGTCAACGTCTACGGATATGAGGGTTAAAACATGACACGCTCGATACAACAATTACCTAATAACGTCTCTTCAACTCAAGTTGTTGAAGTTGCAACTGCAACAGGATTTAATGCTGGAGATGCTGTATATTACAAAAACGGTGATTATGTCTCACCATCTGTAACCCCAAGTTCTTTTGCAAATCCTTCAGGCTCTTTAAGTTTTACTGCAAGTACAACTTTAACCGCACCATCAAATTATTTTGGTGGTAATCCTGCTATCACTCCTGTTTTTTCATATTCTGCATCAAGTGGTGGTGGTTATTATGGTGGTTCTGTTGGTAAAAATATTGCCCCCTTGATTGCCGCTTTTCAATCTTCTACAGGAACGTCAGGTCAATTTACAATTACAGTAAGCAGTAATACAGGTATTGCCAATGGTCAGTTTGTTACTGGTACAGGTATTGGCGCAGGTGCAACTGTAACCAATGTATCTGGAACAACAATTACGCTTTCAGTTGCAAACACAGCCAACTTATCTTCTGTAAATGTCACTTTTTATAGTGGCAACTATGTTATTGCTTGGATTGCCAATGTTTCAATTACATCAGGACAGCAAACAAACTACGCATACTATGAAATTATTTCATCATCAGGTGCTCAAGTTGTTGCTCCAACACAGATAAACGGTTCATACACAAATAACTCCAATTCACAAATTGCCGTTTGTGCATTGACTGGTGGTGGTTTTGCATATGTGTACATCAATACTTCAGGTGGAACAGCAACAAAACCTTGTTATGGAATTATTTCAAGCACAGGCTCGGTTGTTGTAGCAACTGTTAACGATACAACTTATGGTCCATCAACTAGTTCAAATCAAATTCCTTCTATTGCGGCGCTTCCAAACGGAAGTTTCGTAATGGTTCAAAAGAATACTACGTTTATTCCGTACTATAAGATAGTGACCGCAAATGGCACTGTTACTAAAGCATGGACATCGGCAGTTATGTCTGGAATCACAAACAATCCACTAGGATTAGCAGTTAGATCAACTGGTGATTTTATTATGTTTGATTACTATGCAAGTTCGCCAAATCTTTGTTTTTCAATCAGTAATTCTGCTGGTACATTAATTACTTCCAACGCAACTTATACGTCTGCTTATACTACAAGCGCTACTAGTTACGCTGTAGATGTGACTTGTTTATCAGATGGCACTACCTTTGTAGCCGCTTATTCTGGTTTGGATGGTAACTCTTATGGTATTGTTTGTACTATTCAAATTCCTTCTGGTAATGGACAAGTTAATGAAATTGCTGTACCACAAGCAAATACCAACTATACGCAAGGTCAAGGTACATTTGTGTCAGTATTTGGTATTTCAACAACGGGTTACGTTTTAGCTTTTTCAGATTATTTTGGTGCAATTCAATACATATTTTACAGCGCTTCAAATGTAGTCCAATCTGGAACCAATGCAAGCGGTGCGTTACCAATTATCACTAATAGCACATTTATTCCTGCTTATGGTAGAACCACTTTAATAGAAACTGCAACGGGGGTTAATTTTTATTGGGCAAATAGCCCACGTAGTGGTGTTCAGCATAATACATTTACCATGTCGGTTAATAAGTCAACGTACCAAGTGACTACACCAACACTAAGTAACAGTTTTGGAACAGTAACTTCGTCAAGCGCAAGCACTGCATCAATTCCAAATTCAAATTTGACATCATTTAAATACACATTAAATACCCAAGAAACAGATACATTTAGCGCACCTTTCCCTACAACTTCAAACATTTCGCCAACAACCATTGTTGCTAATGCTGTTGTGGGTTCTTCAATATGTACTCTGACAACAGGTCAGTTTTGTGTCGCCTATGCAAGTTCAACCTATGCAATTAGTATCAACGTCTATTCAACTCTTGGTGTTTTACAAAGAACTATAAGTGTTGCAACAGGATCATCAACAGCAACCCTGTATTTTAATAGTTTTAAAATTGTTGCAATGGCAAGTGGCAAGTTTGCTCTTTTGTATCCTAGTGCAACATCTGGTGTTGTAACTTTAAATGTTTACTCGTCTGCTTTTGCGTTGACCAATACATTAAATATTACACCAGTTTCACTTGCCGCAAGCTTTAATGCAACTGTAGCAAGTACAGCAGGTGATCTTTTGGTGGTAGGTTTAGCGGGAGGTATCTCATCAAATACTGCGTCAGCTTATGTTTATAGCAACACCCTGTCTTTGCTTGCTACATACGAATCCATTAATGGCGCAAATAACGTAGGCAGTTACATGAGCATTTGTGGGAATGACTACGGTGGTTTTAAAATAGTTTGTCAGGGAGCAACTGGTACTAGTAATTATGTACACGCTTCATTTTTGCAAACTGGTGCAACTGCTTGGACGGCTTTTGGATCTTGGGCAAGTTTAAGTAGTGCAACAAATGGAGTTTGGTACGGTAATCAAGCCTTATCTTATTTTGGTTCAGGTTTATATGGAGTTGTACAACCCACAACTAGTGGAACTACATCTTTTGTGTACCAACTTTTAAATGATACAGTCAATAGTTTAGGGTATAGCGGTTCTCCTACTTCTTATAATCCTGCAACTTCGCCTGCCATAGCTATAGGGCAAACAGCTAACGGAAATCCTGTAATTTTGTATGAAAACGGTACTGCAAATAATTTAACTTTTGGTACTGGTCAAGCATCATTGTTTGTTAGTACTGGAACTTCGTTCCAAACATTTCCTACTTCAAATTCTACGCTTGTAACTTCTGCTTATGTTACTACGGCTCCGGGTGTACAGCCATTGGTTGCAGGTATAGGTGGTAATTTTGTTGCATTGGTTTGGAGAAATTCATCTGGTAATTTGGTTTTACAAATCACAACCAGTATTACTTTTTCGACAAGTTATGTGGTTACAACATCACAAGCATCAACAACGTCTGTATCAATTAATCCAAATATTGCTACCTCAACAACTCAAATTACAGGAACTTTGCTTGCAGGTGTTGCGGCAACTACCGCATCAGCAGGCTCTACAGGACAATTAATTATCAATGGTTTGGCTCAACTGAACAGTAGCTATCCAACATCTGCCATTCAAAACTTTGACTTTACGGGCTTGCCTGTTGATGGGGTTAAAGGTTTTGTTAATGGTCGTACAGTTAACTTACAAGGAAATTCATAATGACAATTCCAATTCAAGCACAGGTGACAAACCCAGTCACAGGCGTATTTGGTACTGGACAAGTTCAGTTTTTCACTACTAGTGGTGCATGGACTGTACCTCTCGGTATTGGTAAGGTTCGTGTACGATTATGGGGTGCAGGTGGAAACAATGCCACTACAGCAAGCAATTTAGGCACTGGCGGTGGTGGTGGATTTGCTTTAAAAGCCATTTACGATTTATCTGGCGTTACTTCCGTTGCAATTACTGTTGGGGCTGTTGGAGCTACTGCTACAACTTCAACTGCATTAACTTCTGGAACATCATCTTTTGGATCGTATGTTTCTGCAACAGGGGGTTCTTATAGTGGCTTCGCCCAAGGTCAATTGGGCGGTACTGGTGTTGGTGGTGATATAAATACGAGCGGCGGCGCTGGGGTGTTTCAAGGCGCCACCACCACTGGTAGCGGTGGTGGTTCGGCAAGTGTATTTGGTAATGGCGGTAGTGGTTCATCAGGCGGCGCATCAACTCCGAACCTTGGCGGTGCAGGTGCAGGTAGTGTTAGTTCAACTACTGCGTATGCAGGATTTTTAGGTCTCGCAGGATATTCAACCACAATTGCTCCTCAATCTGGCTTAAATCCATTTTCAATTGATTTCATTGGTACAGGAGCAGGTGGTAATACTAGTTTTGCAGGCGTAAATGGTGGCGGTGGTGGCACAGGTTCACTGGGGGGCTTCCCCGGAGGGGGTGCTGGGTATTTTGGTACTTCTGGTACTTATGCAGGTCAAGGTTTAGTTATTGTGGAGTGGTAATATGTACGCAAGAATTCATGAAAATCATGTTGTTGAAATTTGTGTTCCTATTGCAGGGTTCACAATTGAGCAGTGCTTTCACATTGACTTAGTTGACAAGATGGTTCCATGCCCTGCTGAAGTTCAAGCAGGATGGTCATACAACGCAGAGACTGGTGAGTTTACTGCGCCTCAAGAATCTTGAGGTGTTAAATGTCTGACATTGACAAAGATTTAGCTGTTCATGTAGCTGTTTGCGATGAACGGTACAAACAGATTGCCGCCTCTTTAAAAGAAGGTGAGAAGCGAATGGCTAAGATAGAGTATTTGCTCTACGGTGTTATGCTTCTCGTCCTTCTTGGCCCCAATGTGGCAGGTCAGTTCTTTCACAAGTTCTTTGGGATGTAAAAAATTGATCCGTTTACCCTTGTTGCACTTGCTTCTTCAGCATTTAAACTGGTTAAAGAATCATGTGAGATGTACAAGGAAGGTAGACAGTTCGTTGTCGATGCAAAAAAAGAGATTGATGGTGTTGTAAAAGATGTTAAGCAAGCTCATAACGATGCTAAAGGAGTTTGGGCTTTCTTTACTGGCCTTTTTTCTAGCAATAAAAGAGTTGAGGCAGTTCAAGAGCAACCAAAGAAAAAGGTAAAGCAGAAGGCTCCTGAGTTTGACGAGAACCAAATTTATGCCCAAGTTGCTGATGCGTTAACTAAGTTTTTCCATGCTTACAACAGTCTTAAAACATACAAGCTGGAACAAGAGTTGAATGCAACAAAGGTAGGCGATGAGGAAGGTCAAGACATTGCAATTAAGTTAGTAATTGCTGACTTACAGATGGAAAAGCTGAACGAGGAAATGAGGGAATACATGGTTTACCACGTGCCTGCGGAAATGAAAGATTTGTATAGTCGTGTAAACAAGATGATCGGGCACATTGCCAACCAACAACAACTGGCACGAAAAGAAGAATCGGACAGAAAGAAGGCAGTGGCATGGCAACGAAGACAGGTTATAGACCGAATCAAGTTCAGGGTAATGGTAGG
>JGI24890J29729_1001522_pt1 | contig 10244 bp, 11 predicted proteins | sample FreactcultureFD7_FD_29729 | JGI IMG/M metagenome (IMG submission 29729)
TTGAAAAATATCTGGGAAGAAATATTATATGGAAAATTACCGATGATCCTGAATCTATCCTGGAAAATATTGAGCAGGTCCATTTTCAGGAAATCACCCTCCATGATCGATTTATCCAACCCGGTAAATTTTTTATGAAGGAAGGCTATCGAGTCACGATCGAGCTCGATAAGTTTCAGGTCGATGCCCTTTAACATTACTAGATACGCAGTCAATACGCCGGTACCGGGCCCTATTTCAAGGACAGATCTGACATCGTCATCTAAGGGCAGGGCCTCCACAATTTTTTGAGCGATCTGAAGATCTTTCAAAAAATGCTGACCCAATGATTTTTTCGGACGTACGGCGCGATAGCTCAAAGTTTGAAGTTTGAAGTTTTAAAGTTAATGAATCAAAAACCGCAAACTTCAAACTTCAAACTTCAAATTTCAAACTTAAATTGCTAATTAGCGTAGAATTCATTTTTACATGACACATCAGCAGAAACCACAAGAGAAACCACGCATCGGCATAACCCTTGGCGACATAAACGGAATAGGACCCGAAGTAGTGATGAAAGCGTTGGCTGATAATCGCTTGCTAAACATGATCACTCCTGTGATCTACGGATCTTCCAAGACATTATCGTTTTATAAAAAGCAGTTGAACATTGAAGAATTCAACTATACGCAAGTCCGGGGAAAAGGTCAATTTACCTCCAAACATCTGAACGTCGTGAACTGTTGGGATGATTCGCTGGAGATTAATCCGGGTAAACCTTCCACCCTAACAGGAAAGGCCGCCTTCTCCGCCCTTAAGCAAGCATCTGAGGAATTAAAGGAAGGCCTGATCGATGCACTGGTCACGGCCCCCATCGATAAACATTCTATCCATAGCCAGGAATTTCCCTTCCTGGGACATACTGAATTTCTCACCAATTTTTTTGAAGCAAAAGAAAGTCTGATGTTCATGGTTGGGAATTCCATGCGGGTTGGACTCGTAACGGAGCACGTGTCCCTAAAGGACGTTTCATCGCTTATTACAAAAGAGAAAATAGAGTCAAAGCTCAGACTTATTGAACTTTCGCTGCGAAAAGACTTTGGGATTACAAAACCGCGCATCGCGGTATTGGGGCTCAATCCACATGCAGGCGACGGAGGCCTGATCGGCACGGAAGACGAGCTGATTATAAAACCGGTGGTGACAGACCTGAGAAATAAGGGAAAAATGGTTTTCGGTCCCTTTCCGTCCGATGGCTTTTTTGGTACCCATCAATACACCAAGTACGATGCGGTATTAGCCATGTATCATGATCAGGGGCTTGTACCGTTCAAGTTGATGGCTTTTGAAGATGGCGTTAACTTTACTGCAGGTCTGTCGGTAGTAAGAACTTCTCCCGACCATGGCACAGCGTATGCCCTTGCGGGTAAAAATCAGGCAAGTGAAAATTCCATGCGGGAAGCCATTTATCGAGCGTGTGATATTTTTAAACGCCGCAGTGAACCATCTACAGAAAAATAACCTTAATTGATTGCGTTCTATAACCTTTCAACCAGACATATTAAGGATGTGATGATTATTATATAAATTTGGTATTCAAGTAATAGTTGAGATGGATATAGTCACTAAAAAGCAGCTGAACATACTTATTCAATTAGCCGAAGCCGACAAGCATTTTGCCAAGATCGAGCGGGAAATGATTTTTAAAATAGCCAAGGACAGAAATTTCCCCGAACAAGAAGTGAATGAGCTCATTAAGAACCCGGAGCCCGTTGACTCGCTCGGCGCATTATCGCCTGACCAAAAGTTCGAATATCTGATGTCCAGTGTCGAACTGGTGTTTGTCGATCAGAACGTGTTTGAAAGCGAGATTATCTTTTGTAAGAACATTGCTATAAAATTGGGCTTCAAGAAAGGTGTAATCGACTATTTTGTTGATAACTATGATAAGAAATCACGGCAGGAGTTCAAGCAAATAGCCCTCACCGAATACATTTAATTACCCTGAGGCCAATAGTCGAATACCTTAAAAGAGCAGAGATTTTGCCTGTTTTTTTATAATCTGATTAATTCTCCTAAATTTGCCGACTAATTTTAAAACCCGGAGGGGTTTAGGCCTTGAAAGCTTATAGTGTCAATATTGTTGGTTTAGGTAGCAAAATCCATCATTTCGAGTTCGAAATAGGGAGTAAGTTCTTCAACCATTATGGGGAAGACCTTATTTCTGAGGGGTCCTTCACCGCCAACATTGATCTGAATAAGCATGAGACGTTCATTGAAGCTGAGTTCATTATTAAGGGTATTGCAAAGTTGATTTGCGACCGGAGCCTGGAGCCATTCGATCTTCCTGTTAAAACCAAACACAAAATTGTTTTCAAGTTTGGTGATGAAAACAAAGAAGTAACGGATGAGATCATGATCATCCACCGCGATACCGTTAGTTTGGAACTTGGCCACTATATATATGAATTCATTGCGTTGGCCATACCGATGAAAAAGCTTCATCCCCGGTTTCAGGATGAAGAAGAAGATGATACAAGCGAAGGAAGGATTATTTATTCTTCCGGAGATGATAATACGAATGAACAACAAACTATGGACCCGCGTTGGGAACAATTGAAGAAATTAAAATAAACTGTTTAGACTATGCCGAATCCGAAACGAAAAACCTCGAAAACCCGAAGAGATAAAAGAAGGACACATTATAAAGCTTTCGCGAAAGAATTGACGATCTGCCCTACAACCGGTGAGCATCACTTACCCCATCGCGCCTTCTGGCTGGAAGGAAAACTTTACTACAATGGTAAAGTAGTGATGGAGAAAGAAGTGCTGGCATAAAGCATGAAGCTGATCCACATACACTATCTGGCCTCCGGTAACACTGTACTACGTACGGCCCTGAAAAGGTCAGCAAGTTGTATACGTTTTCCGAAAACGTTTTAATGAAATCAAAAAATTCGCTCGATGCCAGGCATCGGGCTTTTTATTTTTATACCCTTGTCAAAATACCGACAGTTACTTGATTAAACACACCAACATGAATAAAATCAGAGCGGCCATCACAGGTGTAGGCGGTTATGTGCCTGACTATGTGCTAACCAACCGGGAATTGGAGACCATGGTAGAGACCAGTGATGAATGGATCACTTCGCGTACCGGCATCAAAGAAAGACGCATATTAAAAGGAGAACATCTGGGTGTTTCCGTGCTGGGCATCGCCGCCGTAAAAAATATGCTTTCCAAAACGAAGACTGATCCGAAAGAAATAGACCTGGTAATTTTTGCTACCGTTACTGCCGACATGACCTTTCCGGCAACGGCCAATATTGTTGCAACCGAAATAGGAGCCGTAAATGCTTTCAGCTTTGATATGAGCGCTGCTTGTTCCGGTTTTATTTACGCGCTCTCCACCGGCGCCAGCTACATTGAATCCGGTATGTGCAAAAAAGTGATCATTATTGGTGGTGATAAAATGTCGGCCATCATGGATTATACGGACCGTACAACGTGTATTATTTTTGGCGATGGAGCTGGTTGCGTCTTGCTCGAGCCCACAACAGAAGATGTAGGTGTTATGGACGCCATTCTCAGAAGCGATGGATCGGGCGAATCCTATCTTCACATGAAAGGCGGCGGAAGCAGGATCCCTGCTTCCCATGAGACGGTAGATAAAAAAATGCACTATGTCTATCAGGAGGGTTCTGCCGTTTTCAAATTTGCCGTTACCAACATGGCAGACGTATCAGCACAGATCGCTTCACGCAATAATTTAAATGCTGACAACATTCAATGGTTGGTGCCACACCAGGCCAATAAGCGGATCATTGATGCTACAGCTAATCGCGTCGGCATTGCCGATGACAAGGTGATGATGAACATCGAGCGTTATGGCAATACAACGGCCGGCACAATTCCGCTCTTGTTGTGGGATTATGAAAAGAAACTCAAAAAAGGAGACAATCTTATCCTGGCTGCCTTCGGAGGAGGATTTACCTGGGGAGCTGTGTACGTAAAATGGGCTTATAACAGCAATTGATCTACAGGAGATTATTATTTTTTTTCTTCTGTCTTATGGAGCCGTTTAGGCATCAAATTGTAAATAATTATTTCATTTGTAAATTATAACCGTTTTTATGGCAACAGTATCCGATTTAAGCAAAGGTAATTTCGTACGGTATAACGGCGAAATCATGCAGGTGGAAGAACTCCAGCATCGTACCCCTGGCAACCTTCGCGCATTCTATCAGGTAAAATTGAGAAATCTCAGAAACGGCAAACTGGCTGAAAACCGTTTTCGCCCGGGTGAAGAAATTGAAATGCTGAGGGTAGAAACAAAAGAATATCAATACCTCTATGCCGATGGCGAGAGCCTCGTTTGCATGGATAAAGAGACATTCGATCAGATCTACCTTGACAAGGCCTTATTGGGAGACTCTGTAAAATATATCAAAGAAGAAGTTACATTACTGATCGCTTTTGAAAATGGTACCACCCCTATCACGGCTGAAGCCCCCACACATGTTGTGATGCAGATATCCTATACAGAACCTGGCGTTCAGGGCGATACCGCCACCCGAACACTCAAAGTGGCGACACTGGAGAATGGTACGGAAATTCGTGTTCCATTATTTATCAACACCGGCGATAATATCAAAGTGAATACAGGCACAGGCGAATACGTTGAACGAGTTAAATAAAAAAATAAAGTAAAAAGAACTATGAGTAAAACCCGCGCACCCAAAACGTCACCAAAGAAAACAGAAAAGACTTCGCGGACAACATCCGATTCGGGATCAACTAACCAATCTGAAATGAAAACAACTGAAATCAGAGACCTAATCGATTTCATCTCCAAGTCAGGCTTGAACGAGGTGGACATCGAAACCAAAGAACTTAAGCTTCACGTAAAGCGCGAACCTGATCAAAAAATATTCAAGTCTACGCCGGCTCCCGTAGTAACCTCCGCTGCTGTTGCACCGGTAACACAAACACCGCAGGCAATACAACCCNCAAAGAATGAAAAGAGTACAACGGCAGAAGCAACGGTAGCCGCCGGAAAGAAAACAGCGGAAATCAAATCTCCGATGATCGGTACTTTCTATCGCTCCGGCAGCCCTGAAAATCCTTCGTTTGTTTCCGTTGGCGACAAAGTGAGCAAGGGGCAAACCGTTTGCATCATCGAAGCCATGAAGCTCTTCAATGAAATCGAATCCGAAGTTTCAGGAACGATCATAAAAGTAGCCGTAGAAAACTCCTCTCCTGTTGAATACGATCAGGTATTATTTGTCGTCGAACCCGATTAGTTTGACGAAAGCCTGACGGATAGCGTCATGTAAGAGAATTTAAACAGTTCTTTTACACTGTTGGTTGATTGAGATTTTTATAGTTGAATTAAAACAAGAAGTTGTGTTTAAAAAAATATTAATAGCAAATCGCGGCGAAATCGCCTTACGTGTAATCCGTACCTGCCGTGAGATGGACATCAAAACTGTAGCTGTATACTCTACAGCCGATCGCGAAAGCCTTCATGTTCGTTTCGCTGATGAAGCTGTCTGCATTGGTGATGCCCCCAGCAAAGATTCGTACCTGAATATTCCCCGCATTATCTCGGCTGCTGAAATCACGAACGCCGATGCCATTCATCCCGGCTACGGATTTTTATCCGAACGCGCCGAGTTCTCGGCCATCTGTCATGAATATGGAATAAAATTCATCGGTCCGAGCCCCGCCATGATCGAAGCCATGGGTGATAAATCCACCGCCAAAGAGACCATGAAAAAGGCAGGCGTTCCCATTATTCCCGGGTCTGATGGCCTTCTTTCTTCCATGGAAGAAGGCATTAAGATCGCCAAAAAGATAAAGTATCCGGTCATCGTCAAGGCTACTGCAGGCGGTGGCGGGAAGGGCATGCGTATCATTAATGATGAATCCGAATTCAAAAAAGCATGGGATGATGCCAAACGTGAAGCGGCAGCCTCCTTTGGAAATGACGGATTATACCTGGAAAAATTTGTTGAAGAACCCCGGCACATCGAAATTCAGTTGGTAGGCGACCAATACGGAAAGGCCTGTCACTTGTCCGAACGCGACTGCTCTATTCAGCGCAGGCATCAAAAACTGGTAGAGGAAACACCTTCACCGATCGTATCGCAAGAACTTCGCGAGCGCATGGGTGAAGCTGCTATCAAAGGCGCAAAGGCCATCAATTACGAAGGCGTTGGTACGATCGAATTCCTGGTTGACAAACACGGCGATTTTTATTTCATGGAAATGAATACCCGTATCCAGGTTGAACATCCCATTACAGAAGAAGTAACGGATTTTGATCTCATCAAAGAACAGATCAAGGTTGCTGCCGGCGTGCCTATTTCAGGAACAAACTACTTCCCGAACCTGTACGCGATGGAATGCCGCATCAATGCGGAGGATCCTGCGAATGGTTTCCGGCCGTCTCCGGGAAAGATCACGAATCTTCACATGCCTGGCGGACACGGTATCCGGGTCGACAGCCACGTATATGCCGGATACACTATTCCACCAAATTATGACTCCATGATCGCGAAGCTCATTGCTACCGGTCAATCGCGCGAAGAAGTTATCACCCGAATGAAGCGCGCCCTGCAGGAGTTTGTTATCGAAGGCATCAAAACAACCATTCCATTTCACATTAAACTGATGGACAACCCTGTTTTCAGATCCGGCAAATTCACGACAAAATTCCTGGAGACTTCCTTCGATTTTTCGCAATTGAAATAGTTTTGCGTTCGCATTATAAAAGGAAAAAAGCCTTGTTAATTCAAGGCTTTTTTCCTTTATTTAGATATTCCGTATCGAAACTGAGAAGACAACCATCGATTCCCATTACAGGAGAAAGTCTTTTCTTTATGAGATCAATCGCTCACCTGGCCGGCACTATTTCCTGTAATACAGTTTGTTTAGAGCACATTCGTTAAAGGTATATCTTTTGTACGATGCGCTATGTGAATTTCAACATATGAAAATGAATACCAAACTAAATACAACGACAAAACTCCGTCTCCGGACAAAAAAAGCCTGGATCATAACCGGTGGTATTGCACTTGCAGGAGTTGTAATCTTCGGAGTGGTCTTGACGTTCAACCTGTTGGGCGTACGGAATAGCACGAAGGCCGCAGAGACGCCCGCTTCCCGTTATCCTTTTGAATTAACGGAGGAAGCGTTGAGAAAAGTAAATTTCACAACGCTGGCTCCGCAGATCAATAGTGTTTTTGCCGAAGTACGACCGGTTATCACATCCAATGGTAAAGAGTTGTTCTTCTGCAGGAGAAATCATCCGGATAATATTCTAAAACAAAAAGATAAACAAGATATCTGGGTATCCACTGCCCTGGCGGATGGCAACTGGAGCAAACCCGTCAATCTGGGCGAGACCGTTAATACTAAAAACGCAGACGCAATCTGCAGCATTAGCCCAGACGGCTCCGAAATAATTTTTATAAGTGATAAAATTGATCCCGCACGACCGCTTTCGAAATCAGTTCGTGTAAATGGCGTATGGGGAACACCGGAGCCAATTGAAATTGAGAATTTCTATAATCTGAATCAATACATCGATTTTTATTATTCATTCGAAGCCAATGTCTTGTTGATGGCTGTTGAAAGAGAAGACTCCCGCGGAAACCAGGATCTTTATGTAAGCTTTCCAAAAGGAAAAAATAAATGGTCAGAACCTGTTAACCTTGGTCAGAATGTAAATTCTCCATTATCGGATTTTGCTCCATTCCTTTCTGCGGATGGCAAGACATTATTCTTCTCCTCGTATGGTCATGAGGGCATGGGTGGGTGCGATATTTTTCAAACAACCCGACTGGATGATTCCTGGAAGAGGTGGTCAAAACCGAAAAATCTCGGTAAAGGAATCAATAGCGCCCGGGAAGAAAGCTACTTTTCAATTACCGGCGATTATAAATACATCTACTTTGAATCCTATGTAAAAGAAGGCGTGCGCGATCTGTTCAGGGCTGATCTTCCTGAATTTTGCAAACCTGGCTTTACAAAGGATGATGCCGTAATCGTAGCCAATACGGCAAAATCCAATACGTCTCATTAAATATCGCGGACACTTTAATAATGCATCGTAATAGGCTAACTTTGCGATAGTCTATTTGAAGCTTATCATGCACACAACCGAAGAAACACTCTCTGGCTGGGGGAACATTCCAAAATCAGTAAGTAAAGTCTTATACCCGCGCAATGCTTTCGATGTAAAGGAAACCTTGACAATCGATACATTACTCTCGCGTGGATTGGGAAGAAGTTATGCCGATCAGGCCACAAACACCCACCATCTGATCCTGAAAATGGAAAAGATGAATCACTTCATCTCCTTCGACGAAATCAATGGTGTGCTCGAATGTGAGGCCGGCGTAACACTCGATGAGATCATTCAACATCTCACACCACGTGGATGGTTTCCGATGATCACGCCCGGCACCAAATACATTACGATTGGCGGTGCTATTGCCAATGACATCCATGGTAAAGCCCATCATGCAGACGGATCGTTTGTGAACTGTGTTTTTGATTTTACCATATTATTAGCAGACGGAAGAATTGTAAAAGCAAGCCGCGAAGAAAACAGTGATCTGTTCTGGGCTAACTTTGGCGGACTTGGATTGCTGGGAACAATTCTTACATCCCGCATTCAACTCCGGAAAATAGAAACGACCTATTTCAAACAGAAAGCAATTGCCACCAGAAACCTTGACGAAATGCTGGAGGCCATCGACGGCAGCGAAAAAGAATATTCTTCATCAGTGGCCTGGATCGATTCCATGGCAAAAGGAAATAAACTCGGGAAGGGTGTCTTGACTATGGGCAACCATGCCCATCTGGAAGACCTGCCTGCGAAGTTACAATCCAATCCCTTGAAGCTCGGCAAGAAACCAAAACTCGTGGTGCCTTTTTATCTTCCAAGTTTTACACTCAACAAACTGACCGTCGGTATTCTGAACGCAGCATTGTATATTCTGCAAAAGTCAGCGAAAAATATTTCGCATTACGACAGTTTTTTTTATCCGCTCGATATGATCAACAACTGGAACAAAGGGTACGGTAAAAAAGGATTTATACAATATCAGTTTGTACTTCCCGTACCAAATGGAAAAGAAAACATTCGAAAGATATTGATAGAAATCACCAAGAGCGATTGTGTGCCTTTTCTCAACGTACTGAAGAAATTCGGCAAAGGCCAGGGAGGGCTTCTCTCCTTTCCCTTTGAAGGCTATACCTTTGCCATCGACTTCCCGGTTTCATCAAAGCTTAAAGCGTTTACAGAACGTCTTGACAAGATGGTGCTGGACATGGGTGGAAGGATCTATTTGGGCAAGGACGCCTATCTCGATGAAGCAACATTCAAAGCCATGTATCCTCAATACAAGGAATGGCTTGCCATCAAAAAGAAATACGATCCCAACAATGTATTCTCTTCCGATCTTTCGAGACGTATCGGACTGCCATAACGGATTAACAAATGATTCCGGCAAAAAGACTACGCCGGATCATTCACAAAATATTAACAGCCAGCAGCCGCTGGTGGATCACCGCTGACATTTATACCAACATCAAACAAGACTTGACATCTTAAAAATGGATGATCAACTCCAGCGATTCTTTGACGTTTATCGCATTGAGAGAACAAATCGATACGGAGGAATCAGTAAACATTTTTTCAAAAAGAAGGATTCTGTATAGTCAAGGAAGCCGTAACGTACAACTCAAAAATAACCTCACTGAAATATTTGATAGGCACTTCAACCTCAGAGCAAATGGGCAAAATGAAAGGCGCTGGAAAAACAAGACCTGGCGTCTTAAAACAGTGTAACCTCTCTTCCGCGTTTTAAAAAAAAAAAATTATTACAACGTTTTCACACTATCTGCTGTCTAACAGGAAAAATCCTTATGCCTCTGAAAACATCAAAAGCTGTACTTCTACTTTTTTTAATATTCTTTTCCATACTTGCAAAAGGCCAGCATTCCAAATTCATCGTTGTTGAAGCCGGAGCTGCTTCATTGGATTGTACTTCGAACAATAAAGATTACTTGCGAGCTGACATTCCAGACTACACCGGCACTGTCGACGGTTATGGCACGGCAGGCGACTCGAAGGCTGCGGCCTACAAATGGTTTGTTGGCGTCAAGGGCGAGGTACGGTCACTGAATAACAAGTTCGGCTTATTGACGGGGTTGCGTTTCTCGACATCCTATACATCGCTTGAAGAGCATTT
>JGI24890J29729_1001523_pt1 | contig 10231 bp, 11 predicted proteins | sample FreactcultureFD7_FD_29729 | JGI IMG/M metagenome (IMG submission 29729)
AAAAGAAGTCCCAGAAAGAAAAAAAATAGTTATTCCTGAACCTAGAGAAGATGACGTTGATATTGAAAAGGTTTTTATTCACTGTCTTCCTGCTTTTACTAGAAAGAAAAAAGATGAATTATACGGTGATGAAATCAATATGATCAAATATGGAGATCCTGTATCTTTTGAAGGTGTTATGCTGCAACAGGAAGATTTCTTCATTAAGGTTTGGACTGATGTTGAGAATATAAATATTGGATCTATTTTGTACCCTAAAACAAACTTTAAAAGATGGTGGAGAGTACAAGAAAAAGTCATTAAAGGCACTGGATGGATTTTAATCGCAATGCCTTCAGACTATCAACCATCATTTAAATTATGATCTAGTTTCTGAAACAATTCGAGCAGTAATACCAGCTTTTTCAAGCTGCTCTTTGTGATCATTAACTGCTTTTAAATAAGCTGTTTCGTAAACATCTCTTACCATTTTAAAAAAAGCAGATAAATCACTTTCTGTCATAATAGTCGTTCCTAAACGCTCTATGATCTGTTCGTTAGATGCATATCTTTCTTTTAGAACATCAAACATGGTCTTTTTAAGATAGTGACCACGAGGATTGTTCATGTAATCCATCCAGCTTGCCATTATTCATTCTCCTTTATTTCTGTTTTCGTGCGTTTTTAAAAACCTTCAAATTCGTCGTCTTCGTCTTCGGCGGTAGGGGGTTTGACGGTGAGTTCTAAACCATAGTGTGGTTTTTTACTTCTCCAAGGTGTGAGTGTAGTCTTATCCTGAGTGACTGGTTTGCTAATTGTCGCAGCCTGAGTGACTGGTGTGCTAATTGTCGCAGCCTGAGTGACTGGTGTGCTAATTGTCGCAGCCTGAGTGACTGGTGTGCTAATTGTCGCAGCCTGAGTGACTGGCGGTTCAACCTGAGTGACTGTCTTGCTAACTGGCTTATCCTGAGTGACTGGCGGTGCTTCGTATTGTTCTTCACCTTCACCTTCACCTTCACCTTCACCTTCACCTTCACCTTCACCTTCACCTTCACCTTCACCTTCAATTGGCAAATCTTCGTATTGTTCTTCACCTTCGTCTTCATCTTCAATAGGCGTTCCGTATAGGGAATTTAGAATATGTTCTCTTGCCGAATTGTAATATGGATTTTCTTTGAACTTTTCTAGTGTTTCCAAAGTATTATTTTTGTCTTCTCTGCCTTTAAAAGTATTTCTGCTCAAATAATCAGGATGATGAGACAAAGAAATTGGGTCATCTCTAAGAGTTCGATAATCTTTGCTTTTTACATCATCTAACCAATTTTCACTAGGCTTTTTTTGAGTTGATTGTTCTTCAGGGGTTGTTAAAACGTTTTTACCTACTCTTCTGCTAAGTCCTGAACTCATTTTTGGAATTAAACGAGCTTTTGGATTTTCTTCTGCCTTTGCTTTTAAATCTTCTTCTTCTTTTTTATCCAATTCTGTATTTAAATAAATATTTAGTCGTTCTTTTTCGTCTTTTTCCAGACTTGATTTTTTAATGAGATCTTCTGCATTAGTATCTGATTTTATATCATTAAACATTTTGAATTCTGGCAAAATTTGTGCCAGTGATTTTTTATCTAATTTGAAAGTTTTTGGATTTGTTGTTTTTTTGATTAAATCATAATCAAAAAAAATGTTAATCAAATCTGCCGTATTTCTAGATTTTCTTTCTAAAGATTTAAATATATTAAAGCTATTTTGGGCAGCGTCTTTTTCTTCTTGCCCATATTCTTTTAAAACTTCCTTGATGTGATTGATTAGCTTTTGTTCAAATTGAACTAAAAGTCGAATTACCTCAATTGTTGATTTTTTTTCTTTTACTCTAGCAATATCGTTTGCTATAATTCTTAAATCTCTTTCCAGGTTGTTGCTGTCTTCTAATGCATTAAATTTTTCTGCTATTTCTTCTACTTGAGCTTCTTGAGCTTCTTCAGCTTCTTTCTCTTCCTTGTCTATTCCACGGCGAACCAGATCTTTTTCTCCTCTTCCGCGTTTTCTGCTAGCTTCAGGACGATCAACAACTACATCCATGATGCCCTTGTTTTTAGATCTTCCGTCTTGCTTTACATCGGAATCTGTAAACGTGTCTACTTCGCCTGCATTAATGCTTTTTGCTTCTTTGCCTCGTTTACGTCTAGTTTCTGCGCCAAGATTTTTTTGTAATTTATTAGAAACTTTAGTAAAAACCCATCTTGCTCGACCTTTTTCGTTATAAAGATTGGGATTATCAAGATTTTCAGCCATCATCATAAACATTTGTTGATAAAGATCTTCAATGTGGTTCATTAGGTATGTTTGTTCATTTGATGATTTTCCACCGCAAGCAGAGCTTTTCATACACTTAAAGATGCCATTAAGAATAGATATGTTATAATCTCCGTTTGGAGTTTCTTCCCAATATTTACCATTATGTTTTATTCCAACTTTCTTTTCCCCTTCTGGAAAAACCAATTTGTATTTTTTTTCATATTCGTGATTCGCTTGTGATAAAAATTGCGAATCTTGTTGTTGTGCGTTATAAAGATCTCCTGAACCGATAATGTTTTTTGGGTTTTTGAGATATTCTTTTTCTGAGGATATTACATGATTTTTATTATGACCTATTAGTTTATCTTTGATTTTTTCTGATACTTCTCCGGTTTCATCAAAGTCACTTAGTTTAGATCCCAATTCTCTAAAGTGAAATCCTGGTTTGACCAAAGGAATTTCTCTGTTTCCAAGTTTTTCAAAAGGTAAATAAATCGGTGGATATACAAGAGTCTTTTTTAGATTGCCGTTTTCATCCTTTTTGTATTCTACTTTTATTCTTCTTTCTTCTTTTGGAATCGGGGGTTCACCTTTGTGCACAGGAATAGGGTCTGCATATAGCTCTCCTTGCTCTGCCTCTTTGATAAGATCTTCGCTCGCTCTTTCTCTTGCTTTTTGTTCAATTTCGCTTGTCGTGTATTTTGTTGGTCTCGTTAAATTTTCATTTCGAATTTTTTCACGATGTTTTTTAATTAGCGATTTTTTTCTTGCGTCTGCCGCAAATTTGTCATCAATTGAATCGATTCTTTTATAAAAAACATTGTCAGGTAATATTTCTCCATGCATTCCTGGCATATCGCCAAAAATTCCAGCAGCATTGTATTTTAAATAATCATGTAAATTGCTACGAACAGATTGTCCTTCTGGCATAACCCATCCGCTTGTTGCATATTTTTTCTTGCCTTTCTCTCCTTCAATGACTTCTGGATTTCTAAGATCTAGTCCATGCTTTCCTTTGCTGCCCACGCTTTTAAATAACGGCTCGCCATCTTCATCCACTAAGCCAGATTTAATGTTAAATTCTTTGCCTGGAGTAGTTTCAATTTTATGATACAAACGATTTAAATACGGTCGTGCTATAATTTTCTTTACTTCTCCTTTATTGCTATGTCCAGGCAGTTTAAATTCTAATTTTTGATCTAAATCGTTTTCTAGCAAATGCTCTGTAATTTCTTTTGCGTAATCATGGGCAATTCTTTCTGCTTCTAATTTTATATCTCTCTTAGAAAATGCTTTATCTCCTTTTTCGCCAATTCTTTTTGCCCAATAATCTTTGTATTTGTTGTTGATCTTTTTTTCATTAAATAATTTTTCTAATTCGACAGGCATCTTTCCTGTTTTGACAAATTCTGTTAAACCAGAAGCAACTTCTGTTTCAATCTCTTTTATTTTAATATTGTCAATTCTGTGATTATGTAGCTTTTTAAGTTCTTCCCATAAAAATTGGTAACGTTGGTGTTTGGCAGGCGCCCAATATTCTATTGGAAACTGTTTTAAAAATCTCAAATCCTCTTCGTCAATGTTGGCGTGATGAGTTCTTCGAACATGGTGAGCAACAGCCATTTCTGAAATTAAAAAATCATCAAAATTATGTGTTTCACTTATATTTTTACGAAACGATCTAAAGCTTATCATGTACACCTCTAAAGTTTCTCTCGTGCTTTTAATATATAGATTATTATGGCAAATAATGTATTGTACGTACCACGACCAACCCCTGATCAGTTTTCATCATTGTCTTGCGGTCAAGGCTGCAATGATTTAGGACCAACTGATCCGATTGATAAAATTGGACCAAGAAGAAATCGAGAAAAAGTTCGCGGTCAAATCAAAGAATACGTCTTAACCATGTTGGGCGCTCCTGTAATTCCTTTAGAGTTAGATGATCAACAAGTTGAAAACTCAATTGATTTTGCTTTACAAATTTTTGAAGATTATGCTCCGATGGAATATTTTCAATATTATAGTTTTTATACCACACCAGGACAAAGCGTTTACACAATGCCTGCCGACGTTGGTTTTGTTCGTCATGTTTCATACAAGGAAACTGCCAACTACGCTTTTTCCGCATCAGATTTAGGTGGTGTTATTCCTTTGGAATACATGGGTGCTGGAGCTTATGGCTCTATTGCTGGTGGTATCAATCCACAACAGCCTGTATGGGGCAAAATGAGCGACTGGGTGTTGTATAAGCAATATGAAGACATGTATAATCGTGTTTCTGGACAACAAGGTGGATGGGAATTTTTAGGTGGTTACAATTCAATTAAACTTTACCCAATCCCATATAGAACATATCCAGTAGCAGTTCAATATTTGCAACGTCGTCCTGATTTTAAAATGGTAACACAGGCTATGCAGGAAGGAGCTTTGGCTTTTGCAAAAATTATTTTAGGACGCATAAGAAGTAGAATTATGAATCCTCCTGGACCAAATGGTGGAATTCAACTTGATGGCGCCACTATATTGGCTGAGGGTCTTCAAGAAAAGAAAGATTGGGAAGAAAAATTATTAAATCGATGGGGCGATGTTTTGGGACCACGCATGATGTGATTTGGTGAAATATTAGACCCTTCTTACTATATTAAATAAGGAGGATTTTTTTATGAAATACACAATTGATGATGTAAGAAAAATTTTTGCTTTAAAAGGATATGAATTACTAGAAGATAACTGGAAAAATAAAACAGTTCCTATGTTAAGTCGTTGTATTTGCGGAAATGAATGTTATTTTTCATTGAAAGCAGTTAATCGTGGTTCAAAATGTAAAGAGTGCAGTCTTGAATCAGCAGGCAAATCAAGAGGATTTGCGGGAAGACTCAAAAAAACAACTGAAGAAGTTGCTCTTTTTTTTAAAAAAAATGGATGCGAACTTTTAGATGAATACAATGGATGTCAAAAACCTATGACTTTTAAATGTAGTTGTGGCAATATATCTAAAATAAGGTGGGATCATTTTAAAAATGGCAGTAGATGTAGTAAATGTAAACGAGGAATAAAGACATCAATTGAAGAAATAAAAAAAATATTTGCCGAAAATAATTGTGAAGTTCTTTCTGAAGATTATACACATTCGAAACAAAAAATTAAATATAGATGTAAATGCGGAAGAGTCTCAGAATGTTTATTTACAACTATGAAATATCAAAAAAATCATTGCAAAGAATGCGGTAAAGAAAAAAATCGCGGTGAGAATGCATCTTGGTACATAAAAGACAGAGAATCATTAAACCATAAAAATAAATTTAAAAAAAGATGTTATAAAATTCTTGAACACACTTTAAATATGACTGGAAAAAAGAAAGAAGGTCATACATACGATTTATTGGGTTACTCACCTAAAGATTTACAAAATTATATTGAATCACATCCAAATTGGGAATCAGTTAAAAATGAAAAATGGCATTTAGATCATATATTTCCAATACATGCATTTTTAGAACATGAAATAACAGATGTAAAATTAATTAATTCTTTAGATAATTTACAACCTTTGCTGGCAAAAGAAAATAGTAAAAAAAACAATAAATATGATAAAGATCTTTTTTTGGTATGGCTTCAAATAAAAGGTATTTAAAATATTAGAAGCACATAAGGACTTACGATGATTAATTTTAATGATTGGCGAGATCGAAACAACACAGATGATAAAAAAACTGTAAGCCGTGAAGAATTATTTCGTATTTGTCAAGAATATTTTGGAAGCACAATACGCGGTGGTCTTAAAACGCATCATGAATTTCAATTTTCTAATATTATTGAAGCCGTTGAGACATCTCGATATGCAATTGAAGTAAACTATAGAACGACAAGCAAAGAGGCATTGGAAGGTTTTGCGAAATTGGCTTTAGGGTATGTCAGTGCTGCCTTAAAAAATTATGGCTATCATACAAAACACGTATTTGAAGAAAAGCCTTTAAGACTTCTTGTCTCTAGTCGTAATTGGGATGACGGAGAATGGACAGGGCTTATTGTTTGGAATCATGATCATAATTGCTTTATGATTGGGAAAGGTTTTTATAATAAAGATCGAAAAACTGTTTCTATTCAGAGTTCTCATAAATGCAGTGGAAATTCAGCAGCAGACTTATCAAAAGAAATGCATAATATGATGCATCATTTAAAAGACAAGCCTGATAGACAATTGCCCAAGTTGAAACCTGTACCTTTAAAAAGAGGTCCAAAAAGATGAAGTCGTTTACATGTGATCATTGTGGCAAAAGTTCAAAGCATGAATTTTCTGGTAAAATTCCTATTTGTAAAAAGTGTGAAGAAAAAGCAAATCGCATGGCTGCTGGAATACTTTTTACTAATGGCGATAAGATTTTATTGTTAAAAAGAGATGGGAATAGTGATCACGCTGGAACTTGGTGCATTCCTGGCGGTCGAGCCAATGCAAATGAACAACCAATAGAAACAGCAAAAAGAGAAACAAAAGAAGAATGTGGTCACTTAGAAGGATATCAATTTGCACATTTCCACAATCAATTTGGCAATCGTCATTTTTACACTTATCTATATGTGATCAAAAAGCCATTTGATTGTGAATTATCAAAAGAACATGTTTCTTATAAATGGGTTTCTTTAAACAAAGTAGAAGAAATGAAATTACATCCAAGATTTAAAGAATCATGGAAAGACTATTTAAAAGCCATTAAAAAACAATTCCCAAGTAAAAATTTTGCAGAATGGGTTAAAATAAGAGAATCCTGTTTATAAAACTTCTTTAATATTTCGCCATATGGCTTTAGATGGTTTTTGATCTGATTGATCTTTAGAAAGATCATCTACCATTGTCCATTCTCTAGGATCTTTTATGCTCATAACGCTAGACAGCAACAAGAGCTTTGATTTTTTACGAGCAGCTTTTCCGATTTTTTTAATTGTTTTATATTTCAAAGGTTTGTTTCTGTTGTTTTGAATTCCTCCAATTTTTCTAATTAAAGAATACAAAACATAGATGGTACTACCGTGGATTCCATATTTGTAAAGCTCTTTGTTGATAAAATTGGTTTGGTTACCGGCACCCCTAATACGATCAGCATTCTTTTTCAGGTTTTTTAAAAAAGTTCCAAAGTTTGCATGTCGTCTGCTCATGTTTTTTGCTCCTTTATAAAACATATCATAATTTTTAGAACTTTTCTACTACTTTTTTTATCCAATCAATCTTTTCCTGATATGAAAAAATCATTTCAGGAAACTCACAAGGCAGTTCGTTAAAAGAACTCCTGTTGATATCGATAAATTTTGAAATTTTTTCAATGAGTCTTTTGTAACAATCGTCACCCTTTGTAGAGTTGTTTATGTTTTGAATGTTGTTTTCATCTGATCTGTCTAAAAACTGAACATCGCTTGCAAAGCTTAACCAAAAACACAATTCGCCTTTTTGGTGTAATTTTAGACATTCAAACTCAAGCAACAGATCTTCTCCCAAAAGCTGGTCTTCATCATAGGAAACTTTTTCAGCAAGTTTTCTGCTGTAAAAAACATGACCGCCTAAATTCCCAGTTGCATAACGATCTGTAAAACATTCATTTTTTGCTGGACCATAATTATATTTTAAAGAAAATATATTATCGCCCCAACATATTGCATGAATGTCGTCTTTTATTTGAACTCCACGATTGAAATTTACAATTTGATCTGATGGCTTTACAATTAACAAATCGGTGCCAGGATGATGCATTAGGTGTCTTTCAATTTGCAAAGAAGCAGATGGATAAAACATGTCATCTCCATCAACCATGCAGAGTCCATCATATCCAGATTGTTTTAAAAAATTTAAACATTCATTTTTGCCTTTAGATGGAGTTCCATTACTTGGCGTTATCTTATAATAAATTTTTTGTGAATCACACCAAGATGAAAATTCTTCAACAAATTCATTATCAAGCGAGTTGATTATTGGATAAACATTAAAAACAAAGTTTTTTGTTGGAATTAGCGTTTGTGCTGAATAAACACATCGCTTTGCTTTTATCATATCACGACTTACAAGCGGCGTTATAACGATTTTCTTCATAATCAATTAATGTAGTTTATGTCTATTTTTTTAAAATCATAAATTCGCTCTTCTTTTTTGTGCGACCATTCGTTGGATTTTATTTTTGTCATATAGTCATTTCCAAAATTTGATCTTAAAAAATAATGAGGGTCTTTTGGAATAGAAACATTTAAATTTAAAAAATCCACTTTTTCAATTGGGAAAAATTTATCATAATCCCAATCCTTATGAAAAAAGTGTATTTTATTTTCATCGGCTTTTATTTGATATGCAAACATGTCAACAAATGGCCAATTGTATTTTCCATTTTCATTTAACATGTGATCGTTCCAATCTCCTGCTTTTATTTCAACGGCTTTGTCTTTAAAACAAATTTTTGTTGCATCTCTTACGTTTTTGTACATGATGTTAAATGAATTCTTATATTTATTTAAAATATCAGGGAGCTTTTCAAAAAGGCTATCGTGTACCAATAGGTCAACATCATCATCCCAAGGTATAAAATCATTGTGTCTAACATAGCCCAAAAGCGTTCCGCAAATTAAAAAATAGTTTATATCAAATTCTTCTAGTATTTTTATCGTTTCTTTGAGCAGTTCAATCGCTATCGGCTTGTGAATTCCAAATCCATTGTTTTCATTAAAATGTGTTTTTATTATTTGATTTACATCTATAGCAGTTGGTCTTGACTTTGTCTTAATGCGTTTTACCATTTTTGTCAGCTTTCTTTAATTTCGTTTTTTAATTTTTCTAACTCTTCCCATTCATTATCAGAAAAATTTCCAAATTCTTTATTATAAATAGAAAGATAGAAATTAGAGTATGTGCATTTTCCTACATGCTCAAGATATTTTTTTAAAAGGCATTTGTAGTTTATAGATTTTTGATTTTTCATTTTTTAACTCCAATATAAGTCACTATATATCTTACAACAATTTTTTCTTCAAGGAAGGATTTTATGAAAAAAGTTATATTGTTTTTATCATGTTTTTTGATTGGTTTTAATTTTTCTTACGGCGCAGATGCCGAAGCAAAAGTTGAAAGACAAATCATATTAAAATCTAGTGTTAAAAAGGTTTCTGATTGGATCGATGGTCACAAAGACGATCTTCGTGACGCTTCTGGAATGAATGTTTTGGAAGATTTGGGAAATGGAAAATATAAAGTTCGTCGTAATTCACCAAAAGGAATTTTTGTGTGGGTTACCAAAGAAACAAAAGAAAGCAAAAATGGAACAGTTGTTTTCAAATCTGCTTTGATAGAGTCTATTCAAGGTGGAATTGTTGAATTTGGCTCTGAGATTACTGTTAAAAATCACCAAAATATGGTTTTGATTCATATTGTGTCTTCTGCTGGAGTTGATAATCCTAAATTAAAAACAACTGGTTTGCGCATTGATATGAATACATCAATCAACAAAGTCGAAATGCTTATTAAACAAAATTGCAAATAAAAGGGCGTAATGAATTTTTTTGAATTTTACAATCAAATTAAAGATCAAAAGTTTCCCAAGTTAAAACTAACTTGGGAAACCAACAAAGAGAACTTTAGTTCTTTTCTAATGTCTGAAGCCACAAAAGGACTTGTTAAAGATATTTCTAATTGGGCTGAAGAAAATCCTGATGAAATACCATTTGATGATTTGTTTAGCAAACAAAAAGAAGCTGAAAAATATCCCGATGATCATGTTTATAGAACAATAATTCCCTTTTATACAGATCCTCATGCTTCTTCAATTCTTAAAAAAATAGAAGATTCGAATCTAGAAATTAATTTTTCCAATGGCTTAATTGGCGATGGAAAAAAACAACAGAAGCTAGGAAAATTTGTTTTAAATAAAATAAATCCTTTTACAAAAGAGCAATCATTTATTACTCAAGATGAAAAGTCTTGGTG
>JGI24890J29729_1001524_pt1 | contig 10219 bp, 20 predicted proteins | sample FreactcultureFD7_FD_29729 | JGI IMG/M metagenome (IMG submission 29729)
CGAGCAGACCAAATTCTTTCTGCTCATTCATAAACTCGTAAAATTTTTCCCAGTCATTAGTCCAAAAGCGTGATTTAACACCACGCATAGCTGTGCCATGTTGCGTCTTAATGCTGTCGGCACCAGTCTGCTTGCAAACCTCAAGTATCTGCTGGGAAATAATTTCTAGCTGCTCGTTTAAGTCAGCTTCTTTAGCTTCTAACTCACGACGAAGTTCGTCACGAGCGTCACGGATTTTTATATAAACTTCAACCAGTTTGTCTATGTTAGCGACGGGTTGTTCTACCGCTTCGGTATCTTGTGTCATTTCGTTTTCCTTTAAATAATTACAGGTCTTTGCCTGATGGTTACTACTTTACTATGTCAATTCTTTTTCGTCAACTTCTTTTTTGTACAAATCAATAATTTTTTCGTGTACGTCGAGTTTATTTTGCAACATATGGTATAGCTTTGTCTCTACGGGTGAACCCTTAATATGCACGATAGTCATTTTATTTTTTTGCCCCTGTCGGTCGATACGGGCATTAGCTTGTAGGTACGTTTCAATAGACGTTACTGGTGCATACCAAATGATGGTATCTGCTGCCGTTAGTGTGACACCGTGTGAAGCTGCCTGAGGTTGTATGAGGAGCACACGAGGTTGGTCGGTTTCTTGAAATTTCTTAAAAATTTCAGTTCGTTTATTTACGGGAACAGCCCCATTTATAATTTCGCAGCTAATACCTGCCCCTCTCAAATGCGCACTGAGTAGTTCTATTGTATGCGTGAACGGCACAAAGACAAGCACTTTGTGACTAGCCTCTTCGATAACTTCCTCGATAACTCGTAGGCGATTAGACACGTCAAATTCAACGACAGCACCAGTATCAGAATAGACAGCCCCACCAGAAATCTGCAGGAGTTTATTAAGGTTAATAGCAGCATTGACAGTGCTGACTTCTTCTCCATCTGCCACCATGAGCATTTCTTTTTTGAGGAGTTTGTAGTATTTCTCCTGTTGCGCAGTAAGGGGGGCGTCCCTGAAAACATGTGTCACCTCTGGTAGGTCTAGGCAATCTTTCTTCTCAAATCGGATTGCTGGTTGAAGGGCATTAAATACAGTTTGTTGGGCATCTGGTTTTGGTAGCCAGCGATACTTGCTAATATTGACCATAGTCTGGTCACGGAAAGAACCAAAGAATCTAGGTACATTGTCGGGCACGCACATTTTAGCTAGGCCAAACGCATCCGTAGGGCTTTGTGCTGCTGGAGTACCAGTCATCATCCATAGCCAGGTACGGGGGGTTATGATTTGGTTAAGGGTTTTCCAGCGCTGAGTGCTAATAGTCTTGTATGCATTAGCTTCATCAATGATGATAAGGTCAAAATTGTTTCTAGCAATATCGTCGGCTACGATTTCAACGCCGTCATAGTTAATAATTACAAACTGAGCTTCGCTATCTATAATAGCTTTGCGTTTGATTCTATCTCCGTAAGCTACGGCAACCTTGCGATGCATAACAAACTTAAATAAATCTGCCTGCCATGCTGACTGCATAATAGATAAAGGGCAAATAATAAGTACTCGACCAATACGGTTTGTTTCCATTAAATAGTCAGCTGCCCATATAGCTGAGGCTGTCTTACCAGTACCCTGTTCATTAAAACAAAAGGCACGTTGGTTAAGCGTCAAGAAATTAGCAGTTTCTTTCTGATGCGCCATAGGTTTAAATAACCCAGGCCACTTGTATTCCTTCTGAATTGGTGAAGGGATATTCTTTATCTTTAATTTATTAAGGGTTTGTGCTTCTTCTAAACCCCAATGAACGGCAACTTTGTGTAGGTCGCCATCGGTGTCAACTATTTCACTTTTAGGTATGCATTCAGTTATTAAGTTCGGTCTACGTGTAGTAATTACAATTGCTTTGTTATCGACTATTTCCATTTTTAGGTTTATTCCGCTTTACTGTATGGTCTGAGTTTCGGCTATATGATCTGTTTGCGCTGGCATCTTTTACTGCTAGATTACTGCGGACAGTTTTACCACCTTTGGATAAAGGAGTCTTGTGGTCGACATCCTTGCCATCCCCTTTGTGCACAACTCCAGCTTTCTCAAGCATACGGCGAGCTTTATTACGCTCGGCACGTTTCTTTTTAACTGCAGGAGTACCATCGTACATTTCGTATTCATGTTTGTATGGTCTTGGTTTGTTCACATAAGGCATAGCGATCCCCTTCTTTGCGGAAATAGTAGACCGAACCATCGGTCAATACCACATATTTTATGCCAGATTGGGGGTCATCACCAAGCATATCCTTAAGAATCTGCTCAATCTGTTCTTTTTCAGGGGGGTCTGCTTCAATCCAGCCAGCAAAAGGTATGGGTTCTATCATTTGATTCTCCTGGCTAGTTCACGGTTAATGTACCAAACTGCTTTACGTAAGTCCTCTACGGCATCAGCTTTAAGGTCGGCTCGCCATATATACTTCATAGCATTGCCTAGGTTAAACCCCATATGTTCGGTAATTTGGATACACTCCACTCCCGATGGGTGGCTTGTATAGTGTTTTGGATGATTGACTGGATCTTGCATTATGCCCTCGGTAACATGCCGTTAAAGATGTAAGTCCCAGTATGGGACAAGTGCGCCCATGGGGCTGCCCAAACTCTGAATCCAGCCTCCCGTGCAATTTTACAAAAGTGGTAATCCTCAGACAATAAGCGATTACCCGAATCTTTATCAATGCTAGTAGCAAAAAACTCGTTAATTACTTCTGGATTACTTTGGTCATCGACCGCCGCAAATACATCGTTTCTGTAAGTAGGGACTTTACCAACCAAACCTTCAAATACTTCTCGTTTAATAAGCATAAACCCTGTACCACCGTTAGCAATTTCTAGTGGCTCGTACATAGCGCCTTCGGCAGTCTTTGCATCGTTAACAAGATTAACTACAAATGCACCAGTATGGTGGTGAAGTTGTTGTGGGGGTACGCCCTCATTTACTGCTTTAGTTACATCAACCCAGTTAATTTCTTTCTTTGGGTAAATACCACAAATAATATCTTTATCTGAGTCAATCATTGGCGGAATGTCTGCTGGATTAAACCCGATGTCGGCATCAATAAACATAAGGTGAGTACAGTCAGTAGCTAAAAAATCCTTAGCCAAAGCATTACGGGCACGGGTAATCAAAGACTCATTCATCAAATGAGCGTATTGCATACCAATCCCACGCTGAGAAAATACCCCAACTGCGGACAATAGCCCTACTGCATATGTTCCGTTACATAGCCCGCCATACATCGGTGTTGCTATAAATATTTGCGTCATTCAATTCTCCATGGAAATGTTTTGTATATATCATGCATCTTAATATTGCCACCTAAAAACCAATCTTTATGCTCATCGTAGTTAGCTCTGTAATTTACTGTGTATCTACCAGTAGAACTATAGCTATCGGGGCGGGAAGATAATGCTACCGCTTGTTTAAATAGCGCTCTATCGCAGTTGTAGGATGGTACTTGAAATATTGGTTGCAATTTAAGAAGAAACTCAGTTCTAAAGCAATAGCAGTTCATGTCCACAAAAGTGATCCTGTTTTGGTTAGGGTATACCCCAAGACTGTCGCAGTTATCTTCACACATAAAGTTGCCGTTTTTATCTACAATCTTGCGTAGGGAATAAATCCACTCTAAGCTGTAGTTTTTAAGTCCTTCTACCATTGTGCTTACATGGTTCGGCTCATACCAATTATCTTCATCAAGAAAAAGAACGCAGTCGGCATTAATAAAATTAGCTATACCAGCATAAATGCGATGCCCGTAAAAATTAGCGTCTAGTTCTTTAAAGTAGTTGTGTGGTTTACCAGTATTCTCAGGCAAGATGATTAGCTTTAGTCCAGCGTGTACATTATCTTGTACAATCTTGACGGCTTTCTCAGCGTATTGTGTGCCATCCACCACCACCCAATGCTCTACATTAGTGTCTTGTTTAGCAACGCTTTTTATAGCCTGAGCCAGTTCGGGTAAACCCGTAGTTGGGGTTATAACAACCGCTCTCATAGCTTCTGTATTCCCATTTGGTAATTATTCACAACAATCTTGTACTGACCAGCAAACGCATTTAAAAATCCATCTATACCTATTTTGGTAGGCTCGTGCGGGTACTCATAATCATCAAACAACATCACCCCACCCTTGCGTAGCAATCCCCATGCCATACAAGCATCGGATAAAACTGTGCTGGGTGAATGATCTCCGTCTACATAAATAAAGTCATACTCGTTACCATGCTCAGAAACAATATAAGCTAAAGCATGAAAAGAATCAGTCTTGTAAGTCTCAAGGTATTGGTTTTTCTTTTTAGCTTCAAAAGTATTGTCTTCAAAGGTTTCCATTAAATCTAGGTTTTGAAAACCACTTACCCCAACAAATGGTTCGATGCAAGTAATTACACCATCATCAGATAAACCATTTTGCAGCAGCCAACAAGTTGACCTGCCCTCGTATGAACCGATCTCTAAAAAGTTACTACGTTCTTCGCCAATAGCTTGCATACATAGCTCAAAGTTTGGTATGTTGTGACTAAACCAGTCTTGTGTAAACTTCAAAATGGGGCCTCCTCAAATTCAAACTTTGGTTTGTTTATTACGACTTTTTTGTAAGCCCAGCCACTCCGCAGAGCGACTACTGCGAGCGCTTCTTCTTTCCTCGAAACAGTACGCATCAGGTCGCCTTGCTCGTCGAAGATTCGGTATAGCGTTCCATAGCTCATATGGCTTTATCCCTGGTTTTTTGTTTGGTAGTCGGCGCAGTACGTCATCAATGATCTCTATGAGCAGTTCACGATTGTGCCGCATACGGTGCAATTCATAATAGAGCCATCAGGTTTAACAATCGTAATGATGTTGCAGGCAAAAGCATCTAACGCTAAACCAAGCACCAACACCATAAAAATAAAAACAACAATCCACTTAACCATTTTTCTTTCTCCTTGATTTAACTGCAACGATGCCTACTTCTGGTTCGGGCTCTTCATTCTGAGCAGCTACTAGCGCATCGGCTATTTTCCACACCGACTTTGGGTTTATATCTGCATTATCAATACCAAGCCCAACCGTTAACATCAGGGCAAATGCCTGTCTCAAATCATTCTCGTTCATCTGTAATGCCCTTTTCCATTATGTTCACAATCTTTTACTGGGCAGAATTTCCTGCAAGTGAAGTTTGGTTTTGGGTTCCAAACATCGTTATCGTGGGCAGCTTCTAATTTATCTGTCTCTTGAATCCATGTAATCCATTTCTCAGGTGCATCGTACTTAGTGTAGTTAGACTTAACAAACTCCTCGCATACTACAAACGCTAAGCCAGCCTTGACACGTTCAACTTGTGGGAAGTGCTTAAATACACATAGCGCCATAAGTTCTAACTGTTTAGTGTCGGCATATTGTGCAGACTTGCCTGTCTTGTAATCGACTATGTGCGCCAAGTTATCGTTGATAATAATTAAGTCAGCAATGCCTCGATACCATACGTTCTTATCAAAGAAACCACAAGCCTCCAAGTCAGCGGTCAAACCCATTTTATATTCACAATGCTTTTGGCCAGGTATGTCTTTAAGGACATCCAATACTGGCGTAAGAAAAGAATACTTTTCGGGAATTGGTTCACCATCTCTGATGTGCTTTTCCGCAGCTTCATGCACCAGCTTTCCGTAGATGAGGTGCTCGGCTTCGGGTTCAACAATGTCCTTAGCTATACGTAGATGGTAGTATTTGCGAGGACATTGCTGGAACAAGCCCAGTGATGAGTATGACCAAGTAAAGCTCATTCGGTTTCCTTTGGTTTTTCTTTTTGCTCAATGTATTCCTTCAAAGTCTTTGGTTGTTTCTTGCCAAAGATAGCTTCAAAGTTCTTGTCAAATTGTTCCATAGGCACACCTAATGGGCGTGGGGCATCGCCCTTACCACCGTCATGCTCGCTCATTTGTCCTCCGCAGGAATCCAACTTTTAACTGCACCACGCATCAGCTTTAATTCAGTCTGCGCATTTAACGTGTGCTCATATGCAACTTGAAACTTACCTTTTACTAAGGCTTCGTGTGCTAATTTCATTTCTTTCGTCGCTTCTAAATACATAGGGGTATAGTCTACTTTTGCCATTCTTCTATTGCCTTTTTATTACTGCAGTCACCGTAGGATTTACCTACACCAAGTTCGCAAGCCAAAGGAAGGTCTTGAGCCCACTTCGGTCTCCATTTCATACACTCATCAATATACAACATTGCGGACTTAGTTTCATCCTCAGGTACGACAGCCATCACCGCATCGTGTACGGTTAAGGCTACCTTGTAATGCTTCGCTATACGAAGCATTTGCTCCCCAATAACACACCTTGCTAGGGCTTGACACACATTCTCTACTACTTTCCCACCATAAATCTTTATTCGACCACGTCGGCTGGCATAGCTGTACTGTCCGTCTGAATCACGTTGTAGGTCGGGGTAGTTGAGGTAAAGACCACTTGGGAGTAGAAAACCATATTCCGTAACGGTAAGTGCCTGCGCTTGATGCCCCACTTCACAAGTTTTTTGAGTTCTGAGCGCTTCAAGGGCACCACCAGCTTCCTGCCAAAGTCGGGGAATGAAAGGGTATCTAGATCTATACACGTCGATAATCCGAGCCGCCTCCGCATCAGGGATTTCCACCCCAAAAGTTCGGAGTTGTATCCCAAACTTGGTAGAGCCCATGCCATACCCCGCACCGAGGATTGTTGTCTTACCCACGAACCGCTCTCCCGAGTCGATTTCATTTTCCGCCTTATTGTAGATAGACGATGCCATGATTTTGTATACATCTTCTTTCCTTTCAAAGGCCGTGACCAAATCACTTTGGTGTGAGAGCCAAGCGACGATGCGAGCCTCAATCTGTGAAGAATCCGCATCGATGAGGGTGTATCCGTCGGGTGCAATTATAGCCTCCTTGAGTAGGGATTTTCTTGGTAAGTTTTGGAGATTAAGTTTGTCATCACCGCCCCAACGACCAGTATGAGCGGCATAGTAACGAAGAGGTACGGGCATACGACCACGCTTAGATATGCTAATGAAGCGTTCGGTTCTTGTTTCTTCGAGTGTGGACTTTGTCCCGAGCCTAGCTGCGACGACTGCTTGGACTCTTTCATCGGGGTGTTCCGCAAGCGCTTTGAAACCTTCATCTGATTTAGCGAACGCATATGTTTCCTTCCCATTGGCTGGACTTATTTTCATTGGTGGTTCAACGCCCAGCGATATTAGTAGTTCTGCTAATTTTGGATTGGACATTAGGGTATCTTTATCTGCTACGCAAGCATCAAGTAACTTTTCTTTGCGGGCTTTAACTTGTAGCAGATGTTGCTCAAGTAGCGCCGTGTCTAGAAATAATGTCGGCTCTGCAAACATTTTGACTGTCAAGCTAATTAGCTTTAACTCTGAAAGGCTAAACCGAGGTAGTAGTGTTTCAAATAAAGAGTAGGTTAACTCCACGTCATTATTACAATATCCACCATATGCGCACAAATCATTGTCGCTAAAATCCTTACGTCGTTTGCCGAGCGCATTGAGTACTTCTGTCCCTTTGACTCCAAGGTTATAACGCTGAGCCAGTTTAGCGAGGGAGTTGCCAGCTTCCAAACCATCTGTCGCACGTGCCATGCTAAGCGTGTCAAGCCAAGCCATTGGCTTAATACCAAACCGCCAAGTGAGAATAGCAGAGTCAAACACAGCATTATGGGCAAGAGCAAAAGAATTATTCCAGTCATACTGAGACAAGAAATCCAATACTTCTTGGTGAGAACCGCTAAACCATTTAACTTCATCATCATTCTCCTTTACTGATACTCCAATAACTTCAAAGCGATCATCACGCACATACTCTTCAGTCGTCATCTTAGACAAGCTAAAGTCTTGTGCGTAGTAAGTCTCGAAGTCGAGGGTTAAAATATTCATTTCTTTTTCTTTTTAGGTGCTTCTTCTTGCTCACGGTTAATGCGCATTAGTTCAGCTACTTCGGCTTCAATCTTTTGATATATATCATCAAGAGCCTCTCTAACACCCCATAACGCACCGCTATGTGGGTCTTGTAAATCAGACGCAACCAATTCAACCATGTCTTTTAAATTACTTATGCGATACGCAAGCGACGATATATCGTTAGCCTTTTCCCAAATACTCATTTCTCTTGTGCCTTTCTTAGTATTGCTCTAGCAAAATGGGTAAGTTCATACAAAGGAATATTAAATTTTTCAGTTAAATTAGTTTCAGGATGAATATTAAAAAATGTTTTAGTAATATCAATTACCTGTTCCTCTGTTAGTTGTTCTTTTACTGGATGATGGAATTTATGGGCTTTCCATCCTTCTTCTTTGCCAGCTTTAAAACCTTTTTTAAACTGTTCATCTAGTTCTTTTGCTGGATGGGATTTTGTCATTCCATAATAAGCAGGGTCGCAACCAAAGAAGCTACGCATATGTTCAAGTTCAGCTTGTTGCTGGCGTAGCATGGTGGCTGCATCTGTCAAATACTCTGCGCTTTCTTTCCAAGCCCAATGGTCTACTATGTCTGCTAGTTCATTTGCGTTCATTTCTCTTGTGCCTTTCTATCCAAATAATGCCAAAAACAAACCAAGATAGGCAACTGGGGCAAATAAAGAAAAAAGTATTGCTCCTACTCCCCAGCCATCATCTGCATCTATTTTAAAAATTCTTTGAATTACTTTAAATGTAATAAAAGAAAAAATTACCCACATCAATCCAGCACCAAATATTCCAAGCATTGTTATGCCAACTTCTTGTGGAGTTGTGTCTTGCACTTCGCAAAATTTTTTACCTTCAATCATTGTGCATAGCTTGGTGCTGGTTACACCACGATGCGTGGTTGTGTGCGTCATTATTGTTGTCATTTCTCTTGTGCCTTTCCTTCAACCCAAACCCATCCAAGCAATTCTTCGGTATTTTTAATTTGTTCAGGAGTAAATCGTTTGTACATAGCAAAAGTCATGTAACTATAACCATCTCCAATTTTCCAGTACCCTACTGGTTCAGGTGGTGTAGCAATGGTTATCTCTGCTTCATAAGGTTTGCCGTCAATTGGAAATATCAAGCTCATTTCTCTTGTGCCTTTCTTAGTATTGCTCTAGCAAACTTAATGCCAGCAGTTAAATCAAACGGACAATGTTTTTCCCAAAGCACTTCTATCTCATTGTTTGTTAATTTTTTTAATCTTGGCTCTAATTCGTACTTATGTGCTACATAAATAACTTTGGTAGGGTCTGTTGGGTGGTCTTTAAATGGCATTATTTCTCTTGTGCCTTTTTTAGTATTGCCCTGACAAATGCAATAGGGTCGTTATCGCTAGTCATGTAAGACAACTCCATTATTTCCTCATCTGTTAGGTCTTTTACTGGATGGGTATAGAGTGGAATAACACCTTCCATATCATCAGGCTGTTCTGTAAAAAAACTACAATCATCCATCCACGCTACTGGTTCATTCATAACAAGTCCACAAAATTAAATTCATTAGTCGGCACGTCATAAAACAATTCACCACTTGTGACTTTTACATTACGCACTTCTTTTAACGGGTAACGCAATATGTCTTTTGACTCAATCCAGTAAGCGTGTTGCATATCTTTCGTGAGCGCAAAGAATAGTGAGTTGCCGTTGAAGAACTTGGTTTTTCTCTCAGGCACGTGAATGGTAGGGAAAGGACACATAGGACTCCATTGCCGAACCTCAACCTCAATAACGCCTATGCCGATGCCGTTGTGGTTCACAAGCAGATCAACACCATATTTGTCAGGATTGGGCAAAACTTCATAGCCGAGTTTTGTTAAGTAGTTAGCCACCGCTTCTTTGGCAGGGGCATCATACTTGTCGTGCAAGTCTTGCTCAAAGGTCTTAGTCCAGCTCATGTGTAGTTATGTAGCTTTCCGATTGTTGTTTTAAATTCGGGGTGCTCTTCTATGGCTTTGATGTGGGCTTCCATATGCTTTTGCATTTCAATACTTCCCGCCCCAGCAGGAACGCTAATTGTTCCTGTTACTGCCCCCGTGTTTCTTAACTTAGCTTGTAGTAATGCTTTAAGATTTCCTTCTTTTGGGTCAACAAGTTCCTCCAATACTTTCTCGGTAAACTTTTGTTGCATGATTTCGTTTAGCTTTTCGGAAATGGCTCGCTGGTCTTCCTCGTTTAAAAACACCGAG
>JGI24890J29729_1001525_pt1 | contig 10216 bp, 9 predicted proteins | sample FreactcultureFD7_FD_29729 | JGI IMG/M metagenome (IMG submission 29729)
AAGTAGTGAAAACCGTTTTCATCCAACATGTTTACGCCTTTCCCATCCGTTGCAAACCAGATCCTGTTGGCATGATCGATAAAGACCTGATATATGTAATCCGAACTAAGGCCGTCTTTGCTACTGTAATTTTTGATTATGAATTTATCTTTAGCAAAGTGAATATGCGTTGCCCCGCCAAGGGTCGCGAGCCACACATCGTTGCCACGTCCCGTTATGTTCAGGACATTACCATTTCTCAGTTCTTTGCTGAAGTAATTGATCTTGTTCGTTTCAGGATCTATTCTCAACGCACCCTCGCCATATAAACCGGCCCAAACAAAACCCGTAGAATCAGTAAACAAACTGATAACGGTATGTTTGTCATGCAACGTCCGGGCGAGTGGCTTTGTGATTGTTGTCAAGCCCTCATCGTTTGTATCCCTCCGGTACAGTCCTTCTTTATTGGAAAACCAGATAGCACCCGATCTATCGACTGTTACGGCAAGGATATTGGCATCCAACACCGGTGCAAATGTCTCGATGAATTCAACCTGGTTGCCCCGTGCGCGTTCAACTCCGGACTTACTACCAATCCAAATATTTCCCTCTCTATCCTTGGTTAGCGTATTGACAGACATAAAATCTGCGCCTGACCTGGAGTTGTACAATCTGATTTTTTCTGAATCCGTTTTGTCTATGACTATTAAACCGGTTTGTTTTGACGAGACCCAAACCGCCGTTTCATCCAGAGCAAAATCAGTTATGGGACCAAAGTTCCATGCAGCATTTATCAAGGATGAAACTTTCTTAGCGGACGGATCGTAGATAACGATCCCTTCATCTTCCGTGGCGATCCATATTTTGTCGCTCTTATCGACCATTATTTTTTTAACAATGTTGTCTGGCAGGCCATGATCATAATTAATGACACTTATACTTACTTTTTTATCGACCAGTGTACAAATTGCCATTCCCCCGTCTGTACCGGCCAAAATATTACCGTGATTATCTTCACAAAGGTCGTAGATAAAAAGATCAGGCATTCCCTCCTGTTCGTCAAGCCGGAATACTCTATTGTTTTTATAATAGTAAAGGCCGTCGTTTAATGTGGAAAACCAAAGTATGCCCCTTTTATCAAACAGAATGTCGGAAATCTCTTTAGAAGAAGTTCCCTCCATGGGGCTAAATAATTTAATACTATCGTTTGACACGATTGAAAGATTACCGTTTTTATGGCCGATCCAAAGTCGCCCCAATGAATCCTGGGTAATGGCCGTAACGTTTTCATCCGGCAGGCCTTCTTTGATTGTAAATCGCCTGAGTGCCTGACCATCAAATTTAAAAAGTCCCTTGTTCGTGCCAAACCACATGAACCCCGCCTGCGCCTGGTAGATTACGTTAACCTGTATCGGTTCATTCTTCCTCAGTAACGAATAGTGTTGGAAATAAGGTATTTGAGCATCACTATAGTGTGCCGTAATGATCACCAGCAAAAGAAAGCCAATTACCTTTTTCATTACTTAAAATTAATGAGTAGACATGGATGCTTTAAAACTAACTTCAATTTCCGTGGCGATTTTTTGATTCACAATCTTGGGAATCAATATGCTGTGTTCATCGAGTGGAATACTGAATTTTGATTCAATGAAGAGCGTTCCGTTTCGAACCGTCATTTTACTTTTTAGTATGCGAATTTGCTTTTGGCCGTGTACATCCAGATCGCCCTTCGCACGCACATCGTATTCGCCGTCCTTTGAAAAATCGACCTGTTCGATGAGCTTACCGCTAAAAGATGCCCTTGGATATTTCTCTGCCTCCATATAATTATCCATGAAATGTTCCCGCTGCAGATCACTGTTAAAACCTTTAAAAGAGTTAATTTCAACGGTGAAAGCAAACTGATTGGATGATGGATCAAGGATGCCTCTTACTTTATTGGAAGAAGCTTTTATGATTTCCAGTTCGGCGTTGGATGTAAATGAAACCTCCCCCTTCTCAGTGCTGAATTTTTGTTGCGCATAAAGGTGCGTCACGGTAAGGGCAAGGATCGGAACAAAAAGAATAATAGGACGTAAAATCGTTCGGATGAAGCAGATCAATTTTTCTTTTTTAATTGCCGATTTCACTGGTATACTGTTATCACACACCTACATAAAGTTACTCAAAATTCGTTTCATCATTGGCTCAGCTGTCATTTTATCTCGCAAATAATTGACCTTAGTCTTGATGCATTGACAGATCTGTTCGAAATTTGCAGATCAATTAATAATATGAACAAAACGTAACCACCTTGTTTACTTTACGTGCATCAAAAACAACCATTAAAGAACTTCCGGTCAAAACCGAGCCGGCGGTTGATGTGGAAATCCTCAGTTCCATCGACACCGAGGCGATGGATGATTCCCACGTTTACGTCCATTGTCATGTAAGCAATCCTGAGGAAGGCATGCTGGTCCGGATCTGGCGAACGACTTTTTTGGTCGACCGGGCTTCTGGCGTTAAGTCAGAGCTTGTTCATGCTGAAAATATTTCCTACGCCCCGCAGTGGACGATGATTCCGGGCAACGTTCGGTATTCCTTTTTATTAATTTTCTCGTCCTTGTCGAAGGCCTGTAGTCAGTTTGATCTGGTGGAAGAAATCCCACAGCCGGGTGGATTTTTAGTAACGGATATCCGCCGGAACGAGACGGATATATACCATATCGATGTACTGTAATGTGCCGGGTATGGTTATAAAAAAATATCCGGTCTAGATACTGACCGGATATTTTAAAAAAAATCCTCATTGAATTTTATCACTAAACTAAAAAATCACGAGGTACAATCAACTGCACTTGCTCAATTCTCCACACCTGTGGATTTTCTTAGTTTAATTGAGTTTGATAAAATTTTCTTGGGACTAGACATTTGTACCTCCTTTCTTTTAATTTAACATAAGCTACAACTGCCATTCAAATACCTTATGAACATTAGCTGTTGCCGATAGCGAACGCTATCAGTTCAAAGAACGCCAAACTTTGTTAAAATGTTTAGATTGGCTGAAAAATATTTTATGGGCCACCACCGCCTGAATTACCTGGCGGATGCGCCAATAATTTCAATTTCAGTTCTTCTGTTTATCTCCCTTCCCCCTGCCTCGTCATCGTTCGACACAATAGGACGCTCCGAGCCATATCCTTTTGCTGAAAGTCGTGATGCATTTACACCGTGAGCAACCAGGTAATCGACTACAGACGAAGCTCTCTTTAAGGAAAGCGCTTTATTGGAAGCCGCGTTTCCGGTATTATCTGTATGACCGTTTATCTGAACTTTCAGATCCGGGTTACCGACCAGCAATTCCTGAATCTTTTCAATTTCCGAAACAGAAGCTTGCTTCAGATCTGCTTTACCTACGTCAAAGAAAATATTTTTCAAAATAACTTTTGAACCCACTTCTGCTCGAACCATGATTATGTGCGTATCGATCTCCTGGTATTCGGCAAATTTGGGAAGGTTAAAGTTAATGGAGTTAAAGAGATAGCCGGCTTTTTCAGTTGCTACACCGTAGTTTCCGCCGTGAGGAATAACAAGTTCAAAATCACCGGTAACCGGATTGGCGGTAATTTTAGAGATGATCTTTTTTGTTTCATTGTCAACCAGTGAGATTGTCGCACTTAACGGAGCAGCTGTATTTTCATCAATAACTTTACCTTTTAAAACTGTCACAACTTTTGCTTCCAGACTTTTTTGTACCATCGGATCAATGAAGTCGGTATTCTTCGGTGCCGCTTCGGCAGCGACAATTTTTACAGGAGGTTTTTCGGGTATCGGTTCTACAACGACCGGTTTTGGTTTGGGTTTATATTTTGGCTGTAAGAATGTTATGGCGTAGATATCCGCCTCGCCCAAGCCCCCTTCTTTCAGGGTCGAATAATACCCTATCTTTTTATCTGCGGAAACCGTAAAAAAGCCATCGTACTCCCAGGTATTTATGGGCCAGCCGATGTTTTCAGGCTTCTGCCATTTGCCCCCTTTATTTTCACTAACGTAGATATCGCTGTTGCCAAGGGTCGGTAGTCCATCCGACGAAAAATACAAAGTCACCCCGTCGGGATGGATAAAAGGAGCATCTTCATTCTCTACCGTATTAATAGCCGGCCCGAGATTGACGGCTTTTCCCCACTCTCCTTTTGCCGTCATCTCACTCACATAAATATCCAACTCGCCCACGCCGCCGGGCCTGTTGCTGGCAAAGTATAATTTCTTTCCATCCGCACTCATACTGGCACTGGTTTCCCAGAAGAGTGACGTGTTAATATTTTTATTTAACGGGGAAGGTTTCGACCATTCTCCATTTTCCAAAACCGAAGTATAAATGTCGCCGGCGCCTTCTTCGTAATACAGGAATAGAGTTTTCCCATCGGGTGAGAGCGAAGCGGCAGCGTCGTTATATTTTTGATTGATATTAGAACTTATCTTTTTTGGAGGATCCCAACCTCCTGGCTTTTTATGTGTAATATAAATATCCTCATAGTTCGTACCGGTTCGCTTTTCCTTTTCATCTTCTGTTCGGTTGGAGGTAAAGATCAGTGTATTTCCATCGCCTGATATCAAGGGTGAATACTCATTGAAGGAAGAGTTTACGACCGTACCCAGGTTTTCAATTACGACGTTCAATTCGTACTGCGAAAGCGAGTCGGCGATCTTGCATTCTGCTATTTTCTTATCGGCAATGGAGGCCAGGTTCTTTTTCTTCTTTTTGAATTCCTCAAAATGTTCAATGGCTTTTTGAAATTCATTGGTGTTTTGAAACGCCAGGCCCAGATGATAATCGATCTGATCGTCTACAGAAGGATTCAGGCGATAAGCTTTACTGATATACTTTGCTGCTTTGGATTTTGTCTCTGAATAAAGATAGGATAAGCCTACTTTGGAGTTAAGGGCGGCATCATCAGGATTGCTTTCAAGCGCATTCAGGTAAACCTCCAGTGCATGCTTATAATCTTTCTTGCCATAAAATTTATCTCCCTGTTCAACCAGTTCTTTCGTGCTTTGGGCAAAGGATGCTAAGGCTGTTACGGTGAAAATTAATGTTAAAAAAATCGGCTTATTCATGATCATGACTAAGTTAGGGATCCTTCCAGTTTAAAAAGTACCTAAAGATCAAAAAAATAAACGTAATAACGATAGCGGTTCAAGACCATCTTTGTAAGAAATCTTACATCAAAATAACCTTTGTTGTAGCTCTTCTTTAAATTATTTATCTCACACGGTAATTCTGATACGCTATGAAAATACCTTTTGAAAGAATGCAGCAGGAGTTCGAACGCATTTTACGATCGCTTTCTTTCAGCATGGCAAAGGCTGAAAAGTGCGCTTCTGTCTTCGCCTCCAATAGTCTCGATGGAGTTTACTCGCATGGGCTGAACAGGTTTCCGACGTTCGTTAACATGGTAAAGGATGGCCTGGTCAATCCACATGCCGAACCGGAAAAGATCGAAGCAAATGGAAGTTTCGAGCGATGGCACGGGCATCTCGGGCTGGGAATTTATAATGCCGACAGGTGTATGAACCGAGCTGTAGAACTTGCCAAAGAGAATGGAATAGGCCTGGTAGCAATACAGAACACGAACCATTGGATGCGGGGTGGCACGTACGGATGGCAAGCAGCAGACGCCGGTTGCATCGGTATCTGCTTTACAAACGCGATTGCCGGTATGCCTCCCTGGGGCGGCAAATCACCGGCCCTTGGCAACAATCCTCTTGTCATCGCGGTACCCCGGAAAGAAGGACATGTGGTACTCGACATGGCCATGTCGCAGTACTCGTATGGAAAGATGCAGGAATATAATTTTAAACATGAATCATTGCCCTTTCCCGGAGGCTATGACGATGAAGGAAATCTCACCAACGTTCCATCTATAATACAAAAGAATAAGCGGGCGCTTCCCATTGGCTTTTGGAAAGGTTCTGGCCTTGCATTATTGATCGACATTCTGGTCACTTCCCTAAGCGGTGGCAGATCGACCAAACACATCACGCTGGATGGAAAAGAATTTGGCGTATCGCAGGTCTTTATCTGCATACAGCAAAAGGAAATGCAGGCGGCCTTGATCGAAGAAATTCTGCATTATACCAAAGAAAGTGGTGAAGCAAAGCCAGGAGGTGAGATAACCTATCCGGGTGAGAATACTTTGCGCACACGACTCAAAAATACGGCAGAAGGCATTCCCGTCAATGAACAGGTGTGGGAGGCAATTTTAAAATTATAACAAATCTTACGCGTCGCGTTATTATCAATCACTATTGATTATAGCTGGAAGAACTGCTCAAGGAGTCCACCGGGTTTTTCTCAGAGGACTTAATCTTCTGCATGTTCCTTCGGATATTCTCTTTCACATTTTTAGGCATGTATTTTTTTACACCGGGCCTCGGACAATCCCACTCTTCTACGGATATATTTTTTATCATTTTACCATCGCTGCCTCTATAGGATTTACTATGAAGGTCTTCATTCTGGTCCTTTGCATTGGCGATCAGCGACTCAGAAGGTTCGAAAAAGGATTTATGAGGGGAATTCTTTTTCATCCGCACCGTCTTGATTTTCGGGCACGGAAGCAGGCCTGAATGGCAAGCGGCACTGATAAAAGCCACCAGCAGGATCATGCAGATGACGAGGAGAGAGGTCGTTTTATTGATGTTATTACTAACCATATTCAACAAATTACACGCCTGCAGTGCTTTAAACACTTGCATGAATATACTTCATTCTTTTTTAAATCCATACATCTCTTCTGAACAAGAGAACGTTTTTTTGAAATCCGTCAAAATCTGACCCTATCAATGCGCCTGACGCCTTCACGAAACAATAAAATGACAATGACATATTTCCGGAATAAAGCGCTAGCCTAAAAGGTCGCTTTTTATAACGTTATCTGTGCGGGTCATAGTATGGAGTCGAATAAAAAGTACGGCCTACCCAGCCGGTTAAATACCTTTCCGACGAAGAGGGACTTTTAGGCCCTTCTCCTCTGCAGCAGGGTTTAGGATAAGGCCTTGCTTTTATTTTTGGATCATTCGGTCCCTGAAACGGGAAAATAAAGGCGGTTATAGATTTTGAAAAGACATAGATTGTTCAAACCTTGACGTTTAATTCAACCGTAACTATACATGCGTGCCTCAAAATGGTTATTGATCGATGACGATCTGGATGATCAGGAAATATTTTGTCTTGCAACCTATGATGTCAATGAATCAATCGAGTGTATTTGTGTGAACAACGGCATTGAAGCGCTCGAGAAATTGCGTTCCGATTCCCCCCTTATTCCGAGTTGTATTTTTATCGACATGAACATGCCCCGTATGAACGGACGTCAGTGCTTGATAGAGATAAAAAAAATTGATCGTTTACAAAGCGTACCTATATTCATGTGCTCCACTTCGTCGGATCCTAAAGTGATCGCCGAGACGAAAGAATTGGGTGCAGCAGATTTTATCGTCAAACCTTCTACGCTTGCTGAATTCACGCAGACGCTATTAAAGGTTTTTCAAAGCATTTCCCGCGAATGATTTATCAGCAAACTTATAAGTTCTTCTGATCGATTCTCCTGTAAGATCAGGTCGACCGGTACATTCTCAATCGCACGTCGTGGCATAAAGGAAACTTCCGCTGTTGCCGGATCCTGCACAACTACAAGACCACCACATTTCTTTATGGCCTTCAATCCTTTCGTACCATCTTCATTAGCGCCCGATAAGAGCAACCCGACAAGCGATTCGCCCACTGCATCGGCTGCCGATTCGAATGTAGCATCGATGCTTGGCCGGCAATAATTTATTTTTTCAGAGTAGTCCAATGATAAGGTAAGGTCTTTTTCAATAAGGAGATGATAATCGGTTGGAGCGATATAAATTACACCCGGCCTGATGACTTCCTTTTCCTCTGCTTCTTTTACCTTCCATTCCGTACGCTTTGAAAGCACATCTACTAATGTAGTGTCGTCTGTATCTTTGCGGTGAAACACAATTACAATGGCCAATTCCATTTCTTTCTTAAAATACGGAAGTAACTGTAACACTTTGGTCAGGCTACCGGCAGACCCTCCGATCACTAGTATGCTGCGTTTATTACTCATTAATTTTCTTCTATTTCATTTTTCTCCAGATGCGTTCTTTGTTTTCTATCTGTTTATACTTCAAGGAGACGGAGGAAAACTTTAAGGTTTCCTTCGCACCCAATGCCAGGTATCCCAGCGCCTCGAGACTGTCATCAAACAATTCCAATGCCCGCTCTTGCAGCTCCTTATCGAAATAGATCATAACATTTCTGCATAAAATAAGTTGAAATTCATTGAACGATCTGTCCGACACAAGATTATGCGTGGCAAGGATGATTCGTTTGCCAAGCTGTTCATCAAATTTTGCAGAATCGTAATGTGCCGTGTAGTACGAAGAAAAATCTTTCCGTCCCCCAGATAAAATGTAATTCTCTGAATATTGTTTCATTTGATTCATGGGAAAAATACCTTCTCTAACCTTCTCCAGCACGGATGGATTAATGTCCGTTGCATACAACAATGATTTACTCAACAGGTTAGCTTCCTGAAGTAAAATTGCCATGGAATAAACTTCTTCACCGGTCGAACAGCCGGCATGCCATATCCGGATCAATGGCCAGGTCGAGAGAACAGGAAGAATGTCTTTGCGAAGCGTTTGATAAAAAGAGACATCGCGGAACATTTCGGTAACATTCACAGTGATTTGTTCTACAAACCGGTTGAAATATTCCTGATTGGTTTTTAGCCTGAAACGAAATTCTGCAAAACTCGGTGGTTTATCGACGGAGATAAGGCGTTGTATACGTCGCTTAATAGAGGCGCGGGAATAATCGGTGAAGTCATACCCGTAAACTTCTACCAAATCATTTAATATAGCCTCTAACTGTCCATCATCCAACTGAATTTCAGACACCATTACTTTAAATACCGTTTAAGAATATCCAATAGTTTATCAACATCTATCGGCTTGGGTAAATATCCGTCTGCGCCCGCATCGAGGCATTTTTCCCGATCCCCTACCATGGCCTGGGCTGTTATAGAAATAATCGGAAGATGTTTTTTTTCTCCCGATCGGATCGTGGAAATGGTCTCGTATCCATCCATTTCCGGCATCATCATGTCCAACAGGATTATTCCAATATTTTGATGATCGTTCAGAAGTTCAAGCGCTTCCGAAGCTCCATGAGCTGATATGCAGGAGTATCCTTTTGATTTTAACACTGCCTTCAGGGCGAAAATATTGCGTGTATCGTCGTCGACAATCAGAATTTTTTGCGTATCCATATCAGATGTTTATTTTTTTGATCCGCTTTCATATAACCAAACGCGAAGCAGGGACAACAGTTGATCCAGGTCTACGGGTTTGGTAATATAATCTGATGCACCTGCGTTGATGCATTTTGCCCGGTCGCCCATCATGGCTTTTGCTGTCACGGCAATAACGGGTATATTCTTAAGCTTAGGGTCTCTCCGGATGGCAGCGGTGGATTCATATCCATCCATTTCCGGCATCATCATATCCATCAAAACAATATCGATGGATGGATTTGCGCGCAATTGTTTCAAGGCATCTTTTCCGTCGATGGCCGTAATAACGTTCATTTTATAATTCTCCATGGTTTTCGTAAGCGAGAAAATATTCCGGATATCATCGTCTACGATCAAAACGGTTTTATCTTTTAATACCTCATCCAGCGCTCCCAGCTTGTGATACTTCGATTTTGGCACCTCGGAAGAATCGGTTTTTTCCATCAAATGCAGAAATAGGGAAACTTCATCCAGAATGCGTTTGTACGAATGTGCTGTCTTCAGTACGATCGAATCGGCGTATTGCCTGATCCGCAACTCCTCGGCTCTTGAAAGAGCTTTACCCGTGAAGATAATGATCGGAAGATTCTCCAAACCAGGTGTTTTCTTTACTTCTTCCAACGTGTCGTACGATCGTTGGTCCGGAATGCCCATGTCGAGTATAACACAGTCGACATCCTTTTGCTTCAGTGATTCAATGGCATCGTTCACGCCATTTTTGATCTCCAGGTTCACTTCAAAGGTTTCCAGAAAGTATGCAAGCGCTTTGGCATGTTTTGCATTTTCTTCGACAATCAATACTTTTTTGGGATGATGCGTTAATACATATTCTATTTTCTGAAATATTTCCGGCATTTTTTCGAAGGCCACCGGTTTGTTAATAAAATCGA
>JGI24890J29729_1001527_pt1 | contig 10206 bp, 22 predicted proteins | sample FreactcultureFD7_FD_29729 | JGI IMG/M metagenome (IMG submission 29729)
CTTCGGCACTATCCGGCTTGAAGCGATCGAAGTGGTGACAACGGGAACAGTTCATCACAGATCTCCTAGTTCGCCGAGCAGGTCATCTGCATTCGGGATGGCCGTGACGGCTTTCTTGCGCCGCGAGGCATCGCTCGCGATCTGCGCTCCGACGCGGCCTTGACGCAGGGCGATGATTGCCTCACGCATCTCGTCTTGGGTGAGTCGCCCGTCCGCCGCCTTGGCGCGCCAGAGGGAGATTTTGGAGAGGAGTTCAGGCGTCATCACCCGGCTCCTGCGTCGTGGGCTTCTTTGCGAAGAAACTCTTCACCTGGGAGGTGACGCAACCCTTTGAGTAATCATCGAGTTCCACAGCGACACTGTGCTTTTCCAGCAAAACAATGCCCCCCAAACTGCTTTCCGAGGTATCGGAAAGCGCCCAGCCATTTGCGACTTGCGTAATCGTGAGCTGCTTCATTTCTCAAGTACCTTTCTGAGGTGAGCGATCGCTTCGGGAGTTCCCCGAACCGTCTGTTCGCCCGGCAAAGCCCCGACGTAGGGCGAGAGGTCCAATGCCTCCTGCTGGAAGTACCTGTGCAGGAGGGTGTTGAAGAAGGTCTTGTAAGCCCCCTTGGGGATGTACCCGAGGGCTTCGCTGAACAGGTGGAGATCCAGGCGCACCATCAACTCCTCGTCGAGGTGAGTGTTCAAGGACCGAGAGGGGTGGATGTTGCGCGGAGGGGCCATGATTAGACCTTGGTGTAACGCAGCGTCAGCGCCGGTGGTGTCGGAATCCGCGTCTCCATCTTTCCATCCGCGCCCACGACGACCTGGGGGTTTCCTGCCACAGGGACCGGTGCCGGTGCCGCCGCTGGCTTCGAGGGCGTCACCTTCTTTTCCCCCAAGCCCGGCAGCGGGTCTTGGTAATCGAACGACTTGATAGCAAGGAGTTTCATAGCGGGGGCTCCGTGGTTGATAATACCCCCGTATAATACCGGGATTACACCCCCGCGTCAACACAGTTGTTGAAATCCGCTCCGAGTTCTTCCCACATCCTGGGGCCAGCGCAGTAAAGTAAAGGCTTCCGTCGCTTTCCGGGTACAGGGATAATCACATCGTGCTCACGCCAGTAGCGGAGGGTCTCACTAACTCTTTTCAGAGTATCGCTGTACTTGTAAGCAAGTTCCGCTGTGGTTATTTTTGTATCTGGATTTGAGGCGAAGAAAATCAGAAGCCGGTAGCGCAGCGGGAAAACTGTGTTATCCACTCTAAACCCTCCTATTTTAGACGAAAGAAAAGGCGACCGAAGCCGCCTTGGTTGAGTGCCGTGCGCCGAAGCGTCAGGCCATTTCGCCCAGCAGCTCGTCGCTGTTGATCTTTGAGCCCTTGGCGGCTTTCTCGTCTTCCAGGCGCTTGATGACGACGCCGGTCTTGCTCGTCGGATTGCGGAACGACGAGTACAGTTCCTGGCGCGACAGCTTCTCGCCACGGGCCTTGGCAGCCGCCAGCTTGCCGTCGAGGAAGGTCTTGACCGCTTCGACGGTCTTGCCAGTGACTTCGACGATGGCGCGGATGACGATGCTGGCACCCGACAGCGAATCGCCGGCTTCGCGCGGAGCCGACCAACCGACGGTCCTCAGGCGGGTCACGATGTCTTCGGCGGTCAGCACGATGTCCTCGATTTCCTTCGTGCCGGACCACTCGTCACCGACCTTCTGCGCCAGGCCGTGCGCCAGGGCGGTCAGCTGGGTCTCGAGCGACAGGTCGCCGGCGCTGATCGTGATGGTCTTGCCGTTGCGGAAGTCGAAGCGCACAGCAGCGGTGCTGGCCTCGATGTCGATCAGGGAGGTCTTGTCCACTTGGCGTGCGCCGGGGAAGGAGACGGTGCGGCCGTCTTCCATCTTGACTTCAGTGCGTTCGACGGCCTTCTTGGCCGGCTTTTCTTGAACAGCGGTTTCGCTCATGTTTCTCTTTCAGTGAAGTAGGGGGATTGGACCCGGCTCCCCCATGTGGGCCGGAATTTGTATTGTACGCGTAGGTGTGCGTGTGTCAATACAGTGTTAAAAGAAATTGTTAGTACTCGTCGTCCAGGTCGACGCTATCAAGGATTTCCTTTTCGAGCAGACTGAGGTTGTCGTGAGCGCGAAGGAGGTCTGTGACGTCACGGTACTGTACTTTACCATCCGCCCCGAGGCCGATCAACAACTCCACCTTGTCGATGGAGAACTCACCTCCCTCAGCAGGATAGCAGTCCTCGGGCGGTCCATACGCCTTCTCGGGAACGTACGGCGTGCTGGTGAAACTGACGCGCAGGGTTTCTCCGCCGATTTCGATATCTCTAATTCCTGATGGCATTATGTTTTCTCCAGAATGATGATGACGACCAGAAGGATGATGGCGATGCTGACGAGGCTCATTCGTACAGCGAGGAGAGCAGGCCGGCAACAATTAACAGCCCGCCCGCAAAACCGCACAGAAGAGCGGTTAACGGGTCGGACGTATTGAGTCCTTGCCAAAAGAGCCCTGCCCCGCTGCCGACTAGGAGGAGGATACCGAGCTTCCTCATTCCCCTTCTCCGCCGCAGGTGTCCAGGACCTTGAGGATGAAGGCGCAGGTGTAGAGCCCGTTGCCGCAGGTCGGGCAGCTGAGGTCTTCCAGCGGCTCTTCCGGCGCGGGGAGCACCGCTTCGCAATCGAGGCAGACCACGCCGTCCCAAAAGGCGGCACGTTCGAGGGTTTGACGTTCGATCATTTTAGTGGAACTCCGCAGGGCAGATGTAAAGGGGGATGCCGGCGGCCTTGCTGACCTCGGCAGGTGCCGGGAGCATGGACCAGGGACCGACGAAGTTGGCAGGAGCGCCGGTGCCGTAAATCACCTGGTTCGCCGGGTGGCTGTAGGGGCAAGGGCCGTACTGCTCCGATTCGTGACCGCAGGCGGCGAGGGAGCAGGACAGCAGTGTGGTGATGAGAATGGTTTTCATTTCAGTTCTCTTTGAAGTTGGGGGTTGTGTCAGCATGGCGTCTATCTTATGGACTAGTTAGGCCTCAAAGCCAAGCCATCGCGTCCAGCAGGTTCTGCCCGGCTTCCGTCAGCCTGGCGCGGCCTCGGCCGTCTTCTGCCGGGTGGTGCTCCACCAGTTCGGTGGGCATCGTCTTCTGCACCAGCGGGTAAACAGCCTTGCTCACCGGGCACCAGCCATCGGGGCATTGCTGGCCCTTCTCGATCAGCCGCAGGATGTTTTTTTGTCCGCCGTCAAGTTTCGTCGGCATCGTCGTTCCTTCACGCCCCTGCCCCCCATCGGACAGACGTTGCAGGGCGTCGAGTTGCGCGGGCTTAAGAGAAGCATTGCGCTCTTTCAGAGCCGACTTGTAGTCGGTCAGGTTGGCAAACATGCTCATTGACAGCGACCCCGCGCTGGCGGGTGCTGCGGGGAATGCTGCGAGGGTTGCGCGGGCATTGATCACCGCCCTGCGGATGCGGTCAGGGTCGATAACCATCGGGGACACGTCGGGCACGGCGGCCGCGATTTCAGTCATCACCTCCAGCAGTGCGGCAAGCGCGGCGGGGCTGGATGGCGCTACCGCCAAAGCGGCGCGCAGCCCGACCAGCATTGCCTCGCGCGGCGTTCCGTTGCGCCGCACGCCGGGTTTCCTCCGGCCTTCATCGACTCCAAGCCAATACGCTTTATACGCTTGAAGGTAGGCGCGGGCCATGTCGTCGGTCGACGCGACCGCGCCCTGCACCGGCTGCCCTGCACTCGTGGCGGGCTTCAGATCAGACTTACCCATGATGATACTCCTTTACTTGCCCCTGCCCCTGCCGCAGCCGCTGCAGTCGCCTGTCAAGCATTTGCACCCTCAACTGCGTGGTGCGGAGATGGTGATCTGCCTCTTCAACGGCGTGGACGGCTTCCTCCAGCGCCTCGACTGTGCGATGGAACAGGATCTCTTCACGATCCCCTGCCGTGAGCTTCCGAAACGGGTTGCGAATTTTCATCTCACCCTCCCAATGCGATAAGAGCTGCCAGGAGGATGAAGGCCACTGCCGCCCATCCGAGTTGTGAGTGGAGTTTGCCGAGCTCTCGCTCTTCCCACTCTCGATCATTTTCCGGAGTTGTCATCATTTTTTCCTTTCGCTGTGAGTTCGTCCAGGAGGGAGTCCACGGACGGTTTCGCTGCGGCCTGTGCCGCGAGTAATTGCAGCCGTTGAAGTGACGCGGCGACCTCGCGGTCGCTTGGTTCCACCCCTTGGGCAGTGCCGTAATCCTCGGGGCGCTGTTCCCAATCAAGTTCGCGCGCCGTGTCCCTGCGGGCATAGCGGCGAACCGTCTCGAGGGAACAGCGCAGAACATCGGCCCATGCTTTGGGATTCAGGGTCCCTGCATCCGCTTGACGGCGGATTTCGAGGATCTGCTGGGCCGATGCGCTACGCTGGGCCATTAGGACTCCAGGTTCTTGCGGAACCGTTCGAGGTCGTCGATGCGGCGGATCAGTTTGCCGATCATCGCCTCCGCCGCTTCGAGCCGCTCGATGATGGTCGTGGTGCTCCTCGCTTCCAGCACTTCCTTCGTCGAAGGGATGCCGAGGGCGCTTCGCACACCTGCCACATGATTGTCGTTCATGTGGATTCCCAGCTCTTCCTCGGCGTCCTTGGCGAACTCGAGGTCAGTTTTCCCCCGCTTCGCGTATTCTGCCGTGATGAAGTTTGCCAAAGCCAGCTTTTGCGCAAAGCCGAGGCGGATCATTGTCCTGCTCATTTCCTTATCCCTTCACTGGAGGATTGGGCCACTTGATCTGCACGACCGGGGCACTGACAAAGCCACTTTTCCCTGCCGGCAGGTCCGCACGAAGAATGAACAGACCACTCTTCATCGCTTCCCGGAAGATTTCCTGGTTCTCGTTCCAGTTCTTCCCATAGAAGCAGTCCGGTGGAAGACGGCCCGCACTCGGGATGTTCGTGCTGAGGTTCGCGAGCAGACCACCTTCGTACGTCAGGAGGACGGCGAGACTCTGATCCGCGTACTTTGTTGCCTCGGCGCGGACTTCGCCCCAATACAGATCGGAGTAGAATCCGATGATCTTGCTGTTCATGCTGTTTCCTTCGTAAGACGGCGGGCTGCGTTCCGCTCGAGGCGAGCTTGGCGGAAACCCTTTTCCCGCTTGAGGCGGCGCCATGCCTTGCGATCGGGCGTGGCGTAGTGCTGGCCCGCGAACAGTGCAGGCCCAGCGGGGAACGTGCTTTCGGGCAACGCTTGTGCCAACAGGGCTTGCGTTGCCCCCATCAACAGTTTGAGATCCATCTTAACTCCTTCACGCAGCAAAGACGCTGCCTAAATGGCACCACTCGTGCGATGCCATCAAGGGCAGAACCCTTATGCGATCACTGATTGTTGATCGTATCCATTACCAGATGCGCAATCGTCGCGGGGGTTGCCCAAACGATAGCCGGTGCGATGATGTCCCATACCCGCTGCCCAACCAAGGCCGTCGGATCATAGTCCGGGTTGTTCATCGACCGCACGACCATCTGCGCCATGCTGCAGCCATACCCATACACCAGGATTTCGGTCTCCTTGTCCACCTGGATGATGAGCTTGGCATCGTTGCCGTCTGGCGTCGGTTCGCCTTCGGCTGCGCGTGTTTCCATCGAGCGAATTTCCATTTTACACCTCAATCCGCAGAATCGCTGCGGTGCCGTTGCAGGTAATCCCCGCCGCAAGGCCCAACCCGTGAGCCTTGCTGGCGATGATCGACCCTCAATCCCGCTCGTCTAACCCCCAGGTGAACGCATCCACCAATTCTTCCTTCTGCCCCAGTGGGGCCAGCTCGATAATTTCGTGAGCTGCGGTCGCTATCGCCTCAATCCTTTTATTCGGCCAGTTCGCCTCGCCCCTCGGCTGCGCCATCTGCACCCGCTCGAGGGCCTGTATCTGTTCCAGTAATGTCATTTCAGTTCCTTTGCCCGCAATGGGCCGTTGTCGGTCAGTTCCGCTGACCTCGGTGCGGGGGCACAATTCACGCATTGCACCCCCGCGTTCCAATCCCACTCTACCCATGCCCATAATACCCCGATCTCGGGGCGCTGTCAAGCCAGCAATGCGACGACAACAACAACAACGACAACAGCAACAACAATGCCCCCGCCCCATTTTCCGGCCCAGTTCGGGGGTAGCTAGCCCGTTACAATTCGGGGATGGTGAATGGTCTGTCAGTAGAAAAAAAAAATGTGTAACCAATTGTAACACCCTAGAACCCCCAAACTCCCCGCAATTTTTGGAACGGGGGGTTGTTGTTGCTGTTGTCGTCGTCGTTGTCGTTGTTTTTCCGCCCAGCCCCGCCCAACGCGGCCCGCCGAGCGCCTCGTCGTCTGGATTGTCCCCCATAAAACCCGACCCGCGCCTCAAATATCCTTGAGCATGTCGTCCGCCGAAAGATCGCTCTTCGGCGCGGCAGCGGCCTTGAGTTCGGTCACCTTATCCCGCACGTCCTTCGCCGCGAGAAGGGCCTTCCGCGCCGGGCCGAGTTGTCCGCCGTGCATCTTCGTCGCGAATGCCAGTACGCGCTCGTTCGCGTGTTCGACATCACGGGCCTTGCCGAGCGCCACCAGGGCTTTCGCGAGCCAGCTGCCATCACCCTCACCCTTCGGCGCGGCGACACGCAGTTCCCATTCAGTCGCCCCACTCATGTAGTGGTCCGCGATAGACTTGCACCGAGCCATCTTCTGTTCAGGCGTCGCGCTCGCGCCGGTTTCGTCATCCCGCTGCAGTGCGGCGCCATCGGCAATGCGCTGCTTGAACCCATGCATCATAGCCCTGGCACGGTTTTCCGCACTGACCTTTTCCGGGTCGAAGACAAATTCCCCCGCGTCCTTGAAGACGAAGCGAAGCTTGCCATCGAACTGAACTACGGCCATCACGGCATTAGCCTTCATCTTGACAGGCTCGGCTATGGTCACAGTCGCTTGATTCGATTGTTCCATCATAACTCCTTATCGTGGCTGGATTGCCACCCCGAGCGCCCCACGAAGGGACGCCCGAGCGATTAGATTTCGATGCGGTCGGTCAACAGGCGTATCATATCGAAGCGCCAGACCGCAGCGAGCACCTTGTCTTCCAACTCGGGATCAGAGCCGCTCTCATAACCCAGGGCCAGAGCCAGCGCGTCATGATCGACGATACGCGGCTTCACGCCCTGGAGTTCAAAGACGCCCGGACTGCCCGGCACTTCCCGCAGCCCCTTGATGCGAAGATGTATGCTTTGGGGCACGGGTTCATCGTTGTAGGGGGATACAAAAGCTTGCTTCGTTGCCATAATTGTCTTCCTCGTTCGGCCGCAGCGACATGCTGCGCGCTCGGGGGGACAATCCACACGATAAGGCACGGGATGAACGGGTCGGCCTGTCACGCCGTTTCGCGCCCATCCCACTCAATTGTTAAAGAGTTTTCCCTCACACCCTCGGGCGCTCGGTAGACGGACAAACCAGGCCCGTCGGTGTTTTCACCATTACTGATTGGATGATCGAATCATACGCCAGTCGCCGGGGTTGGCAATCGGGGTTAACCCTAATGCGGGTATCACGCCGATGTTGTTTGCCGTGCCGTCTGATCCGTTGTTTGATTCGATGACTGAATCATGCCACCCCCCCGCCAGCCCCGTCAATCGGTTTTACAATCAGTTACACACTCCCCCGCCTCGCGCGCGAGCGCACACGCACGCACACACCACGCCGCTACTCTAGACGCGCGCGCTATCTGACCGCGCACACAGGCGCGCCCGCGCGGGGGGCCCCTGACCCGTGATCAGGTGGGGTGGGGGGCAAATCCGAGTCGAATAAAATTTTGTATAACCCACCCTCACATTTTGCCAGCGTTTTTGGAAGTACGAGGGTACAATCCACGAATTGAACCCCCGCATATAGTCCGTTCACCCCCGCAGCTTGACACCCCACTGCCCAGGCCCCATAATCGGCGACATGGCACCAACACCCGCCCCTGCAATGCAACTCCCCGAGCAAGGGTTGGAAGCTCAGGAAGTCGAGTCGCGGGCTGATGCGATGCTGGCGGAGATGACGCTGCAGGGTCGGATGGCACGGGCCGAGGGGCGGGAGAAGAGTCCCGACGCCCTTTCGATCCTCGATCGGCCGACGAACAATGTCAGCGCCAAGCCGCCCAAGATGCGCTACAGTCACGAGGCGATGATTGATCTGATGCTGGCCCGACCCGGCATTGCGCAGAACGAGCTGGCGCAACACTTCGGCTACTCGCCGGGCTGGATCTCGACAGTCGTGAACTCCGATGCGTTCAAGGCACTCTACGCCCAGCGTCGGGCCGACCTCGCCGACCCCGAGCTGATCATGACGATCAAGGAGCGGCTGGATGGCGTAGCCGCAGCGTCCCTCCGGGTGCTTGCAGAGAAGCTCGCCCAGCCCGCTCTCTCCGTGCCGGACGAATTGGTCCTGCGGGCAGCAGAGATGTCCACGAAGGCTCTCGGTTTCGGGGCGAAGGCAGCCACCTCCGTGCAGGTGAACGTCACGAGCGAGGCTCGCATCTCCAACCTCGCGCACCGGCTCATCGCGCTTCAGAAAGGCACAGGCGGGGACGTTGTTGATGTCTGAAGTGCAGAAGATCCCCTTCACGGCCGAACTCATCGAAGGGTTCGCCGGGGTCTTCCTGTCACCGATGTATGACAATCCGCAGCCGACTGCCCCCTACCACCGCGAGTGCTGGAAGCTGTACTGCTCCCCCGCCCTCCTGGTTGCCATTGCCGCTCCTCGGGAGCACGCGAAGTCCACCGCTCTCACGCACGACTTCGGTCTCGCCTCAGCCCTCTTCCGCATCGAGTCTCACATCATGGTGTGCTCGGCATCGGAGGAACTCGCAATGGCTCACCTTTCCGACATAGCGAAAGAGCTGCGGGAGAACGAAGACCTCCGGACGGAGTTCGGAATCGACAAGTTCCTCACCGACGCAAAGGGTGAGATCATCATCCGCTGCAATGATGGGTACGAGTTCCGCTTCATTGCACGGGGCTCTGGACAGAAGCTGCGGGGCCTCAAGTGGAACGGCAGGCGTCCTGGCCTCATCCTCTGCGACGACATGGAAGACGACGAGCAGGTGGAGAACCCTGACCGTCGCCGCAAGTTCCGTCGATGGGTCCTACGCGCACTCCTCCCGATGGGTCGGAGAGGCTGCAAGATCCGGTGGCACGGCACCATCATGCACGAAGACGCCATGCTGGCCCGCCTGATGAAAGACTCCACGTGGGTCTCTCGGCGTTTCAAGGCTCATCGTTCGTTCGACGAGTTCACCGACATCCTGTGGCCGGAGCAGTTCCCCGAGGAGCGACTGCGCGCAATCCGCCAGCGCTTCATCAATCAGATGGACGCAGGGGGTTACTCACAGGAGTACCTGAACGACCCGCTCGACAACGAGGATGCGTACCTCAAGAAGGACTGGCTCCTCCCCATGACGGAGGACGATCTCGATCTGGAGAAACTCAAGGGCGCCGCAGCCGACTTCGCCATCTCGAAGGCTGACTCGGCGAACCGCACTTCGATTACTGTGGGCGGCAAGGATCAGCGGAATCTCCTCCACGTCTTCGATCAGCGCGTCGGTCGTTGGGACTCCGAGGAGATCGTCGAGGAGATCTTCGCCGTCCACGAGCAGCACAACCCGGACTTCTTCTGGGTCGAGAGCGGGCAGATCTGGCTCGGCCTCTGGCCCATGCTGCGGAAAGAGATGCAGGTCCGCAACCGCTGGATCAACTTCATTACCCGCACTCCGATCAAGGACAAGGCGACCCGAGGTCGTACGTTCCAGAAGCGCGCCCGTGCTGGTGGCATGAGGTGGAACAAGTTTGCCGAGTGGTACACGCCTTACGAAGAAGAGATCCTCCGCTTCACCGGAACCTCCGATGCCACGCTCGACGATCAGTTCGACTCGACTGCTCTCCTCGCCCTGGGGTTTGAAGAACTGCCCGAGGTTGATGAAGAAGATTTTGAGGCCGAGGAGTCTCGTGACATGCGCGCCAACGACCCTCGCGCCCACCAGGGTCGGAACGAAATCACAGGATACTGACATGAACCTTCTCGAAGCTCTGCACAACTTCACCCAGCATCTGCTGAACCGCTCTCCCCAGGACAAGATCGGCGAAGCCATTGACCTGCTGGAAGGCGCTCTCACCGCGACCGGCCACGCTGCGGCAGCGGCTGCTGTCGACAAGGCCATCA
>JGI24890J29729_1001528_pt1 | contig 10192 bp, 24 predicted proteins | sample FreactcultureFD7_FD_29729 | JGI IMG/M metagenome (IMG submission 29729)
GGCTTGATTGATTTAAGCAGCGGCATTTTCTGGCTCCATTACAAAACAGGCATCTTGCCATGACATGATGAGATAACGGGTGTTATCTTCTACGTATTGTTCAAACTTAAGATATTCGTCTTTGTAAGATTTTTCGTAATTACCAAAGCGAATTCGGTCACCTACTGCGAGGGGCATATCTTCCCAGTCACCATTCATTAGCCATCGTCCCGGGCCAACAGCAACAATTGTTCCGATGCTGTCTACCTCTGCTGATTTAATGTAAAGCGCACTATGTACCCGTTTTTCGGGCAAGACTACGATTTTGTCGCGCAATGGGCTGAGCTTCATTTGTCAGCCTTTGCAGGACGGCCACGCTTTTTAGCCTCAATTACAATTTCTTCAGAAATATCAATAATTGGCAAAATTACGGGCAATGAACTAAATTCGCCGCAGTAATGCAAGCTGAATTTTTGCTCTGTCTTTGGGTAACGACGACATTCTCCGATGTGACCTACGTCAACGAAGAATTTGCAATTGCCACAAGTGCGACTAGAATCAGTATTAGCCATATAGGGTGTGTTCCTGTGTGGTTAGAAGCCCTTGTAGTCTTGCCTGACTACTTGGGCTTTGTTAATTAACGACCGTATTCTGAACGGCTGTGCGAGTAAACTTNATGCTCACGCGAACCGCCTTTAACTTCACCACATAGGCCGTCAGTCTTGCCCATGTGTGACGATTCACGCGAACCAATGCCATCAGTCATACCCATAGCGACACCGCCGACCAACTTGGCTTTGCGTTCGCCGCTGCTGTCAGATGCGGTAGCACCTTTAGGAATCTTTTCGCCAGATGCGCCAGCCATGAATTTAGTGCTGTTAACACCGCCTTCAGTGCCTTTTTTCTCGCCTGTGCGATCAGATGCTTTAGCGCCTTTTGGCTCGACTTCTTTATTAAAATATCCCATGATTTTTTCCTTGCAAGGTGAAATGTTTAACTATCTTATTCTGATTTTACCACTTGTCAATAGGTGGGGTACTCGCTGCACTTTCTTTACAGCATTCGCTTTCCCCCAATAAATTATATGGCTTTCATCACCCGTTGATTACGGCCAGATTTACCCTTTCGGCGTTCACCAGTGTCAACAATGTGGCCCTTTCGTAACAATGCCGCATATCGAGGCGAAACAGTCTCAACGCCCCATGCCGGAAGTGTTTTAAGAACATCATCGCTAATACAGCCATTAGGAAATTGCTGAATTGCTGATAAAACCGTATCTTCTAATTGCGTTAAATTTAACTTTTCAGCAGCTTCATGGCTAGTGTCTGGGTCTGTGTTTCTTACATGAAAGAACGGCCCATCGTATTTTTTAAGCGATTCAAAAAATTCAGAAAGAACAGACATATCAACTCCTTGTTAAAAAAACACATCATCAAAGTTTTCGCGCTGGGCGGGTTTTGAGCGTTGCTGTTGTTGCTCATCTTTTGGCTCATTAAGATAAGCCCAACCACTCCAACCATTCTCAATAATTGGTGTTACGTCCATTTTTAACATTGGCCCCAATTTTGTTTCAATAACCGAACCGATGCGTTGATAGCGTTTTTTTGTATCGCCGTCTTTGTTTTTATATTCTCCGGTAATTACTGTTANTTCATAGATCGTTTTAGCCATTTACTACTTTCATTTGTTGTCCAACTTTTTTAATGGCTGAACGGGTTTTAGAATCAAGAATTGACCAAAGTGCTGTTTTTTGACTGTCGTCAAGTTGTTCAGCTTCAAGTTTTTTGTATGCCGCGTCATTTTGTTCTGAGGCAATCATGGAAATCATTTCAACAGCTAAATCTCGTATGTAATCTTGTTCTTCAACGGGTATTTCATCCATTGCGCCCATTGTGGGTGATGACCGAAAGCTGGCGGGAATTGCTGAATCTTTCTTGCCCTCTGATTTGTCGCGTCCTGTTGTTGCTTCTAACGCATCATGTTCAACAATTTCCATTGCTGTAACCCACAAGTAACGTCGAATGTATGTTTCAACAGCACCAAGATTTTGCACCTCATGACAACCTTTTAACGCCGCGTTACTCATTGGCGAAGTGATTTCCAATGAAGTCATATCGTCGGTATCGGTGATAGTCAGCGTTGCCAAATCTTTACCGTAAGCAATTACGCCGCACAAATTAGACTCATAAAAGATGTTTTGCACTGTAGGGATAAAGTCTCCAAGCTCAAAATAAGAATAACCGGCAAATTTGTTAAGGCCAGATTTTTTTAATTTAATGTTTTGCAGCTCAATTCGTGCTGCCATCAATTTTTTATGTACGCTCATTTTTTTTCCTTATTTTGTTAAAACGTCAAAGTAAGCCAGCATGAGGATGACCCCCACGCCCACCAAAATCGTAGCGCCTAGCAAATCCAACAAAGCGCGATAAAAAAGTGGGGTGAATTTCATTTCAGTACTCCAAAGCAATTTCTTGCTCAATCATGTGGATAAGCGCTGGGCTAAGGATTTCAATTGCGTTTTCGCGTGAGCCGTTGATAAAGATTTTGTAAATGGTTACGATTGCTGGGTAAGCTGGCTCTATAGCTGTAGCAGCTTCGGCTAATTCGATTTCGGCGAAACCGACGAGGTGGTAGCCTTCGATAGATTGGTTGAATAAGTGTTTCATGATTTACCTTAAAAAAACCCTTGGCGGCTGCTAGGGCATAACTGAATTATAAGCTGGATTTACAGCTTGTGCCAACTATTTTCTAAGTATTTACCCTAAGACTGTTCTTTTTTTAACTTGCCTTACAATCAGGGCATGACTAAAGCACAACTAATCAAAAAAGCCGGGGCCGTAAAGCATCTTGCCGTTCTTCTTGGCATCAGCAAGGCCGCTATCAGCCAATGGAAAGATGTACCAGAGCAGCGCATTTGGCAATTGAAGGTGATGCGTCCTGAGTGGTTTTTGTGAGCGCCTTTGATTGGAAGAACAGCCCAAGCATTAGCGGTGCAGCACTGCAAAATGCGGCTGACAAAAAAAGCGTTTCATTGTCTGAACAGCAAAAACGCGGCTTGACCCGTGAACAGTGCATCACCTTTATGCGTCTAAACAGCATCACCATAGGGGACAACACGCCAAAATTTGGGTTGACCAAAACAAAAATTTAACCTAACTTGTTTTTTAGGGTTAGAATTAGCCACGAACCCGGCTAGGTCTGAAGTCATGAGCAGACCGAAAAGTGAACTCTGCATCTGCCGGTGCTTCTTTCTCAGAGAGTACAGATTGAAAATATGCACTACTACAAGCGAAACATTGGTGACTATGCCAAAAAAGCTGGTCGCCTTTCAATGCTTCAGCACGGTTCGTACNCGCTTTTGATAGATGCGTGTTATGACCGTGAAGCGTTTCCCACAATTGAAGANGCTATTGAATGGACTTGGGCGTCTTCTGATTTAGAGGTCGAAGCAGTCAAATTTGTTCTGGGTCGGTTTTTTACAATAGACAAAGATGGCCGGTTTATTCAAGATCGCATTCTTGAAGAATTGCTGGATTATCACGGCAAGGCTGATAAAAACAAGCAAATTGCCATTGAGCGTGAAACGAAGCGTAAGGAAATTCGCACGAACCGTGCACAAGACGTTAACGAAGCGCCACCTAACCATAAACCATTAACCACTAACCAAGAACCACTAACCATTAAACAAGAACCAAAAGAGAAGAAGCAACGCGGTTCCCGCTTGCCAACAGACTTTTTAATGCCTGATGATTGGTTTGATTTTTGTAGACAGGAAAGACCAGACCTGACGCCTGATAAAGTTTTTGACAGCTTCAAAGATTTTTGGATAGCAAAAGCTGGAGCTGGTGGGGTAAAGCTGGATTGGCTTGCAACTTGGCGCAATTGGGTGCGTAACCAGAAAGCCCCACAAGCGCTTCAATTAACTTTTGCACAAAGAGATGAGGCCGACAAGAAAAAACGCTACCTGGAGCGAACTGGACGCCATTGGGACGATTCTGGCGAAACAAGAACAATCGATGCAACATCATTTTCATTTTTGGAGATTGAGCAATGACTTTTCCAACAAAAGCAATCGACCGATTATTTGACCGGCTTGAACTTACTTATGGGTCGCAATGGACGAATCTTTGGAAAGATCGACCAATTGCCGACGTGAAGACCGCCTGGTGCTATGAACTGCAAAGTTTTGACCACCGCCTGGATGCCGTGGCTTGGGCTTTGGAAAACCTGCCAGATCGTGTTCCAAATTTGATTGCGTTTCGTAACCTATGCCGGAGCGCACCAGCAAAAGAAGTTTTAATTCTTCCAGAGCCAAAAGCAGACCCAGCACGGCTAAAGGCTGAGTTGTCAAAATTGGGTGAAATTCGATCAAAAGTTTTGGTTACATCTACGATTGATGGCAGAGATTGGGCGCGTCGAATTTTACAAAGACAAAAAGACGGATGTGTTTTATCGCCGATTTCCATACGCTTTGCAAAAGAAGCATTACGCGCATGACTTACGAAGACGCTATAAAAATTCTTGACCGTGTACGCGAAGGCATTTCCTATCCAGAGCACGTTATCACGCAAGCATTGATGATGACAGGTGATTTAAATGAGTTGTAAGGAATGTGACGCCGCAAGGGAATGTGGGAACTATGGCCGATTGTTTGACAGTCTGAAATGCGTTTATTGCGCCGCAAGACTTATCCAAAGAATCGGTAAATTTAAGATTGGAATTGCAGAATGCACAGCGAAACGCAAGACGGCATTGGCCGATTCGGTGGCGGCCGGTTTAGATAAGGATTTAATCCGAAAACTGGTCAAAGGCTTTATTGCACTTGAACCAGAAACTTTTAAAGGAAAACGGAAATGAGCCTACAAATTTACTTTAATGTTGACGGTCAACCACAAGGCAAGGCCAGACCACGGTTTAAAAAAGTCAACAATTTTGTCAGTGTTTACACGCCAGCCAAGACAAAAACTTACGAAAAGGAAATTAAAGAGGCTGCAATCATTGCAATGGGGCCGTTAAAGCCATTGGAAACCGCTGTAGCCGTTCATTTGCACATGTACGCTAGTGTCCCTGCCTCTTACTCCAAAAAACGAACTAAGGCTTGTTTAGATGGTTCGGAACGTCCAACCAAAAAACCAGATGCTGACAACATTGCAAAAGCATTTTTAGATGCTATGAATGGCGTTGTTTACAAAGACGATGCGCAAATTGTCTACCTGACAGCTTCTAAAAATTATGGCGTGATTCCTTGTGTTCACGTTTCCGTTTATGAGGTGCTTGAATGACTCCCGTTCCGCATTCTGCCGTAGATTTCATCATTGATAGCTCATCGAAGTACGCTAAAGCCAAAGGAACAAGGGTCTACATTGAAGGTTTTTTAAAAAGCAAAAAAGCACTTTTGATGCAACTGGCACAGCTAAAAGGCATCACCTCTGTCACCGCACAAGAACGCGATGCCTACGCAGACAACGAATACATCCAGCTTTTGCAAGGATTGTCTGCTGCTGTTGAGGATGAGGAAACGCTTCGCTGGAAGCTGGAAGCCGCCAAATTGCGTATTGAGGTTTTCAAGATTGAAAGTTTTATGAACCGCCAGCAAGACAAATTGCTTACATAAATTTACTTTGTAAAGTTAGCTTTTATTGGTAAAGCTGCCTTATACTTTAGCCATGCCTCAAATCTCTTGAGGTCTTTTTAGGAGGCAAATGAAACTCACATATTCCCTAATGGATGAGTTGATGGCAAGCCCAAGCAGCCCACTACCAGAGGCCATGCGGGTTTACCAACTGCAACGGATGCGGCAAGGTCTGGATTCCATGATTAACGGCAAGCCCACATCCTACGATTGGTCGGTAGTCAGCGATTCAATCAACCTTTTGGAAACGCTAGTTGATGCTGGCATTGCAGCCGATACGAATGGTCTGTTAGACGAAGCTGTAGAAGCTATGGTTTGCGCTTCAGTGGCGATAAAAAAGAAAGCTAAAGCGGAGCTAACAGATTCACAGGTAAACGCCATACGCGCCGTTTTGGAAGACTACGAAATGTGCATCAACGAACTGCCAGCGCGTAAAATTATCCACACACATCGCAAAACCGAAAAACGGCTTTTAGAGATAAAACGCGGCAAACGTCAGCCGCAAGATGTTGTTATTTAAAGGAATTTTATGAATATTTACACTTACGTCATTAATCTTTTCAAGATGCCGACACCAATGGAAGTTGCCGCAAAACAACTTGCAACAGCAGAATTAGAACTGCTTCGCTCAGAAACAGGAGTTGAGTTTGCATCATCAATGGTGACATTTAACAAAAATCAAATTAAACGCTTAAAAGCGTACATCTCTGCCAAAGCTGTGGAGGTGACGGAATGACTAAAGATGAAGTTTTACAGATGGCGCTTGAGGCGCTGGAATATCACACTGCACAGACACGGCCAATCATAGAGACAATGGCGACCATCAACGTCATCAAAGAAGCCTTGGCACAGCCCACAACTGGAGACTATGCCTTGGGATATGCCGAGGGATTCAATGACGCCTGCAAGAAGCCAGAGCAGGAGCCGGTGGGATGGCAATGGTTAGACACGGCAAACTTTCGTAAAAAGATACCGCCAGCCGGAGAGTCCGAGTGTTGGAATCCGGTCTACACATCACTACCCCAGCGCGAATGGGTTGGGCTGACGAACGAAGACCTTGATTACCTTTGCCATTTAGCCTATTCCGGCGATGAAGAATTTGCGTTAGCAGTGCAAGCCAAGCTAAAAGAAAAAAACAAATGACACCGCTAATCAAAGAAATGGTGGGCTACACACCAGAGGCAGAAACCTTCATGTGGTTTGACATTGGCAAGCTACCAACGGAGGCGGTGCAATTCTTGGTTGAGGATGGGGTACTTACGCACATCCCATTCCACAAAGTAATTGTGTGCGCCATCGACTCAGACGGCGACAAGTGCATGTTGACTTTAATTGGTGGCAACGGGTCTGTAGCCGCAGCTGGTTTTGTTTTGTCTCCAACCTCTTACAAAATGGTCAACGCATTTGCCTACATGGACACACCAGATGGTTTGCGCTTGCTTCCAGCAAATGAGGATGACGCACCACCGCAGCGAGACCAATGCTATTCCGTTCTTTGCACCATTAAGCACTTTCTTGACATGCTAGATCAAAGGATGGTAAAGGCTCATCTGCCACAAATAAAGCGAAGTCTTATCAACGACAAGCGAAAAGCCAAAGGTAAGTTACCTCTGTTGTACGACTGGCGCACAGTGATTATTGAGTCAAGGCCGATAAAGAATGATTTCCAAGGCGGTACACACGCAAGTCCTAGAAGGCATCAGGCCCGGGGCCATTGGCGTACCTACAAATCTGGTAAACGCGGCTGGGTGGCTGAATGCTGGAAAGGTGATGCTGGCAAAGGAACTGTTTTTAAAGACTACAAAACTAAGGAGCACGTTACTTGACCAAAGCAGAAAAGCAGCACAAGGATAAACTCTCACGCTTTGGCTGCGCTGTTTGTATACGCATATATGATGCGCATGAAGCAGGGCCAGTTCAACTACACCACCAGCGAGGCGGCATGGGCGGTTGGGGCAAAGGCGATTACAAGACGTTAATTCCGTTGTGCTATGAACATCACATGGGTAATACAGGTGTTCACGGGTTAGGTACTAAAGGCTTTGCAGCACACTACGGATTTGACGAATCAGACTTATTAGCAGACACATTAAAAAGATTATGAATGCCTTTAACTGGAAAGAATTTACAACCGAAGAACGAACAGCGCGAAAAGAAACCCGCGACTTAAATAACACTTCATACAAACGGAGTGCAGCTTCAAGTAAAAGGGTTGAAAGAAATCGCGTTAGTTCGCCTACTCAAGCCAACATTGGCGGCATGAGCAAGCACAAAGTTGACCCTGACGTAACGCTGAAAAAATTCAACGTTTACATTAAGACCGGCGCATCGAAGGTAAAGGATGGGCCGACTGACTAGGTGAATGCTGTGGATGCGCGTGAGAAATATCGGTTTTCTCATGCGTTTTAAGTTCTTTTTCCAGCTTCATAACGTGTTCACGTTCGCGCTTGTACTCACGAATTATTTCGTAGTCTTTGTCTTCTTTTTTAGACGGTTTTTCACGGGTAACGGTAAATTTAGTCATATCATTTCTTTCGCTTTTAAATTAACTTCTGAAACTCTGCGCGTCCAGCCTTTGCCAAACGTATCAAATGTTGCTAGGGATTGTAAAAAATCCTGACGCGCTGCACAATATTTGTCGATCAACTGCCCCACATCTGCCACCAAAATAGCAGCAAGAGTATTAGGGCCAATAGCGCCATCTTCTGTTAGCCCCAGTACCTTTTGCAGCAACTTAGCCGCACGACCCGGCCCTGAGTTAACGCAGCAGTCAAACACCGCCATGTCTACACCAGACGGCAGATCATCGCCCCGGATCTTGTCCCAGTACTTCTGCTTGTACATCGGCGCTACCTTCTCAGGGGTCAGTGAGCGCATTTCTTTCTCATCTACAGGATGCCCAACCCATTCTTCCCAGACTCGCTGAGTTACCCCCAGATTGGTGCTAGTTCCATTTGGGTTGCCCGGATCACGCGGGTCAGCTTGAAATCCACCTTCTGACTTCAGCATGTGCGCTACAGCGCGGTCAAGATTCTCTTTCATGCAAACAATTCCTTTGCGTTCCAAGAGCCGTTTTTTAGCTTCCTACTGGCTTGTTTGTAGTCAATGTTTGCCATTCTGCAAGCGTCTTTAAGAATCAACTTTACCCCGTTGTAGGTAACGTATACATTGTCACTTCTAGCCCGTGCTTGTTCTAGCGCAGATTCCCATCGGCAGTTTTCTTTGCAGTAGCCTAGATCATTATCAATCCGGCCAACTGAGTGTTTTGCTGAAGGTTTACATCCCATATCGGCATAAAAAGCATCAAAACTGTTAAGCCACTCAGCACACATAGTTATGCCCCTGCCACCATAACGGGGGAATTTTGGGCATACTGGGTTAGAAACCCTGTCCTTTGCATGTGCCCATGACTTGTACTCCGAGCTTGTTGCCATCCCATGTGTTTTGTTAAGCGCCGCTATAGTTTCCACGCGGATACAGCCGCAGCTTTTTGTCATACCACTAGCTAGGCACTCGCTTCGTACCAACTTTTCACCGCCGCATGTACATGAACAAATGTACGTTCTCCGTTTACCCAGTGGTGTACCCAACCGTAAAGCAGTGAGCCGCCCAAAAACTTGTCCTGTTAAATCATTTGCTTTTGTCATAAGACCTCCGTAGATTACAAACATTGTAGTCCATAAAGATCTTGTTTCTTTCATTTTTTGGTCTTCATTGCAATGATGTTTTCAAGTGTTTTACCGCCGAAGTAGGCCGACATAATCAGCATACCCCATTGCCCTAGTAACTGGACGTAGGACTCATTAGCGTTATACCCAAAAGCCGACATCAGTGCAAATAGGAAGTAACCAATAAAGATTGCTACCAAAGACAGTGGCCGAATGTTCTTGTTGAGCCAGCTATCGGTTGCATTATCTGATTCCCAACGCGCCGTGACGTTAGCTTGCTCTACGCGGTATTGCTCAAGGTTTAGTTCAGCCAGCTTTTGTGCGGCTTGGGGGTCGCCAGCAATAGCTTTGGCAACCTCCTCAACGGTGTCAGTGACTCCAAATTTAGCAGCCAATGCAGATACCACCATGCCACCAGCAGGGCCAGCCACAAGAGTAGCAACACCGGGTGCAATGTTTTTCAATAGGTTGAGTAAAGTATCCATATCAATCCTTAACGGTTATAGCCACAAGTACCATTGCATTGACGCATGGCTTCCCATACAAACCAGCCTACAGTACCAAGCACTACGGCAGTTACAACAAGTATTAAGATAATAGTCAATAACTCATTTATTTCAGCAGCACGGCGTTTTTTAGCTTCACGTGTACGCTTATCAGCTTGAATCTGGTCGCTAGTCATCTTATTAGCACGCGCAACAATCTTTTGCCAAACTTCCATTTTATTACTTTGGAAGAACAGCATTTTTACTTCTTCTTCAAATGCTCTTGCTTGTTCAATAGCGAGTTCTAATTCAAGCGCCTTTCCCATTGCAGAGCCTTTAAAGCCGCCTTTTCTAACTACTGCAACCGCTTCCGCTTTAGCACTAAAAAACTGACCAAGGCACGGCCCCAAACTTTCAAGATTCTGTAC
>JGI24890J29729_1001529_pt1 | contig 10190 bp, 11 predicted proteins | sample FreactcultureFD7_FD_29729 | JGI IMG/M metagenome (IMG submission 29729)
GGTGATGTCCCTTGTGGAGGTTTCCCTGAATGGGTATATGTGGCGCGTCTCATCAATCGAAGTCATCCAAGTTTCACAAGGGTTGCGAATGCGTTTCGTTCACACGGTCACTGCCAATGGGCGATGATTCCTCGGTATACTGTCAATGTTCAGAACGACAACAGAGACCTTCGAATCAAGTTGATGATTGGGGACCTGCCAGAGGATATGTTCAAAAAGAAGATTCAGCAGCGCGAGAAGGCTCGGCAGCGCAAGACGGACATCAGGCAGGTTCTTGAGATGTATATGGCGGTCCTAAACGACCTATTTCAGACTTTTGTGAGTAACTCAAATGTTGGGGATTTGGTGACTTCGCTCGAGGGTCTGAAGAACCACGTGAACCCGACACTTCGAGCGGTTTCGGCGCGTTACACGAACTGCGCGGTGCCAATCATTTCCGAATTGTTTGACTTGAACTGAACCATTGAACTACAGACTTGAGGCCCTCCTCAAGAGTCACTTGGGGCTCTGGAAAGTCACCGGGCCCAGGCAAGGCTGTCTTACGCATCTGGCCATCTGCACCAGGAACAAACTCTAAATCAACACCGGTCGCATCGGCAATAACCTTGGCGACATGACCGATCGTATATTCCTTTTCGGAACAGCACACTATCATCGGCGGGGGGTTCTCCAGAGACTCGACTGCCCACACGACTATGCGCGCAAGGTCACTCGAATGAATAAACTGTCTTTGAGCAACACCCGTTCCTCGAACTTGAAGGCGCGTTCCATTCTGTCTGGCCAAGGCAGCTTTGTGAATAAGGGCCGGGACGACATGACCGTCCTCGAGTGAGAAGTTATCATGCGGCCCGTAGACATTTGTAGGCACGAGACACGTCACCCAGGTATCAGTGGTCTCACGAATGATCCGAGCGTGAACCTCGGAGACGCGCTTGGCGTAGGCGTATCCCTCATTTGAAAAGTGTGGAGGGCCTTTGTGAAGAGAGACGGGCGTCAAAGGCTCTTCGAGACCATCTGGAAAAATGCAGGTTGAGAGCATTGTCACGACGCGCCGGGTGCCGCTCTTCGCCGCCTCGCTTAGGACGTTCGTATTCATTCGTACATTGTCCTCGAACATTTCAAGGCGTTTATTCATGTTCTTAAACAGGCCACCGACGTTCGCGGCCAAGTGGACCACGACGTCCGGACGCTCTTTAAACATCTCTTTAACATTGTCAATTTCGGTCAAAGATCCGTACGTTCTCGAATCGATATAGGTCCAGGCCGGTCGAATTTCACGCAGGGCCGATCCGACGAGGCCTGAACCGCCCGTAACCACAACCTTCATTAAGGAATATTACACGACGTATCTTTAAATGAGGATTGCGGTTTCTGGAACGAAATCGTTCGCTTCATAATTTGGTCCGTTCGGTCCGCGCCATACACGTGGTGCGACAATGGTCCCTTGGCGATTCTCACGCAAATAGTATCCCCACGTGGAGAAGGTTGAATTTGCTATCAAAAAGTGATCGCAGCACGCCATGAGGAACATCGCCCGCAGAGGATCCTTTTCAGTCACGAACACGACGTCGTGACCCTTCCATACGGTCCACTCGGCGCTTTCATCAATTTCTTCACAAAAAATAAGCAAACGATTTTGGGGCAAATGCTCGAGACCCTTCCGGTAATATTCCTCGTCAAGAACCCTGTGTCTGTCTTGGAGCTTAATGAAATCGCCGCGGCGTAGGTGAACGCATGTTGTTGAATTTCCATTGGAAATTCTCGAGTGCTCTTTCTTCATCTCCTGAAAAAGGGCCGACTCGTTCGATTTCAATAATTCACTAATTTCATTTTCAAATTCTTCGAAATATCTTCTGGACTGAAAATACCCCCTCAAAAGGGTCACGTCGGCCGACGCCGGTGGTGTGTATGGGATATAGTAAGTCGCGGGCTCTTCGTACTGGCTTGTGTTTTTGCCGGTACAAAGGGCGTTGATGGCCGTGGTGTCTAGAAACTCGGCGTGTTTAAAAAGACGGGCGTACACGCTGATATTTGGACGCCAATCGTCATAGTCCACGAAAAAGTTGACCTGGGTCGAGTGCCGTTTAGCGAGGGCGTATATAAATGCATGTTGGAACAGGAGATTCCCGAGGCCGTCCTTTGGGAAAAAAACGAACCGGACCATTTAAAGATTATGCAGGTTATTCCTTAAATGTTATTCGTGACGTTCACTACTGGCAACTATGCCGACATGACGCGCAACTTTATTAAAAACTTTGAAAATGTGCTAGTTCCTTGTGAACATTCGCTAATACTCGTGTGTACTGACAAATCATCATATGACTACTTCAAGACGTTTTCATCTATATGGTTAACAATAGAATTTAGGTGCGTTAATAATGAAGGTGCCGTATCTACATACAATACGCCAAGCTTCAACAAGCTCATGACCTACAAACCTTTTATAGTTTTAGACATTCTCGATAAGACCCGTGAAATGTACTGGGTAGACTCTGATATCGTTTTTTTCAAAAATCCAGAACCATTCATTCGTGAAATAAACAAAGATATTGTGTTTCAGCAAGATAATGACAGGGACCATGATCGGCTTTGTGCGGGCAACTTTTACGTCAAAAACACGCCAAGTTCTATTAATTTTATAAAATCTTGGATATCTAGAATTAACGAAGAACCACATATCGTTGACCAGGATACGTTAAACAAACTTGTGCGCACAGAGTATGGTGATATTTCCCGAGCGACAGATTTTTCAGGTGGCGTGTTTCCTCCAAAACTTTTTCAAAGAGGTATTGATGCATTCAAGTACGGGTGGTCGTCCAATCCAGACAAGGTGTGTATTCACGCCAATTTCATGGAGGGGTTGGAAACAAAGAAACGGGCCCTTGCGTCTATTGGAGCGTGGAACATTCCACACCTATAGAAGATGACGATCGTTACAGCGTACTTCAAGATTCCATCCAAGGCTTCACACGAGTTCTATATGACCCACGCGGCTCGGCTTCTTAGAACAGTCAGGGCGACCATCGTCTTTTGCACGACGCCAGATCTCCGTGAAGATTTTCAACGTATACGAGGTACGCTTCCAATACATTTTATAATTTACGATTCAGTAAGAGACATTGAAGCATTTAATAATTTTGACCCAAAATTTTGGGAAGGTCAAAAGCTTATGGATCACAATCCATCGAGATCACCCGAACTTTACGCAATCTGGTACAATAAGAAGGAGTTTGTCAAACGGGCCATGGAAGTAGCCGGTGGACCATATATATGGTGTGACGTGGGATGCGCGCGCACTGACGCATGGCTTCCATGGCTCGGGACTTTTGGGAATAACACAAAAGTACCCAGCGGCCGGCTCATGCTTCAACTTTTGAACCCCCTTCCACATTCGGGCTATATTCGAGAGGGGTTCGTCGGAGTCGCCGGGGCGATCATCGCTGGAGACAAAGACGCGTGGATCCAGGCTAGCGCACACTATGATATCATGATGAAAGAATATGCGGCGGAAAGAATCCCCGTCTGCGATGATCAGCATATATGGGGATCGTGTGCTATTCGCTGGCCCATTGATTTTATTTTGAAATTTCCAGAGCCTTCCCCATGTGAATGGTTTTTCTTTTTGAAGATGCTAAGCTAGAACCAGATAAAAAGTATTACCACTATTTTATTATAATGACCGACCTCAAAAATTGCAGGATCTGCGGCAGTGAAAATCTCACAAATGTATTCGATCTTGGAGACCAGGTTCTCGCGAGTCGCTTTCCGCTGCGTGATGATCCAGATCCTCTCGCGGCTCCACTCGTACTATGCAAATGCGAGGGCGAGTGCGGTCTGATTCAGCTTCGTCACACTGTCGCTGCGTCCGAAATGTATACCGATAATTATGGGTACAGATCTGGACTGAACGAAATGATGCGGGCGCACCTCAAGATGATCGTTGATGATCTGTATTCTTATTCAGTGCCTACCAGTGGTGATGTTGCCCTAGACATAGGAAGCAATGACGGGACGCTCCTATCCTACCATTCACCTGATATTACCCGTATCGGAATCGATCCGACTGGCGAACAATTCCGCCAATATTACGAGCCTGGTATTCGACTCGAGCCGGACTTTTTCACATGCGAAAGTTACAACCGAGTCACGGATCAAAAGGCTAAATATGTAACGAGTATTTCAATGTTTTACGACCTTCCCCGCCCACTCGAGTTCATGAAAGATGTGGCGCGCGTCTTGGCCAGTGATGGCATCTGGATAATGGAGCAAAGTTATCTTCCGACTATGATTGAACGGACCTCTTACGACACCGTATGCCACGAGCATCTCGAGTACTACGCATTCGCCCAGATCGAATGGATGTGTGCCCGCGCGAACCTGCGGGTCCTGGACGTGAAGCTCAACGATTGCAATGGCGGCAGCTTCCGAGTCATCATCGGACACGCGGACTCAGCGTACGCATCGAACACGGAGGCGATCGATGCGATTAAAATGCACGACTCTGTAAATTTCGACAACTTCGTCAAGGCTTGCGAGGATCACCGCACCAATCTCGTCGAGCTTCTTCGGTCCCTAAAGGCCAAAGGCAAAACGATCAGCCTCTACGGAGCGTCCACCAAGGGCAACACTCTTCTACAGTATTGCAACATCGGAACCGATCTTATCGACAACGCGGCCGAACGCAACCCGCTCAAGTACGGGTGTCGTACACCCAAGACGAACATCCCTATCGTGTCCGAATCCGAGGTTCGTGCACTGAACCCAGACTATCTCCTCGTGCTTCCTTGGCATTTCCGTGAGGGTATCGTGAAGCGCGAGGCTGAATATATCGCCCGAGGTGGCAAGCTCATATTCCCCCTCCCCTGCGTTGAGATTATTTGAAATAAATATTAAATAGTATTAATGATTCTTTCAGGTCTGGAACGGCAGTGTCTAGACGAATTTAAATCCGTGATTATATGGGGATGGCCTCTAGGGTCGCACACCCATTCATATATTCACGAGGCCTGGTTCAGGGTATTTTCTGAATTTTATAAAAAAGATACTCACTGGTTTCATGACGGAAATTACCCAAAGGAATTTGATTATGAAAATTGCATTTTTATAACGGAAGGTTACGCGGACGGCGCCATCCCTATAGTTCCATCGTCGGTGTATTTCGTTCATGATTGCATCAGACCAGAGCGTTATGTGTCAAAAGGTGCGCGTCTTATTGAGACGCGGTACAATTTGAATGAATTACACGATATGAATAATACATACAAACTCGATGACGGCACGCATGACCTAGTAAAAATAAGCGAGCATTCACTCTACGAAAAGCTTTCGTCAAACTCGGGCGTGTCTCCAGACCATCGAGGTCCTGATCCTACTCCTATGGAATATGAGGCCTTGTATATATACTGGGCCACTGACTTGTTACCTACCGAAATCAATCTCGATGATGCTTACAATGAGAGAAAGAACATCATCGACTACATCGCATCACCGCGAACGTCTACGAAGCAGGACGAGTTTCGGGCAATTTGTGAAAAGAATAATATCACGTGGAAACCCATTAACCCGTGGGAGACGCCCGTCGAAACCAATATGATGCACGAACTTCTGAAGACCTCGGCGTTGTGCCCCGATTTTCGCCCGCTTCCAGATCCCAAAGATATAGAAAAGTATGGTGAGATGTTCGGGGCGAATCACATCGTGAACGGCCTCATACCGTGCAGACCTTTTAAGGCCATAAGCTGCGGTCATATCGGTATCACCGATTCGCGGGCCGTGAAGAAGCTTCTGGGCGAGCACGTCTTGTACGACGAGGATATGAACGTTCTCTTCGAAATGGCTATGAAGGAACGCACTAATTATGACCGTATCAAAGCGGCCATGGCCCATGTGCGTGATAACCATACGTACGCCCAGCGTGCCCGGGACCTCCTGCGTTCAATAGTTAAAAAAAAACACATGTTATGATATTAATGCACGATAACGACATCATAAAGTTTATTCTCGACAGGGTCGATGTGCTTGGCGGATTTCACATCGAGTCCGTCAGACAAGTTCTAGGGGCTGTAGAATTCATTGTCAAGAATCATATTAAAGGAGACTTGGTTGAGGTCGGTGTCTTTCGTGGTATCATGGTCCTGTGCATGCTACTCAAACTCGAGCAGATGGGCGACACGAGCCGTAAGATTCATCTTTACGATACATTCTCGGGTATGACCGAAGCTTCCGACGTGGATGTCGACCCAGGAGGAGCATCCGGTAGTGCCGAACTGAAATCAAATCCTACGATGTGTCTCGCGCCTCTCGACGTCGTAAAGAATAACATAGTCTTGGCGGACTATCCATCTGAAAATATTTACTATCACATGGGCGACGTTCGACTGGTGGACCCAGACACTATTCCTTCTGAAATAGCTTTTCTCCGACTTGATACGGATTTTTATGATAGTACGAAATACGAACTAGAGCATTTCGAGCCCCGCGTGGTCGACAAGGGTGTGGTGTGCATCGACGATTATGGCTGGTGGCAGGGCGCGACTAAAGCCGTGGACGAGTTTGACTATAAATATAAGATGACTAAAATGAAGCCGCATGGTATATGGTGGGTTAAAGATTAACCGATGTAATTTGTGTATATGAACGTGACCGTCGTCACGGCTTTCTTTGATATTAAACGAGGTGAAGAGGGTGACGGACGCTCAACTTCTGAATATGAACAGTGGATCAAAAAAACCATGACACTTAATTCTAATTTCTATGTAGTGACCGATGAGAAACACAAACATCTATTCACGGGAGATCGCGTCTATGTAAAAACTATGAATTTTGAAGATTCACCTTTTTACAAATACAACGCCGCCATCAAGAAAAATATCAGCACTCCTGAATTTCTTTCTAAAATTAAGCACCCGTCCAGGGTCGAGTGTAAACTCGCTGAGTACAATACCATAAATTTCTGTAAATTCAATTATCTCGAAATGGCCGTTACCGACAACCCCTGGAACAGTGAGCACTTTGTCTGGTTGGACGCAGGTGGTTCAAGGTGGTTCGTTAATATGGATTTGAGCCGACCTTGGCCCACCTCGAAGCTATTCGAGAAGTTCGCCGGGACTCTGATCGTCGAGCAACGACACGATCTTCATACATACCCGATTAATGACGACTTTGTTTGGGATTCGGTGAATCTCATCTGTGGGACCACGTTCGGTGGGACCAAAGAAGCGATACATAAGGTGGCAAATCTAGCAGAAGAGGCCTTGCAGTACATGATTTCACGTGGCAGTGCCGGCATCGACCAGATGGGTCTGGCCATGGTATGGAAAAAGCACCCTGAATTATTCACAACTTTTTATACCCCTAGCCCTCATCACGCTGGGCTCGTCAATTTACTTGCATATTAGCAACTTCGCTAATATACTTGGATATCACCTTTTCGGTGGAAAAGTTTTCGTATGCGTAGCGGCGAATATCATCCTTGAGTGATTGATTCGTTAAATTTACACGAATGACATTTTCGATATAAGTCATATCGTCGAGCTTGTCGTCGGGTATCACATCAATAAATGGAAGATTAGGCTCTAGATCGGCCATGCTCCATTTGTTCGTGACTATAGGCAATCCGGCCATGAGGGCCTCTTTGACGACGAGTGGTGTTGCGTTCTCCGAAGCACTTAAATGGACCAAGTTTCCATACGTCGGTAGGAGCTTTAGCAAATCATCGCGACTCGGCTCTCCCTTGTAACATGGTTGGAACTTGAAATTATTATCACATTTTCCGTAAAAATCTATACCCGGTACCACATAGTACCTGTGCTGCTGCTTTCTCCACTCGACTTTTCCGACGTTAATACTCTTGTGTGCGTTCTCGGGAGTTGGTACGGGATCGATGGCTCTATGATCCGTACTATTTAAAATAAGAGCAACCCTCGATGGATCGACACAATACCGGGCGAAAAGGTCGCGGTCCCTCTTTGACGGAGCGAAGATGTAATGGCGCGTGTTGTTGCAGATTCCTCTAAAAATACTTTCATAATTATCGGACGCGTGTTTTTCAAAGTCGCCTAGATTGGGGTAATGGGACGTGATGGCGATTCTGTGTGCCGTGAGGTACGGTATTATGTGATGGAGGACATCGTAGTGAATATGAACGAAATCATAAGATACGGAATTTATCGTTTCAATCAAGTTGCGTATGTAATTGCTGGACGGGTCACCATGCCCAGTTCCGATTATATTAACTATAGTCACCGCGTGACCCTGTAGCTCGAGCTCTTTGAAATAATCCCATACGAGTACTTCGACCCCTCCCCATCCCGGTGGAGGGATCGGGATGATACCCGGACCCACGAGAGCGATCTTCATAATCTATTGTGGCTAGACATCTTTATTTATTATAGAAATATACTGGTTGACTATACCCCGTAGACCAAAGGTCTCCTTCGCATATTCCCGTATCTTATCGCGCATATTCACACTGACTTGACGATTCTTTCGGATGACTTGAGCTATGTAATCAGTGTCCTCGATAAGATCGTCCGGAATGACGTCTATGAACGGGAGTGACGTGTCGAGATTCGCAGCCGCATGTTCTGATACAACGAGCCCTAGACCGCACACGAGCGATTCGGCACACACGAGCGCATGAGCCTCGCCGTCGCTCAATAGTATAAGATTTCCGTAATCAGTCAATTTATCATAAAGATTATCACGGGACAATTCACCGAGCCATCGGGGATTAGACTTGGCGAAATTTCCGCTTTCATAATTTCCAATAAAATATACATCCTCCATGTGCTGACACGTAACCTGCCGTTTGCGAGGCTCTATCCTACCAAGATAGACCGAACGCTCTGGGTATTCCGGGGTCTGACTAAATCTAAAAATTTCATCATTGACACCGTTAGGGAGTACAGATAGACGCTGAGGATCGCATCCAAACCGAATGTACTGGGATTTTATACTTTGCGAAAGGCATATGATATTCACGGGCATGCTTAGAGTCATATTCATAAGATGAATATGGTGGGAGTCCGTTGATCGGGTGCGTTTATGAATCTGGTCCAGGTAAGCCCAGTGAGACGTCATAAATACACGCTTGCATTCGAAGTAGGGGACGAGATACAAACGATCATTGTGTATATGGATCACGTCCGGGTTCATCGAGTTGACCCGGGTCACAATTTCATGATCGTCATTTGTATTTACAAATTCATACTGAAATTCAGGGTGATATTTATCAATAAAAGTCTTGGTGTCCCATATAAGGCTCTCGACCGCCCCCCAACCTGTTGGGGGAATAGGTGAACCGAACGCGATGGATACAATTTTCATGACAAATTTAAGACGTATAACTTTATCACATAATAAATCGCGAATCTACGCTTTTGCAGCGTAATTTTTCAGCAATATTCATATCAACATATTTTGGGTTGACCCACCAGTCCTCGAATTCACCATATCCCTCGGCAATAACATCCTCGCATATTAGTTCATAACCTAAATCGCGAAGCACTTTACGGGTCGCGTTACACGTCTCATCACCTACTCGGTACCTATCATGTTCTATCGTCATAACTTTGAACTCGTACTCTTTCCATGGAAAGTTGTTGAACGCGGAGAGTGTCGCATCGTCAACGTCAAATGATATATAATCTATAACCTTGTTTGAAAATATCGGATAATTTGGCAATTCCTCACTCCATTTGAAGGTTGTTGCGTCCGCATGGATGAACTTGTTTTGACGAGCCCCGGCCCACTCCTTTGACCAGTCGTGAATATCGAACCCGATACCACGACCATTGGCATAATTTTCTAGTAAAAATGTATTATTAGCCCCGATAGGATGATGACAGCCTATATCCAAAAATGTAATATTTGTATTTGGCAGCATGAGTAAACAAAAGCGATCTTGATGATGACAGCTCATAGATATATTACCAATAATTTCTCTAATAGTATCAGCCAATACCCAAAGTCAAAATTCAAACCATTTCTGTAATTTCCATACAGAATTCAAAAATCAAACCCAACGAGTAATTTCAAAACAAATTTGAGAGGTCCATGTGAATCCCAACGTCAAGATTCCAAGAAGTGTCCCATGACTCCTCAAGCCCCTGCACCCACCCCAATAAAACTCCCGTGTTTTAGGTATAGTACATTCATTTTATAGGTGTTCCATATAGACTTCAAGGATC
>JGI24890J29729_1001530_pt1 | contig 10190 bp, 12 predicted proteins | sample FreactcultureFD7_FD_29729 | JGI IMG/M metagenome (IMG submission 29729)
TCGTCTTTGAAATCAATTTCTTTTTCATCAAATCGCAATCGTTTAATTACTTGTGGCCAAATATGATTTTTCATAATAATTTTCTTATCAGTATCTTTGTACCCTTCACAATGAATGATGGTCATACGGTCTCTTAAAATAGGATGAACTTTATCAATATCGTTGAATGAAAACACAAACAAACATTGAGACACATCGAATTCAACTCCTGAAAAGTACCGATCATGAAAATGAGTGTTTTGCGACCTGTCTGTTAAGTGAATCAACATATTCACAATCTCTTCTCCTTGAGGAGTGGTGGAAACTTTATCAAGTTCGTCAAAATACATCACAGGATTCATAGTTCCAGCGTGCATTAAACAGTCTGCAATACGTCCCCACATAGACCCTTCATACGTATACGAATGACCTACAAAATTTGAAATATCGGACGAACCACCAAGTGAAAAAAACTCGAACGGACGTTTCAGGACTTTAGCAATCGCATTACGCGCAAAGGATGTTTTACCTACACCCATCGGTCCTTGTAAAGCAATAACGTTACCTACAGAATCAGGATTCACAATCCATTGAGCAATTACTTGCATTATTTGAGTCTTGGCTGGAACCATTCCGTAAATTTCAGAATCCATGGTTTTACGTGCATCTACCATGAAATTAGTACACTTATCACGTCCATCTTCAATTTTTACAGGTAATGGTACTGTTTTTCCAAACGGAATACGAAAAAATGCATCAAGCCATGTTCTTAACTTATAGGATTCTCCGTTATCATTTCCCATTTCTACAAGTGCGTTCATCTTCTTAACCACGTTGGATTTCATGTAATCGGAAATAGGTAACTTTAAAACTTTGAATTTATTAGGTTCTTCTCCTTCGTTCAAGGAAAGTGTGGCGACTTTATTCATCAACTCAACAAGTTCTCGTTGTTTTGAGTGTGGTTGTTTTTTGAAATAAGATGTTTCATCTCGTGTTAAAGAAATTGGAATCTTTAACTTTTCTTCTTTTTTAGGTTTTGTCTTTTTCTGTTGAAAGATAGGTGATTCTTTCTGTTCATTTCCAGTAACATATTTCTTTTCCAAATAATTCAAGAAATCACCAACTTCTTCTTTTTCTGGAACATTCTCTTCCTCTTCTTCTGACTCTTCTTCTGACTCTTCTTCTTGATTTCGGGCTATGTAAAGAGTGATGTTTATAGGAGGCATGTTTTCACTGTCGGGTTCGGATACGTACGATTCGTCATCTGTTTCAAGAGTATCGTCATCAATCCAAAGCGTACCTTCTTTTTTGTTTTTAGTTCTGTTCCGAAGGTTGTACTTACTTTTCTTTTTCGGAGAACGTAGATCGTTGTCCGTCATGTCTTCAGAACACTTCCTATCCCTAGCATTTTCTCGAGAGGCTCGTTTTACCATCCTTGCTTGTTGGGGAAATTAAAAAACCGTAACTTTAACATTCATTTCCAAGAATAAAACAATGTTAAGCATCACAACTAAAAAGAATTATCCAGATGGATATCCGAGCGATGCCCTCGAAATCCTTCGGAAGATGTCGTTCACAGACGGACGCGCTATCAACATTGTAGGAAGCATGGCTCTAAGATCGCAATTGTATGCAGGAGACTATGATGCTGACGAACACGTAGAGACATACGGCGACCGTGAAATCGCATTGAAAGATTTAGCAAAGAAGTTCAAAAAGATAATTCAGGATATTTTAGATACGCCTGTGACTTACATTGGGGATATTAAAAGCGGATCGATAGAAGAATGGAAAGTGATTGGTGAAAATTACAATTACGAAGAATCACGTAAGAAGGTCAAAGAACTTCATTCTGATAAGATAATTACAGATTCTGAATATCGGGAAGCGTTATCGATTTTGAAACCACGATTAACTAAACTACAGCTTTTACAAGCAAGACATGCGTTGCGATTCAATATCATACGATGGACGCCCCAAGAAGTTCTGAAAGGATACAAAATTCTAGTAGATGGACGTAAGTTCACACTTGAACAAGCATTTCAAACACCTACCATTACTAAATTAGATGTAGTAGCGTGGGTCCAAAATAGTAGATTCACTGATTTTTCAATTATTTATCAGTTCAAACATGGAGGAGTTTTACTTAATCCTGGAATGAGGGATATTGAAACAGCAATTCGAGAAAACATTTATTTACTGAACCATGAAGGTAACTATTTCAAGATGGCGAAACGTATGTTCGCACTTGCAAAATACAAAGGATATATCCGCCAAACTCAAATATTATCAAATCTTTTCAATGGAGATGCAGGAAGATTGTATCATGTGTATGGAGATGTAGGAACGTTAATAGGTATGGCTGAGAATACAGGATCGTTACCATATGCTCGTATAGAGTTTGAAATAGATCAGTTCAAAGGACGCCTTTCAAATATCGGATTACCGAGATATTTGGATGAAGAAGGAAAAATATTTGGACTGATAGATGAACTCATTGAAATGCGTAAGTCCACGTACACGAAAGAACACTTACTTGATTTATTAACGAAATTAAAAGAGCGATTGTACGAACTATTAACCTTTTATGCAAAAAAGTACTTGAAAGAACATCAATTAATTTAACCAACTGGTCCAGAAATACCAACAAATGGGTTTCCAGAAGAACAAGTAGCACATTTCAAACGACCAAACTCATACGTTAAACGAGTAGAGTTGGCGTAATTGTACCATAACTGGGTTGAACGTTCAGGGGCGAATGCCCCACTATTTGAAGGGTTCAAGGTTGTATAAATCAATCTTTCTTTGATTTGACGCGTAATATCCGATGCGTCTCTTGCAGGAATTAATCCACTTGCAGTGAATCCAGAGTAAGTTGTAGCATTCACACTTTGAGAACTCATTTGTATTTACAATAGCAAAGATGTTGAAACGAAAACAGTTGATTCTTTTAACGCTCGTGTTTGTACTTTCGTTTCTTGTTTGGTATGTGGTAACGAACAAGCATCAATTAATTCGAGAACACTTAACGTCGGCACCGCCATCGGTGGAAAGTTTGGACAAGGAGTTGAAGAAGACGCAGTCAGAATTAAAAACACTCTCAAAAGAGTTTCACGATTTGAAAGATCAAGCGTCGGCGCAGGCACAAGAAGCCGCTGCCGCAAAGGCTAGTTTAGCAGCTATTCATTAGGCGTGTACCATTTTGGATCAAAGTATTGGGGTAATGGGTCAGATGTTTGGGGAGATGTCGCCATGCTTTGAGAAACTTGTTCCGGAGTCATGAAATAGCTGTAATATTGAAGCCCCGATATTTTACCATCAAATCCACCGTTTAATCCGATATGAACTGTTCCAGCATTCTGTTTTGGAAGTTGGGTCAAGCTATGATGAGTGTATAGAACTCCGTTGATATATATGTCCACGGAATTCTGGTCAACTACAATAGCTACATGAATCCACTTTTTAGCTGGAATGTTTGAAATTGGAATGATTTCTGTTCCACCGAAAGTATCCATTTTAAGAATTAAAGTATTGGTAGTTCCGTCAAGAAACAAAGCAGGACACATAGACGATAAATCATCAGGTCCTTTGGTAAAAATAACTTTTTGAGACCCATATTTGTATGCGAAATCATTGACTAAAATCCAACAAGTGTATGAGAACGTAGCCCCTTCTTTCTGATTAAATGATCTGGGAATAGAGAGATTACTACTTATTGCTTTTTTCCCATCACTTACCTGTGGCTGAATTGCTAAAGAGGTGGAAGGAACAGAAGCAGTTTGGGAAAGGTAAAAATAAACAGCACCTACGATGATAGATGCGATTACAAAGGATAAAATGATTGAATCCATTAGATTTATATTGGAATTTAAAGTTCCTTTGTAGAAATTGTCGTTGACCAAGCAAATAACCAAAACCCAGACTTCTCACATTTTTTCTTAATAGAATCTGTAAGTTTAGATTTATCTTGTGAGGAAAGTCGTTCATTCAATTCATAAATCTTTGACTTAAGTTGTGAAACAGGAATACTTAGTTCTTTTTGTAATCTTGAAATTTCATCTGTGAGTTTATCTCGGTTGAAGTTTGGTCTAATTGGTCTAGCAGAAGGTGATACATGATCTGGAAATCTTTTTCTGAATTCACTTACTAGTTCTTCAATTTCAACTTTTATAGTAGCATCTGTTTCAGAAATATATAATTCTGGAACACACACTGATTTATTAAGACGTTTAAATTCTTCCGTTACCGATTCATTTGTAACATCCCATAAAATATCTAAGATAACTGGAAAATTATTTCCTTCAAGTGCAAGTCTTCTATGATTACCTTCGTAACATACAAGACCTTCATGTGAAATAAATGCTAAGTTAATTAATCCATCCATACGATTATTCTTTTTCATTGCTTCGTTTATTTCGGATATTCTTGAAGTATCTGGAGGACGATTAAATTTCCACATTTTAATATCTAAATTTTTAAACACATTCATTGGAACTGCGTATACATTTGTTTCATATATTCTATACGGTTCAAGATACAATTTTAAAGGTTCAGACATTTTTATTTAAACAGCGTTGCTTAAACCAAAATCCGTTTTATATATAAAGTAATGGATGAAATATACAATACTTTGACAAATGGAGTTCATAAACCAAAAAAATATAAATTAGCTCTTTTTCTTTGTGGTTCATCTGGAACTGGAAAAACAACTAGTAAATATAAATTTATTAAAGATGCAGAACTTACAACAACGTTTGTTACATTAAATATTGATGATATTTGGAAACTAACACAAGATAAAAATGTAAAAGTGTTATTCAATGCTTTAATTGAAAAAACAATGGAGGATGGGTATTCGTTTTTATTTGATGGGACATGTAGAGATCCAGTATACGTAAAACATTTAATGTCGGAAGCTAAACGACATGGATATATTGTAAAATTTGGAATGCTTTATTCAAACTTAAATACCGCATTAGAAAGACTTAAAAATCGAAAAACACAGCCATTAAAAGAAGAAATAGCAAAATCTATTTATACACAAGTATCAATCGTAGCAGAAAAATACATGGATTCAGATGAAGTATATTTGTATAATAACGACCACACTTCAACCCTTATTTATTCAAAAACTAAAAATGGTATTAAATGTATTAGCCCAGATGCAAATTTTTACTTTGATGTGAGCAAATATTGTTAAAAAGCATACTCTTGAACTTCTTTGCCTGCTGAATCATACACACCAAACTTCACAGCGTATCCTGATGTTTTCGAAACAGGTAAAGATCCAGCTCCAGAAGATTGACAGGAAGATCCTGAACTCCAGAAATTCAACGCATCTGCTGGAGAAAGCATTCTAGAATAATGCGTGAAATCGCAAATTTGTCCAGAAAATCCACCTTCTGGAGTTACTTGAATATCTCCTACAGCAGGTTTAGGCACGCCAGGTAAGAAACAAGACTTGACGAGTTTACCATCAATGTAAATATCCAAGTTGCGACCAAATACACTTACAGAAACAGAGAACCAAGTTTGAAGAGGAATGTTTGGAACTTCGCAAACAAACACATCATCCGTGGAAGCAGAATGTCCAGCTGGTGCAGGTTCAGTCTTACCTGTTGATCCTTCAGAAGAGGGAAATACTGAAACAGATACTTGAAGACTGTTATCGGTTGGATGTAATGAAATGCTAGGATTCAATACTCCAGGATTAGTTGTATCTGGTCGTTTTATGATTGCCTTTTTCTTTCCGAATCCATAATTCCAATCTTTCACGTACATCCACCATTGCATACTGTATGCACCATCTCCTTCTGTTGAAATAGGAGCTTTAGATGCACTTATGGAAGTAGACGTAGTTGCATCTTGGGGTGGAATTAAACTTCCAGAAGATCCAGAGCTGAAAATAGAACTAAAGAAAGAAGAGGTTGGAGCTTGAGTTGAAGAGACAGAAGAAGTAGGAAGAGTTGGGAAAGAACTGCCTTCGTTAACAGTTGTTTGTTGGTAATTTTGTCCTCCTACGTACCATGTGACGTACAATGTATTTTTCACTCCTTGAACTGGGTTAGTTTTAAGACCGACGGCAGCAGGACTTACTACGAATCCTGGAAGAGTATTTCCATTCTGAATTAAGCTACTTAAATATGGTTTCACATCAGTGGTAGTACCCCCACTTCCATACTTCGCACTGTAAATATACAATCCTTGAATCAATGTTGTAGGTGGTGGAGTGTATGGTAATATCCATCGGTTTCCTGACGGTCCTACAATACCATCATGAATTAAAGCAATAACCACACCTAAAATTCCTAATACGAGAATTGTCCCACTGACCCATTTGAAAATTGTAAAAGGAATCGAACTTGCTGTTTCTGCAAACTCTGCTGCTTTTTCTTCCGCTGCTCGAATTGCTTCTGCTGCTCTTTGTTGCATAATTTCTACCGCTTGAGGACTATATGTAGCAAGACTTGTATCTATTCTAATACCCGGCTTTGAAGGCGGTTTAATTTCTTTACTGGATGACAGCCCCATTTGTATGAATACCCGAAGTAAAAAACGGACCAGTAAACAGTGAAATGGAAAAGAGATTAATGTATTGTAATAATTGTGGTAGAGAAGGACATGTCTTCAGGACATGTAAAGATCCAATTATATCATGTGGAATAATCCTTTTAAGAGGAATATTTGAACCTTTGGTGTTACCAAATGATCCAAAAATCATAAGTGCTCTTATGGTGAAACGCAAAGATAGTATGTCTTTCGTGGAATTCATACGAGGAAAGTATGAAGTATCTGATTTGGATTATGTGAAAAAGCTAGTTTCAAATATGACTATGAGTGAACAAACTGCTATTTGCGAAGAATCATTCGAAACTCTTTGGACAAAGCTTTGGGGAAATAGTAGAGACACATTTGGAGCAGAGTATGATATATCCCTTGATAAATTCAATCGCCTTGATAAAAAATCAATTGTACTAGAAGCTATTTCCATGTACAGAGAGCCAGAATGGGGATTTCCAAAAGGACGTAGAATGCGAGGAGAGTCGGATTTGGATTGCGCTGTTAGGGAATTCTTTGAAGAGACTAATATTCCAAGAGAGGCATACGTAATTGATGAAAGATTATGTTTTACAGAAATATTTACTGGAACAAATGGAGTTCAATATAAACATGTTTATTATGTTGGATTGCTCACAAATTCAAAAGTTATTAATTTAAAACAAAAATTAACAGCTGTTCAACGTCGTGAAGTATCAGCAGTAGATTGGAAAACATTAACAGAATGTAAATTAGTAACGAGAATACACTATACTCAACGTAAAAAGATTATAGAAGATATTGAACGGGTAATTACGACGTACGAATATCCCTCCAAGAAATAATGGACTTAACAACAGTTGGATTTTCTTCGCTTTTTGTTTTTGGATTTATGTTGGTGAGTGGAACGATTATTTCGCTTCTTTCAAGTCAGCTTCAGTGTTCAAAAATAGGATTCTTAGAAAGCTTGAAACAGGGTTCAATTTTTGCTACGTTACCTACCGCAGTCTTCGCACTCGTAAGGTATTTTGATATTCTTAGAAAACCATTTTCAAACACACTTGTTTACTTTGGTCTTTCAGAAGAAACGGCAGATATCATGGGTGTAGGGTATGTGGTAATGCTTGCATCTTGGATTTCAACTGTATGGAATATTCACAATACAGAAGAAGCAGTATGTGTTGCCGAAGTCAATGAAATGACACAATTCAAAACAAAACTCATGAAGGAATTGGCTGAAAAACAAGAAGAGGAAGAGAAGAATAAAGAGGCAAAATGAAAATAGTTAGACATGGAAATCCAAAAGGCCTTGATAGAGATTATAGCGTGTACGTAGATTCAGTAGAGGAAGTTATTCATTTTCACAATACACTTCTTTCAGATGGATTTCTTTTTCTTTATCAAACAGGAGATGTAGAGTTTGACCCAACTGTTAAATCAATGTATATTTTACATTACATCGATGAAAAGTTAATATTATATGATTATGCAATCTTCTTTCCAGATACAGTTCAAAGTCCTAAAAAACAAAAAGATTTTGAATCTGAATTAGATAAATCATATAAAAAAGCCCAAACAAGTCCAGCTTTATACCGTAATTTGATGAAGTATATGAAATTACATAAATTATTATCTGCATTCAGAAAGCATTTAAAAGCATATGGTCATTTATCACAAAAACATAAGGAAAGATTCGAAGAAGTTTTAAAAATAATTGAAACTAAAACTGGAACAACCTTAAACACAATTACAACTGATTCTATTCGCGGACTCGATGTTCGTATCAAACATTTCTTCGATATTTAAGATAATGGCTAAATACGGAAATACAAATGTTCCATTAATAACAATTCCAAAAGGTACATTACTTTTTAGATGTGTAGCTGATAGAAATGCCGATTATGAAGGAGTTAATAATTGTTTTTCTCCACAGTACAATGTATTTTTCTATTTTAATCCTTTTGTAGTGGATGGAATACCAGAATGGTATGATAAAATAGAAACAATAACTATCTACGTAGCATCTCAGGATATAATTGTAGCATCGTTGATTTCTCCTTCTAAATTTACTCGTAAAACAAGACTTAAGAAGAAACAGTTCATGATTCCATGTAATAAAACTCGTAAATCATGTTTAGTTGGAAGAAATTATGACCCATGTTTTCGTGAAACATTTTTAGAAAAGCATCCTGAAATACTTGGATGGATTGCGTTAGGAAAAAATGATGTTACAGCGTTTAAGGATTCTGTTAAACAAGGAATTGTAGAGCGAAAAAGATTGCAATATGTAAAATACGTAACGGATGATCGTAAAATAAAAGGTCCGCCTGAATTATCAATATATCCTTTGAAAGAGCGAAACGAGAAGGATGTCGTACCTCCAAAAGATAAGTCACTATTTAATTATCAATACATTACTACGCTAAAAAGAAAAGGAGACGATTTAATCAATTTTATGAAAGAACATGCAGTAGCTGTTCCTGGAAAATGGTACTATAGTTATTCTTGAATTTCTCTAATAAAACAAGGATGACCTTTTTCTGAATAAAATTGAAGAGGACATCTTGCATATTCTGTTGTATCATACATATCTTCTCCACAGAAAAATACTACTTGTGTAGGATGATATTCCCATGTAACAGTATCTATAAACGGATGTCCACGATGAATTGAACCATATATAATAAGATCGTATTTATGTTGACGTATATCTTCCAATACCGTCTTATCTAATTCATCATTTCTATCTTTTGTTGAATCAAGTAAGTATGAACATGAAAATCCTTTTCCATATAATTGATTTCGGTCTCCAGGATAATCTTTATACAAATGTGGAACTTTAGGATAATCGTGACATTGTGCTCCGAACAATTCTTTGAACCCATGAAGAGTTAAACATCGTAAATAATCAACATATAATCCCCATGCATCTTCGCCTGATAAATAAAGAACGCTTTTAATAGATTCTTTGTTACACATTTTTAAAACATAAGACGCCATAGCTTTTGTAGTCAAATGTTCACGAGTATAATTTAACAATTGTTCAGCATACAATGCTTTATTTACCAAATCTTGATTTGCTTTCAATACTAATTCTTTTGGAAAATGCGTCATAATTTTAGGAGGACAGTTTTCTAATCCTTCAAACATTGGAATACAACCGTTTGCCAATATTTCGTAATGACGTAAACAATCCCATCCTGATTTTTTCTTGGTTATTCCAAACCAACTTTCTTGGTATCCTTTGTAATAGGATTCTTCATCTTGATAAATATATGTACTGAAATCGCCTGGAATAATGATAGCAGTTTCCCGTGTTTTTTCAGGGACTTTATCTACTATTTTACACGCAGGTATAGAAAATCCTATTGGAAATATCATTGTTAAATTGAATAATCAAGTATGTAAACTACACCTAAATAAGATACGACTGCGAACACAAACATCCACCACCATACAGGGAACACTGTGGAGTCTTTACTCTTTGTTCCGAAGGGGCGAACTCTACCGTCTTTTCCAAACGCCAATGCCGGGCGAATATACAGGAACCCTGCTACCATAAATAAGTAAAATGCGACCATCCATAATTTAGGATTCTTGCGAATTATTGCTTCCATTATCAATTCCCTCCCAAAAATAAGTAGAGAGAATGTCGTATGTTCTTCCTAATCGTA
>JGI24890J29729_1001531_pt1 | contig 10186 bp, 7 predicted proteins | sample FreactcultureFD7_FD_29729 | JGI IMG/M metagenome (IMG submission 29729)
TGATAGTATCCTTGATCGTGTTCGAGCTAGTCGAGTAGCCATTTCGAGGTGTTGTCAAGAGTCGGAAAGTGCGATCTCTCTTTCCTTCCTACTCTTCACTACAACTCTCGAGATTCACCTAGAACAGCTTGGAAGGATGTCTGTAGTGCTCAAAGATACTCCAAAGGTAATCTTTAAGCCTCTCCGTCGTCTCTCTCTTGCTAACTCCTCTTTCTCCTCCCCAGATCGATCGACTCTCTCAACTTCCTCCTGAACTTCTCGACGACATCTTCGACCTCGTAGCATCCTCACACGAACTCTGTACTGTCCCACCTTCGAAATCGCTCCGCCCATTTCACGAAAAAGCTCTTTATCGAAACCTTACATTCGATTCCTTCTCTCGATTCGAAAAGTTCGCAAACACCATCAGTGCCCTTCCTTCAAAAGTCGCTCTCGGAACTCAGATAACACTACACTTCGCTCATGCTCATAGAGGCAACCACACCAGCCTCATCAGGCGCGTAATATCGAAACTCTCCCTCACTCGTCTCGATATCGGCTCATCCTTCTCGACTGGCACTCTCTTCGACTATGGCGTCAATTTTGGTCACTTCTCAAACCTCGAGACTTTGCGACTTCACGGTCAGCATCTTTGTATTGTCGTCCTTTACTTGAACGACATTCCCTCGCTTCGCACCGTCGAATTGGAAGATACTCTCTCCCCAGCAAACATCTTTCCAGACCCTGCAGCCTGGCAAGTCACCAAGATCAACTTCATCGTTCCTAATAATTCACGCAATTACGCTTCTCCCTTGTCGGTCCTCCACTTCTTCCCCTCTGCCACTATCGTCAAACTCGATCTCACCTGTTTCCGCTCCTCACAACATGCAGCTATTCCTTCCATCCTTGCTCAACTCACTTCGACTCTCCGCGTACTTCGACTCAGATCTCGATTGTCGCCTCGTGATTCGAAATGGACCCCGATCGACAAGCTTCTCCCTCAATTCCCCTCGCTCGAAGAAATCCACCTCGACCAGCTTTACCTCTCTTACAACACCCACAAATATCTCAAACCCCTTGCACATCTTGTCGAACTCAGCCTCGTCCTCAAATCTTTGTCTTCCGACTTCTTTACCCTTCTCGAAGGTCCTCAACAACTTTGCTATCTACAGAAGCTTCGACTCGAATTTGGTCCGATCACGGTTGGTCAGACCGTAGATCTTGACAATGCTACGCTAGAGTATGGAGAGGAGCATTGGGATGAAGCGGGAAACGGAATTCAACTCATCGAAGGCACTACCTCCTTTTGCGAGATGTACGATTGGGAGTTACCGCTAGGAGTTGAAATGATGAACGGAGAAGACCTACTCGAAGCTTTCGAATTGGCGGAGAAGATGGAAAAGGTAGCAAAGGACGCAGACATCGATGCATCGACCAATCTAGTAATCCTTCGTCAAGCTTTCTATCGTCAACTCGTCGAGTTTCACAATCGAGGCATCGGCAATCTTTACCTCAGCTGGAACAAGTGGATGTATGACAGTGTTCTAAAGTTGGCGGAAGCATTCAAGGTTAATTTGCCCGTTCTCGAAATCGATTTGAGGGAAAGGATTGAAAGGGAAAAGCTTGAGTGGTTCAAGGTCAGGATGAGAAACGTCGAAGTCGACGGTAAGGGGAAATGCTACGCTTTCAATTTGAGGCTCAAGAAGGTATGAGCGGTCGTTGGAGGGAAAAAAGGAATAGCTTGTTTGGACGAAGATCAGTGATAGTACAGAATGAAACGCTTGCAATACTTCTCTCTTCCTCTCTGCGCTATCCCCTCGAGATCAAAGCTACGCGAGTTGTGTCTCTATCGTTCGGAAGATTGCAACTTTCTCGTTTGAAACCTGCGCCTCAGCCTCTCTTTACTGTGTCTATTCTTCGGACAGCAATCTCATCGAATTGATCTTACAACAGTGCTATATGGACTACTGCAGCGTCACCACATGAATCTTTGTCTCTTTCCCAATTCTCTCTCGTCTCTACCTTCAACCCCTTTCCCATCCCTCCCAACCTCAAACTTCCACTCAAAGCTCTCGTTCAGAAACATCCAGATGCTCGCTATACTCACTATCACGTACAACACAGCTTCGAGTAACAACCTGGCTTGTCTTGAAGTGAACTTTGAGGGAGATGAGGAAGAGAGAGAGGAAGTTGGGGAGAGATGAAGCCGTAGAATGACGTAGGGTAGTAGGAAGTATCGAGGTTCGATGAGAGGTGTCGGAACAAGGACGACTGCTGTCGAGAAGGAATAGAGGAGGAATGTAGATAATCTCATCTTTTTCGTTTCGCCTGTCCGGTCGATCAACGATCAGCGTAAGAGACAGCTGAGATAGGCAGTAGTACTTACACAAAGATCCGAAAATGAGTTTTGCGGCGACAAGGTAAAGAGGAGTGAGGAGATAGCGAGCGAGAGGATAAGGGTTCAAAATCCTTCGCCAAATGTAGAAAGCGTAGTGTCGATTATCGGCGAGTAGGAACGGGTGTGCGACACTACTCACCAGAGAGAGAGGAAGCAATCAGTAGGTTGCTAATGTGATCGCCAGCGGAATGCGGAAAAAAACCGAAGGGAGAAACGAGAAGGGAGAAAACTGGGAAATGGAGACGAGCGAGAATGGAACTCACGTAAAGTTCTTGACTGTCCAACACATGAAGACTATTACGTTCGCCGTTGTTAAGAGTCGTCTGTTGTTGAGGGATCGGCGAGCATGTCAGCAAGCCGACTCAAGAGTTCGGGTCGTCACGAGACAGAGAACGAATTCAGAACTCACTTCCAGTTTCCGCCGGAACCCAAGCTCTTCACCAGCTTCTTCACGTTCCCCTTGTCCAGCAATCCTGCTAGTAAGTGATGGCTCGTAAAAACTGCCGAAAACGCGATGAAATAGTAGATTTGAGGCAAGTGAATAGTCGAAACGTGGTTTGATTTATCGCCTGTACATTCCGTTCCATCGCCGCATCAGGACTCGAGATCATTATAGAGAGATACGACGAGGAGAAGGACGCACCTAGAACGAGTGATCCTCCGTTCTGATAGAGGAAGAAAGCGAAACCAGCGAAGAGGGGAAGGTAGTAAACAAGGATGGTTGAATAGACGGTTCTAAGATGAGTGAGGGTAAGGTAGACGATCGAGTAAGGCGTGAGAACGAGGTCGACTGCGAAAAGCGAACTTCACTTTAGCTTCTTTCCTCGAGCAAAGCTACGTTGGATGTGCTCACTCAATCTAGTTTGACCCAATAGAGGATCAGATAGCTGACTTCCTCCCTTTTTCGCTCCCTTCCCGACTCCGACTAGACGATTGCGTTCGAGCAAGTTGATCTCCCGAATGATACTCGTCGCCAGTACGAATCCGATCCAAATTATGTTTGTTTGTCTACAGATCAGACTCATACCACCGAGCTGTGAGCCACTAGAAGAAGACATCAGTCGCTGTGAACCGATTGGTTCAATAGAGGAACGCACCAGACTCGAAAGGAAGTAAAGTCTGGAGAGTGAGAAGCGATAAGAAAGGAGCAAGGTGAAGAGGGAGAGGAGGTCGGTATAGTAGAGGTAGCCGAAAAAGGAGACTGTCGGCATCAAGGCGATCACCACTCCTTCCCATTTGAGACTATTACGAAGGGCTTCTGATTCTGATGGTTTCGATTTCGCTGCGAGTTTCGAGCTTTTCGGCTTGTCGTTCGGAGAAGAGGTTGCGGTACTTGACTCGGAATATATTGAGGATAGTAATGAAGTGTAGAGTAGGGGTAGGATGGCGAGAATGAGGAGATTGAACCCTCGCAACGAAGCGACAGAACACGGATCAATCCCTCCTCCTGATCCTTCCGGTATCAGCTTTCTGAGATGCGCCAGTCCAGCCGGTATCAAATATCTACAGAGTGCAACCGACGATGATCAGCATAGAGTACAGCGAGATGAAAGAGAGAGGTTCTAAACGAACAGACCTGGAGGAGTTGTGATTGCTTGATCCCATTCACTCCATCTACCTTGACAATAAGCTTGAGCTTGTTTCACATGGAATATCTCGTCCTGAATAGTTCATCAGAGAGTGAATCGAGTGAGTACAGGAGGATGTTAAATCAAGGGAGAACTAACCATGTAAGGTTCAGGCACTTCATGATCGGTCCGAATAGCTGTGTATGCTAAGCTAGCGATGTATAACCCATACGCTCCTCTGTATAGCGTGCTCATCCAAATTGCAGAGAAATGAGGGGAAACAAGTTGAAGGAAGAAGAGCTCTCTCTCTCTCCTCCCATTCACTTTGATTGGACTCTCGATCACGACTAGGATGTATACTAGATGAGATCTTACAGTAACCGCAAGCTTCCTTCACTCCCAACTTCGAGTTACAAAGATAAACCAATCTCTCGTCGATCTCTTTCAACACTTCGATTCAAACTACGACACTCGCTATCCTCGCATCCTTACCTATTCCTATCGACTCTCTTCCTACTCGTCTTCCTCGGAGTGGGATGGTCAATCGGTTTATTGAAAGTTGGAACGGGAGAGAGGAGGAGGATACCAAAGTTTGGAGAAGGAATCAAAGTGGTAGCTAGAGATTACAATCCCGCCGTTGATGGGATTAAACGCGGGAAAGGAGGAAGGGTGGTCAATGAAAAGGGAGAGTTGTTGATTCCAGAAGATAGGAAATATAACGAAACTATCCTCGTTCGTTCCCTCTCCTTCCTTCTCTGCTCTTAGCCTCCCTCGTACAGTGTCACTGACGACCTCGCGATGACCTCATATAGATTCTGTGTCCTATGAAGAATTCGATCGAACACATTTGGCATTTCTTTCAACTCCTCGACCGCCTTTCCTACCCTTCCCATCTCCTCCAACTCGGTATCCTCGTCTCGGACTCTTCAGATCGTACCTTTGCCCGAGCACTCGAATTGGCCGACGAACGACAGTACTCTCGAAAATACAGAGGCAAGCGATGGTCGAAAATGACAGTCCTGAACAAGGATTTCGTTGATACAAAATCGCTGCACAAAGAGGATTACAAGGGAGATAATGTGGGAAAGGAGAGACATGCGTACGAAGCTCAAGTGGGAAGAAGGAAGTTGTTGGCAAAGAGTAGGAGTTGGCTATTAATGAGCACTTTATCGATCGAAGTCGATTACGTTCTCTGCTTGGACGTCGATGTAGTCGATTACGAGCCTTCGATGATAGAGCGACTACTGGGATATGCGAAAGGAGAGATAGGTGGCAACGAGGGAAGAGGAGGAGCGGATGTTGTAGTGCCGAATTGCGTTTGGAAAACTTACAACGAAATGGGGTACAGCTCTCACTCTCCCTCCGTCTCTCGATCTGTACCGCGCTGACTCAATCGTTATCGACAGAGCGTATGATCGAAATAATTGGATTGAAACTCCCGAATCGTTGGAAATGCAAAAGAATCTCTCTGCTTCCTCAGTTCTCCTTGAAGGTGAGACCTCCCTACGTTTTCTACGCTGACACTCGCTGATTCATCACGCTCCATAGGCTACGAAGACCACCCAACACATCGTTTCAACCTGGCTTCTCTCGTCCCTTCTCATCCCTCTGCCCTCTCCTCGAATCCTTATCTTTCCTCAACTCCTCTCCTACTCTCCTCTCTTGCTTCACCTCTTTCATCCCACTCTCAGCTCACGGGCTCAGAAGTACCGGAAACCCTCGATCTAGATGGAGTAGGAGGATGTGCAGCTCTGGTCAAAGCAGAAGTTCATCGAGAAGGAGCTGTCTTCCCTAGTTGGGTTCAAAGGAATCAAGTCGAGACGGAAGGATTCGCGAGACTGGTCAGGGATATAAGAGGAGATGGGAAAGGAGAAGATGGGAAGGGAAAGATGCTGGGGCTACCGAGATATTATGTTTATCACGGTGAGCTACTCTTCTTCCAGCTCGAGCGGCAGCGATGGGGTCTATACTGATGATCTAACACCTCGTGTAGGCTTATACGGCTGAAGGAATAGATACCGTTGCAATCGGATCAGCACCTGCTTCATATCGGATTCTGCCCCTGAAACCGCGGAGTACGGCTAGAGATAGCGCTTGTCTCCCCCTGCATCCCTCTCTGCTTCCTTCTCCACTCACCTTACCAGCACTCTCCCCTTTTCATCGTTCAGCTTCTCTCGACCCGTCTCCAACACTTGACCCTTCAAGCTTAGTCGATCGAGTCTGCGCCACCTCTTGCAATTTCGTATTCAAGGGCGCTGATCAGCCTTCAGGATGCCACCACGNAAGTATCACTATCACTTGAACGAGACCACACAGCAGTATGAGTGTGACGGACCTGGTTGTCGGCGGCAGCTAAAGTCGGAAACCGTTAGTCTATTACCTGTTCACTCCGTCGTGCTTCCTGACCAATATCCTGCACTCCTCGAAGGGTATTCGCAGGCACTGTAGCAAGCGCCATGCAGATCTGCCTTCCCAAGCAGGTCCGGTACGATCGAAAGAGAATCACGAAACAGGCAAGTTTGAATGTACTGCCTGCGGCAAGAGCTATAGCGGACCCAAAGTGCGTACATGCTCTTCAATTGTGCTGCGTGTCATTCTCGTACGACTGAGCTTCATTGCTAATGGCGCTCGCACGTCAGCAGCACGCTCAAACTCATTTTCGCATAAAACACCCGGAGCTCCTAGCTCAAGCCGTACCTACTTCACTACGAGACTCAGTCAGTCTCACAGGTGTGTTGGCTTCGAAGCGATCCTTAGAGTGATCGTACTGATGGCAGATCTTCTCCTATAGATGCAACTCGACTTTCGAACAATGAAGAAGATTCTCACAACACTCGGAGGAGCGCTCACAACAAGAAGTATGCCTATCATCAGGATCCAATCACAAAAAAGTGGCACTGTGATGAGCGCTCAGCATGTACGGAACGTTTTAGTAGTCAGTCGGTATGCTTTCTTCCTGGGTTCGATCATCACCACCCGCCTCGTTTGAATTAGACTTCTGAACTTCCTTACTTTTGACCATTCGGGCCTCTAGGCTGTATCGAGACACTGTAAGCGGTGCCGGAACTCCAATGGAGAGGTTCGCCGTTCTCGCACAATACGCACAGATCCCGAGTTACCTATGGACTCAAGTTACAGTACACGGTGGAGCGACAGTCAATATGACACGGGAAAGACGGTTCCTTCCACTCCAACGACTACACACGACCAACTCCTGCCTTTTCGTCAATCTTCCTTTGAAGACAGGCGGACAAAAGTGGATCCTTCACTCGCCCAAACCGAACACCTGCTACTTTCAGCACTTCACACCGCTGGATACGGCTCGACACCATTCCATTCCGATAGTGCGCACATTCGACACTCCCCTGCCTTCGCTCCCGAGCCTCGTAGTCCTCCTCCTCCGCAAGATTTAGCCTTTGCGACTCCCTCTACGATGCCCCTTTCGGACGACTGCATTGATCCCGCTCTTACCCGTTACGAATCGATTTACGAATCGATGGGTAAACATCTCACTACCCGTCAACGTCTCGTTTATAGAATCGTTCAAGCCGCTTGATACCCTCGTTCTTTTTCCACACGAATTCGAATCTACATCCTCTTCTTTGCAAACCTTGTCTGTTGCGTTCGCTCTGAACGTAGAAATAGAGTTGCTCGACTGCGTGAGGAGAGTCGTGCACGAGCGATTGAATGCTTGAGTTTTGAGTCAGAGATCGTCTGTTCTGCCGGAATCTGCTGTTGAAGGTTCCGAAAGCCTTCACTTCTTGTTGCCGTTTGACCCTCTCTCCTTCCTTATATAGCTCATTTCCTACCAGGAAAAGCATATCTCGCGCAAGCAATGAGCGCTTCGAATTCCGAATATTTGACGATAGCTCGAATTTCGCTCGTATCAAACCAAGTCCAACCTCCCCACTTCCAAGTCATCCTTCATCAATAAGGTGCCCTCCTCCCCGGGTTGACATAATCACTTCTCTGCCTTCCCGCTGATCCCTCCTGTTGTTGCTCCTCGACATCCTCAAATTGACCTTCTCCCTCCTCACCCAGTAACGCTAAGCCCGGTCCCGCAAGTTGTCCATTCTCATCTGCGTACACCATTGAATCTGGGTCGAGACCCATCGAGGCGAACAAGGAAGCTTGAGAGGATTGTTGATGTTGCGATTCGGAGAGTAACGAAGAAGAGGTTAGGGAGGATGGAGCGGGGTTGAGAGAGGCGCAGTAAGAGATCGATTGGAATAGTTTATCGACTGTCCGCAGATTACCTCGAAACATCAGCGAAACGCTTCGAACGGAGATAAGGAAAGCACTCTGCTCACGATTCTCCTTGGTTCTCTTTCCTTCTCCTTTCGGAACGATCCACATCTCTCTCATACCTTCTCCCATATCATCCTCTGTGATCTCATCCGCTTCCTCCAATTGACAGTACAAACAAGGTCCCGCTTCCTCACTTTCACTTGCTCCATTCCCGTTCGTAGCTGCGCCATTGGGCGAGGAGGAAGAAGGGAGGGAAGTGGTCTGGGAGATGGCGTGTAGAGTGATGTGGGGGTAAGGAAGAGAGATTCCAGTGGAGGAGGAAGATGAGAAGAATGAAACGGCTCTGTTCGCAACGCAGGTGGATGATAGGGACGTCAGTAGCTAGTCTCGAGTTCGTTGATACTTTATAGTTGACTCCCAACTCGCTCAGCAGAGTGACGAGCGAGTAAGACTGCTTCATCTCGCTCATCTGTTTTCGACCTCACAACACTCTTTGAAAGCCCTAGAGATGTAGCGAGAGAGGGTACTCACCCTTCAGTGACCCATAGGCTTCCTGTACCTTTCGCGAACCCTTCAAATGCAGGTTCAACGACGATTTCGACTTGCTCTTCGAAATGCCTCAACAAAGGCGCGATTCCTTCAAACGTAGAGGGAGTCGACTGTGACAGATCTTGTAGTTCTGGAGGAGTGAGAGCTGGAGGTGGAGCAGTCAGGAGAGTGATGGCCATTTTTGAGGAGTGAAATGAACAAGTGAAAGAAAGAGATAAGATTTCGCAAGCCACAAGTCGACGCTCGATACATCTCTCCCAGATTGGCGGCAATGAGAAAGCCTCGGTGCTCCGAGAGACCAACGACGAACTCAAGCTTAAGGATTTACAAAGTGATGAAATGCCTATCGTATCGCGTCAGTACAACTCTCGCTCCGTTCCCGTATTGAATCAAGCCAAGCTACTCTTCCTCCTACCCTGGTCCAATTTCACTCAAAGCATGACTTCCCCTCTGACCCATTTATCCAACCAACCTTTCCTCGCTTCATCCAATTCTCCAACTCGTTCCCTCCTCTGCAACCCCAACTCTTTCTCGACACTCTCCCTCTGAGCTTTCTCGGCAATAATATTTTGCCCCTTATCGAGGCGGTCCATGACCTGCTCTGTCCTAACTACCTTTGCCGCTTCATCTACTTCTGCTTGATCTTGCTTCGATTCTTGTTGTACGTCCTCCATTCGATCTTCTGCTGCTTTTGGTTTCTGGACGTCATTGTTGGCGAGTTGAAAAGGGAAGGCTGAAGTCGATAGATTCACGGACGCGCGGGAAAGAGATGCGAACAATTGGAAGCTTGTATCTTTGATCACGTCTAGTTCGGGAGAGAGCCCCTTGAATTGGAATAGGGACGCGAGAACGAGGACTCGGTAGACGTAGGGAGTTGCGGGAGAAGTGATTCCGACTTCACGACCAGTGATCGTGACGAGAGGCTGGAGGAACCGACGGGGAGAGACGAGGTTGGGGAGAGAGGTCGCAATGTGGAGTTGACCAGGGTAGAGGTCAGGGACGTAACGGTTCGGGGAAGAGTTGATCAAAGCGCAGAGATCGGGATTAGTCTTGATGAGTGTGAGCGCGAGGTCGAACGATTGTCGAGTTTGTTCGTTGAAGTGAAGTTCTTCGGCATTCATCTTGTCGACTTTAATCCAGGAATTGGGTGTAGAAGATGGCGAATGAGGTATTTGACTGCAGGATTCGACAACTTGGAGCATTTCTTCGTCTGCAGATTCGAGAGTTGGGAGGACTGATCTTGGAATGCGAATGAGGAGTTGATTATTGACGACCTGTTCAACTCTTCTTCGCTTCAGTTTGCGCAAAGTAGCAGCTGATCGGAGCAGAGACGAACCTTGGGCAATCCGTTCAGTCCGTCCTCCTGACTTGCCAAAATGCAGTCCATATCGAACGAAGCGACATGAGGAACGATCTCGCTTGCGATGACTCCATTGTGGACTAT
>JGI24890J29729_1001532_pt1 | contig 10173 bp, 9 predicted proteins | sample FreactcultureFD7_FD_29729 | JGI IMG/M metagenome (IMG submission 29729)
TCCGGAAGAAGCACAAGTATTAGCAAGTAAGATAGACCCAGTTAAATTTCCATATAGTGAATCAGTATCTGTAGAACGTTCATATGTTACATTAACTCGTGATGACATGATAAGATCGTTGAGAAATCAAAAGAGCCGAATTGCAAGTGCGCCAACAATGTATCATATAGTTAATACAATAACTAATGAACCTGTTCCAAATAGCAGATTCCCGATATTTAATGATTTTGATGCTATTACACGTTTGCGTGACTTTATTAACAATCGGAATCATAATATGAGCCGTGAAGAAGCAGAGAATACATTTGCTGCTAAACCAGTTAATAGTGAATCATAAAAGTAAGGCTAAATATTACAATGAGAGCAAAACACTTCCTTGAATTATACGAAGCACAGCAGGAACTCACCGAAGTTGAGATGAGTCCTAGTAACCTAAAGAAGCTTGTCAAAAACATTGACGCCAGAGTTGGCATGGAATTTGAAATGTATGTGCCTAACGTTACATCTGATGATGATGATGATGACGATGCTCGTGAAGCATATGATCAATATGTTGAAGATTTTGACATCGAAGATGAAATGCGCCATGATGAATCTACAATTGACATTGATGATATAGTTAGTTTTTTTAGCAGAAACAATGCAAACTTTACTAGTACTATTAATAGACTTAGAAATGGCCTTACAGCAAAATATGAACAATGGGCGCACAAAAAGATAAAAGAACATTGGGAAAATGATTGTAAAGAATATCTATTTGAATATATTAAAGATAACATAAACGATGAAGTAATTGCTGATTATCTAGATATGCCAGAAGATTTATTTGGTAATCGCGTTCCAACTAGTAGAGAATTTAGAGAATTAGCCGATTTGGAATATGAGAAAAAAGGTGATATCTATAATGAAGCAGAATCTCAATATTATCATGATTTTGATAAAGACGGAAACGATATAGGCGAAGACGATTTTCTTTCTGAATTTGGTCTAGATAATATGAGTGATGTGTTGGAAAGTGCACATAGCAATGGATTAGGATTAAATTGGCCATACCAAACTTCACCAATGGATTTTGATGATTGGATGGATACTATTGGAATAGAACGAAACAGCCGTTCATCAGATAAATCATCAATGGAAGATATTGCAATAGATTTTATGCATGCACTGGGTTATGAGACTGTTGCGTATTCTACTTCGTACCATGGAAGATATTTTAAGTATAATAAATCTGATAATAGTTGGTCAGATGTTGGTTCTAAAAAACCAAAAGATTGTTATAGTATTGAGCCAGATGGTAGCTTAACCCGTAATGATAGTGACGAAACTGGATTGGAATTTGTAAGCCCTCCATTGCCACTAGAACAGATGACATCAGATATCAAAAATATTAAAAAATGGGCTGATTCAATTGGCGCTCGCACAGATAAAAGCACAGGACTTCACACAAACATTAGTGTTCCCAACTACGACATTTACAAGCTTGATTATGTTAAACTAGCATTGCTGTCTGGAGACGAACACATTCTTAGAGAATTTGACCGTTTGGGAAATACATATGCAAATTCTGCAATAGAAACCATTAAAAGTAAAATAAGAAACTTAGACGATAATGAAATAGAAGAACTAATCGCTAAGCTTAAAAATAATGTAGAAGAAATAGCTAGCAGAGTAATACGTAGCCAATATACATATAGTAAGTTTACTAGTATTAATACCGGGGGACAGTATGGAGCCTCACAAAAACCGGGCTATGTTGAATTCCGTAGTCCCGGAAATGACTGGTTAAATGAAAAATACAGTAAAATTGACAATACGATAATGCGATATGTTGTTGCATTGGACGCTGCCTGTGATCCAAACAAGTATCGTAAAGAATACGTCAAAGCACTATATAAAATGGTTAAGCCAAAGTCTGAAAAAGACAACATGAGTTTGTTTGCACAATACATGGCTGGTATGATTACTAGAAGTAGTTTAGCAGGCCAACTTAGGAAGAAAAAAGAATCTCGTAAAGAAAATGATAAATTAGCATCAATAATATCTGGTGAAGATGACGTACAGGGTATTCTCAATGATCCTGGCGAACAAATTTATAGATTTAGCACATATGATGGATCAGTTGCCCCAGCATATGCACGTGGTGTTGATGCTAATCGTGCATTTAGTGTATTAAGTTCCAGAAATCATATCTGGCGATCTATACCTTTATCAAACATCAGAGTTGAAGAAACGTCTGAGGCACCCATGGAGCCAGTAGCTATTCCTGACGACGATAGTGTTAATCAAAACCAAGAGCACAACACGTCAAGATACGTCGTTTATAGTATAAATTATGATAATAACAGACAGCATAAATATATCGCAGCAAGATCGCCGGATGAGGCACTTCGCATATTTACATTAATAACTCCAACTGTAACTGCTGGTGATGTTAATGGTAGCCCTGAAATAGTGCACAATGTACTTCCAGATTTCTTAAATAGACTCATACGGGATCAAAATTCTAGTATTGCTCATTTAAGTAATAGAAGAATACCCGCCCCACCAACAACAAGTGAAACCCAATATAGAGTTGAAAATAGAGATACTGGCGAAAGTTTAACAATATATGCAGCTAATCAAATGGATGCTATGCGAAGAGTTAGGGATAATATAGCACCTTGGCAACAAGCCGCTCTTTATGCGACACCGATTAATAGAAGACCCGCTCCACCAACAACAAGTGAAACCCAATATAGAGTTGAAAATAGAGATACTGGCGAAAGTTTAACAATATATGCAGCTAATCAAATGGATGCTATACAAAGAGTTAGGGATAATATAGCACCTTGGCAACAAGCCGCTCTTTATGCGACACCGATTAATATGAATCAGGGTGATATATAATGAAAATCAATGAGGTATTAACTGAATCTTCAAGCAATATTAGACTTAAAGATTTGTGTCAAGTAAAAACGAATTTTCCAGATGCTGACTTTTGGTTAATACGCACAGGCACTGACAAAAGTGTTGGTACTCCCACAAAAACTTTTTCTCCTGAAAACATAGGTATCAAAGTTCTTGCTACTGATATTCTTGATTCAAGATATCTATATTATATGATGCAGCATATTCATAATACTGGATACTGGAAGCAGTTTGCTGTAGGCTCATTAAGATTAGTTCATTTACCATTAAATAATGTCGCCAACTTACCTATTGGTATGAATGAGTCACTTAGTGAAGATAAAAACAACATTGATATTAAAACAGAGATAAGCTATACAGATTATTACCAAGGACAGCATGACGGCTATATACTTGCTTCAATAAACGGAAAGTCTCCATTTGCAGATGAAAAAAACGGATATTGTCCACATGCGGTTGGTGGATTGGAATTTAGCATCTTTGATGGAAAAGCACTGATAAAAATGGTAAATGTTAAGCCAGAATATCAGCGACTAGGTGTTGGTCTTGCATTGGTAAAACGTCTAGAGCAAGAAGTCGGTAAGAACAATATTGAATGGGGATATGTCACTGATGCAGGCAAAAGATTGCATGATAAATATCAAAACATTGATGAAGCTAATATCCCAAATTGGGCAAAAAAAGGTGCGTTAGCCGCAGGAGGTGCGGCAGCATTAATGACCGGTGCATTAAGTTTACGTAACAAACATCAAGACTTTCAGCCTGTAACAAGATTTGAACTACCACAAGATAAGCAGGTTAAACATGATCCAGTAAAGATTCTAGCTCAAACCATTTGGGGCGAAGCAAGAGACCAAGGCACCAACGGTATGATAGCAATTGGTAATGTTATCAAGAATCGTGCAGCAGATATAAAACATGCCAGACGTTTTGGGCAAGGCATCATTGGTGTAGCAACTAAACCAAACCAGTTTAGCTGCTGGAACAAAAATGATAAGAATTATGAATATGCAAAAGTCATGAAAAAAATTGATAATATCATGAGAACAAAGCATGCACCTAAAGGACAAGATTTTAATACTTGGTTGAAAGAATTTTCAAATACTAAAACACACTTAGATTATAAAAAATGGATTGAAAGTTATAAGATTGCGCAACAGATTCTATCGGGTAAACTTCCAGACATAACACATGGTGCATTATACTATCATACCAAAGATGTACATCCATATTGGGCAAAAGGTACAAAAAAATTAGCTACAATAGGCGATCATATTTTTTACGATACATTAAAAGACGTAAACGAAACGGTTCTTGATGAATACAATGTTGATAACGTAGATGGTCTTGGGTCAGTGCCATACAATGCTAATGTAAATTACATGGGTTTAAAAGTTTATATGAAACCCAGTATGTTTTTAAAGCTTGCAGCAAAATTATCAAATCCAACCTCTGTAGATCACATTAAGCAACATATGCAATCTGGTGGTGCGTTGGGTGCACCGTTCTTGACCATAGATATTCCAAGAGAATATGAAGAGGGGAACTTTGACAAAGATGCTCGTGTTGTTGGTCACGAAGGCAGAAATCGTATGATGGCTATTCAGGAATTGGAAGGCGACGAACCAGTTGAAGTTCATCTGTTTCCTCGTGGCATGAGAGCAAGACACTTGACTCCAGAGATTATCCAACATTTACAACGTAGTATGTTCGGACAAGACGGAAATTATGTATATGGGAAATTATTTTCGGTGGATTAAAAAAGTGATTGACATAGGAATTCAGTTAGTTTAGACACCTTGTCACCAGAAACGAAAGGGAAAAGCAATGACCAAGAATACTGTGAATGAAAACAAGATCATCGATGCCGATGATGACCGTATCCCCATCCTTCCCATGCAGCTTCGTAAGAGCATTGACGCTGGTGGTAGCAACGAAATCATCTTTGAGAACGGCGAGCGTGTGCGTATTCCGCTTCGTACCATCTATATGTTTTTTGACATCTACAGCAAGCTCAAGCCCATTGATCGTGAAGAAATGCAGGCACAGGCTGCACGTAGTTCGCTTGGCTTTTCCAATGCACTGATCACTTATATGTCAAAGGAAAAGATGCCACGCAGCATCTACTGATATATCAGTATATAGATTTACACGGTAAAGCCTCGGGAAACCGGGGCTTTACTTTTGTCGTTTGTGAACTTTATGATTTAATATATGTAACATTTCTGTTTGATGTGAAAACGCAGCATCAGGTTCTGGCCAATCTAAAAAAATTTTTGATTCTTTTAAATTTTCTTTATGTATAGAATTTACTTGATCTTTTTGGTTACACATAGGTATTAATCCCATAATAATACTATTTAGATAAATATACTTATGTTAACAAAAGAAATCATCCACGAATCTGCTGCTGATGTGTTGGCAAAAAAGTTGCCTTCATTTGAAAAGCATAGCTATGACACCATTGATGCATTGATCCGCAAAGTTGCCGAAAAGCATAGTATTACTAGCGATGCACTACATGACATCTTTGTTAAAAAGTTTCACAAGACTCCTAAAAAATGGATTGAAGACCTAAAAGACTTGAATGAAACAAGTATAAACCCTTCAGATGATATTGAGCAAGAAGTCAAAAAGTTTGCTGAATGGGCAGGAAGAAGATTAAACATTGAATCTCTTCCAAAGATTGAATTAAGTCATGACACTAAGGATGCCCAAGACAATCATCATACCGGAGGACATATTCAGGGTGATGATTCAATCTGGGTATATGCAAAAAACAGGAATCTTGTTGACATACTTCGTACTGTGTTTCACGAACTGGTACATATTAGGCAGGACGAGCTTGGTATGATTAAACCCGGTGCTAGCTATCCCGGTAGTCCTATTGAAGTCATGGCGGATTGTTTAGCTGGCAAATATATTAAGATATGGGGAGAGAAACATCACCACATTTTTCAATGAATACATTTTCCTTATGTATAACATTATCATAACTGCATAAAAACATTGACTTTTATGCACGATGTGCTATACTAACTAGACTAACAAGGAGAACACATGTCTAATAGAACTTTTAATGCAGAAGCAACACTAAAACTCAAGCAATTAGTCAACGAAGGTCTTAGTGTATTACAGGAAGTTGAAACCCTTAATGAAGGACTCAACGACACAATCAAATCAATTGCCGAAGAACTAGAAATCAAGAGTTCAATTCTGAAAAAGGCAATTAAAATTGCACATAAGCAGCGTCTTGAACAGACCAATGAAGAAAACGAAGCTCTTAACCACATTTTAGAAGTAGTTGGTAAAGCAAACTAAATGTCATATATTGACGCCATTCATGATATAAAAAATGATCGCATTCATGTAGTGGAACGCAGTCCAAAGGGTGAACGGGTATATAAAGAATACCCAACCAACTATGTTTTTTATTACCCCGATCCAAAGGGAAAGTATCGTTCTATCTTTGGTGATCCACTAAGTAGATTTTCTACTCGTAAACGAAACGAGTTTGAAAAAGAAAAGCGTATCCACAATAACAAAAAGTTGTTTGAAAGCGATGTCAATCCCGTATTTCGTTGTCTGGCTGACAATTATCTTGGTGTAGAACCACCAAAGTTACATACCTGCTTTTTCGATATTGAAGTGGACTTTGACCCCGAAAGAGGTTTTAGCCCAACTGATGACCCTTTTAATCCAGTTACCTCTATATCGTGTTATTTGGATTGGCTAGACCAATTAATTACGTTAGCTATACCACCAAAACACATGACTGATGAAACTGCAGCAGAGTTAGTAAAGGATTTTCCAAATACGTTTCTTTTTCGTTCTGAAATTGAGATGTTTGAAACGTTCTTTCAATTAATTGAAGATGCAGACATTGTAACAGGCTGGAACTCAGAAGGATACGATATCCCGTATTGTGTCAATCGTGTTACCAGAATTATGTCCAAAGATGATACCCGTAAGTTCTGCTTACTTGGGCAGTTACCCAAGGTTCGCACCTATGAGCGGTTTGGTAAAGAAGAAACAACCTATGATTTAGTAGGTCGTGTACATATGGACTATTTGCAGTTGTATAAAAAATACAACTATGAATCGCGACATAGCTATAGCCTTGATGCAATTGGTGAAATGGAAGTTGGAGAACGTAAGACCCAATATGAAGGGTCTTTAGATCAGCTTTATAATCAAGATTTCAAAACTTTCATTGAATATAACAGACAGGATACTATGCTTATGGTAAAAATTCACCGTAAGACAAAGTTTCTTGAACTGGCAAATGCACTTGCCCATGAAAACACTGTATTATTGCCAACCGCCATGGGTTCAGTGGCAATGATTGAAATGGCTGTAATAAATGAAGCACATGATCGTGGCTTGATTGTTCCAGACAAAAATCGTTCACAAATTTCTGATGAACAACAGGCTGCAGGAGCATATGTAGCACCACCACAATCAGGAATGCATCAATGGGTTGGTGCAGTGGACATTAATTCACTGTATCCATCTGACATTCGTGCATTGAACATGTCACCAGAAACTATTGTTGCACAAGTTAGGCAAACACTAACCAATCACTATATGGCTGAAAAAAGCCTAAGACTTGCCAAACAAAAAAAGAAAAGAAAAAAGAATATTGATGAAGGTGTAACAGGAGCTATTCTTTGGGAAGGACTATTTGGTTCACTTGAATATAATGCAATCATGAACCAAGAACGTGGAACCATTCTTACTGTTGATTATGAAAACGGACGTTCCGTGGAAATGTCTGCTGCTGAAATATGGGATATGATATTTAATAGTAACAATCCTTACATCTTGTCAGCTAATGGCACCATATTTACATATGAGAAAGAAGGGGTAATTCCCGGACTATTAACTCGTTGGTATAGTGAACGTAAGTCTATTCAGAAACAAGCTAAAGAGTCAAAAAATCTTGGTGATATGACTATGTTTGAGTATTACGATAAACGTCAGCTTGTTCGTAAGATTCTACTCAACTCTGCATATGGTGCACTCTTAAATGAGCATTGCCGATTTTACGATAAACGTATTGGACAGTCTGTTACACTTAGCGGAAGACAGATTGTTAAGCATATGATGAGTAAAATCAATGAGATTATTGAAGGCACATATTCTCATGAAGGACCTGCAATTGTATATGGGGACACCGACTCTTGCTATTTCTCTGCATATCCATTACTAAAAAATCAAATTGATTCTGGTGACGTAATATGGGACAAAGATACCTGTATCGCCCTTTATGACAATATCGCGGAACAAACCAACGAAAGCTTTCCGGCATTCATGGAAAAGGCTTTTCACTGTCCACGCAAGAATGGTTCAGTAATTAAGGCTGGTCGTGAACTAATTGGTGATCGCGCAATTTTTATTACAAAGAAGATTTATGCAATCAACATCTTTGACTTGGAGGGTGATAGACTTGATTTAATTACTGACCCAATAGAAGCCAAAAAGAAAAATGTGAACATTGGATATGGCAAAGTCAAAGCCATGGGTGTTGCTTTAAAAAGATCAGACACACCAAAATATATTCAAGAGTTCTTGATGTCTGTTTTATGCATGGTTATTCAACAGGGTAAAGATAGAGATAATGTAATTGAAAAAATAAAAGATTTCAAGAAGCAGTTAGCCAATCAAGAAAGCTGGACTAAAGGAAATCCTAAGTCAGTCAATAAACTTACACATCATACCGCAAAGTTTGAGAAAACTGGGGAATGTGGAGTTGGTCATGCACGAGCGGCTATTAACTATAACTATCTTCGTAGAATGAATAATGATCAATACAGTCAAAAAATTGTTGATGGTATGAAAGTAATTGTATGTTCTCTTAAGAATAATCCACTTGGGTTTACTTCTATAGCATATCCTACAGATGAACTAAGATTACCCGAGTGGTTCAAGTCATTGCCATTTGATGACAAGGACATGGAACGAAAGTTGGTTGACGAGAAGATTGAAAATTTGCTTGGCGTGTTGAACTGGGACTTGCGAACCGACACAGACACTAACAGTACATTTTCTGATTTGTTCAGTTTTGACTAACAAAAACATTGACTTACATCACAAAATCATATATTATCAACACTATATTAAAAAGGAAATACAATGAGAGATTATCTTCTTGACATCATTCAACACACCCATGGATTAGGTGGTATTGATTTGGTTAAAGTTGTCGGAACTGATACTGATACACAGATTACTGCTTCTTCGGAAGACAGAACTGTTATCATATATGGAAACTTTAAGGCTCCATTATCAGAGTTCAAGGGCACTTTTGGTATGCCCAACCTAGCAAAACTAAAGACAATTGTTAACTTTGATGACTATAATAACGATAGCAATGCTATCATTAATGTTACTAGAGGCACTGTATCTGATCCAACGGCAGCATCGGCCATTCACTTTGAAACCGTAAATGGTGACTTCGTAAATGATTATCGGTTAATGGCCAAGACAATTGTTGAGGACAAGGTCAAGAATGTAACATTCAAAGGAACAACTTGGGATGTAGAGTTTGAACCATTACTTGCCAATATTCTGCGCTTGAAAAAGCAAGCACAAGCAAACAGTGAAGAACAGTATTTCAAGACCAAAACCGAAAAGAAAGATTTAAAAATCTATTTTGGTGATGCATCAACACACTCTGGAAACTTTGTATTTGAGTCAAATGTTTCCGGATCAATTAACAAACCATGGAATTGGCCAGTAAAAGTGTTTCTTGCTATCATGGACCTTCCCGGTGACAAAATCGTTCGTATTTCAGATGCAGGCGTAACTGAAATTACTGTTGACAGTGGACTTGCAATCTGGCGTTATCTATTACCAGCACAGGCAAAATAACATGACCAATATAACATCAACATCTAAACATATATACTCTAATTCTAACACTACTCAACCATACATAAATGTAACTGGTGGAATTGGGGCGGGAGATGTACGTTATTATAATAACTATTTTCAAGTATTTGATGGATATTCTTGGATTAATTTGACATCAAATTCAGCTACCATTTCAATGCTGCCACAATCAGAAGCAGCAATTGATTGGGCAATCAAAAAGATGTCAGAAGAAATGGAAAACGAGAGACTTGCTGAAACCAGTCCTGCCATCAAAGATTTATTGAATCAAATCAATGAAAAACAAGAACAGATCAAGCTAGTTAAAAGCTTGATCAATGAACACACATCTTAATTTTTTAACTTCAATATAACACAAGGAACATAATA
>JGI24890J29729_1001533_pt1 | contig 10171 bp, 11 predicted proteins | sample FreactcultureFD7_FD_29729 | JGI IMG/M metagenome (IMG submission 29729)
ATCGTCAATGACGAACCTCGTATACGGCTCGACTCCTGGCGCTCGATTCGGTGCACCTAGAGTATCGGGAATCGTGTGAGAGTCGAGTTCGGCACCCTTCTGTAGAGCGTTTGTGAGGGAAGGAGAGAGAGTCGAGGCGAGTGAAGAGGAGAGAGGGGCGTGAATGAGGGTGTTGAGGAGCGAGACGAAAGCGGTTGACTCAGGATAGACCTTGTTCGGAGCTTCGACTTCTTCCAATTCGGTCAAGATTCCTCCTTCGATGGCTTGAGATTCTGGTGCACGAAGACTCATTCCGAATCCACTCGAATTTCCTGCTCCACGCGAATCCGTCACAGTCCATGTTGGGAGGATTTGACTTTGCTCGAGAGCTGCCCACGTCCTCCTCGCTACTTCAATACCGAACGATCCTCCTGGTCGAGAGAAAGCATCGATGGCGGCGATCAGGCTTGCCTTGAGATCGATGGGAACTGATCGGCCGGTGAGAGCGAAGAGAGTTGCGATAGGACGATGTCGTTGGTTGTCGTAGAGAGTTGCACGAGCGACATCCGAGTAGAGAACGACTTGTTGGAGAAGATGGATGAAAGATCGGAGGAGAGGGACTTCTTCAGGTGGGATTTCGCCGAGCATTCCCTCCATGTTGGCTCCGTTTTCGAGCGGTCGATCAGGAAGGTTGTTGAGGTAGAATTCGAGGGCACCAAAGAGAGCCGACCAGGAACAGGTGGCCGAGACTTGCTGATGCGAACTCGAGTCGCCGCTCGAGAGGAACTCGAAAGCGTAGGTTGCACTCCGAGGACCTGATGCGAGAGAGGCGATCATCTCATAGTAAGCTCGCATCATCCCGGCTGGTCGACACTCGGCTCCCCATCGGAGGAAAGCTGAGAGGCGAGAGTTGATCGGGTTGGGAGCAGAAGGACGTGAAGAGCTGGAGGGACTCGAAGGAGAAGTGATAGTTTCCTCCCAGAATTTGAGTCCTGCGTCGGGAGAATTGCGGTAAATGGCGGAGATGAGAAGGAAGAAGGCTTCGAGATCGTGACGAGGTTGACGAGGTTGTTCGTTGTTGTTCCCGGAGCGAGATGATCGAAGTCCTCCTCCACGATGCGAAGTTGAAACGACGTCCTCCTCCCGATTTCGAAGTTTCCTCAAGATCGAGATGCGGTTCGTGATCACTTCAACTACCAGGATCTCGACTTGTTCTGTCACGTAATCTTGGAACCAAGGATCCACTATCGAATCTTGACCTCCTAATGGCTGTAATTCTGACCCAATCTGTCCCCAAGTCTCCCCTGCTTCGTTGTCTTCCCATTTATACCCTAGTACTGATCTGCCGAGGAACGAGAACACTCCAGCATCGACAGCTTGCCAAGTGAGTTGATCAACCGATTCTCCTCCCGCACCGTCGAAATTGGGTACATATCGAGCTGCAGTGTCGAGGAAGATGGACCACTGTAGTTGAACGACGGCTTTGAGATGAGGGACATTCCAGGAAGAAGCGATGTCGGTCTTCATGCGTTGGAGGAAGGATTTATCGGAGAAGAGAGGGTAAAGTTGCTCGATGGCAGCTTCTTCGGAAGTGTCGAGTGCGGCGAGAAGGGCGACGAGGACGTAGATAGCGGCAGAATCGGTTTGAGAGGAAGATTGGAGTTGTCGAACGAGGAGTTGAATAGAATCGGAAGAGAGGTTTCGNCCTGCGCCGATGAGGAAGAGGAGTTGACCGATGAGACGACGTTCTTCGTCAAGTCGGTAGATACGAAGTTGTGTCGTTTCATCGGAGAAGGTAGAAGAGGTGGTTTGGCCTGCGGGAATGAGAGCAGATTGAGAGGGAACAGGTTGGCGAAGGGAAGTGCGAAGTTTATCGGCAGCTGCTTGATTCGTGTCTAGCGTTTTGATGACCTTTTCCACCCAGTTCTCTGCGCTTTTACCTTCTCCCTTCCTTCCCTGTGTCAACTCTTCCACCTCTCGTTCAAACACCCGTTGAATTCCACTCGCTGCCAATCTCTCATCCGCCGATAGCGCTCCCCTCCAAATNGCTTGTAAACATAACAGTAACGATGANCTTTCATCCAAGTGCACTAGTAATCCGCTCTCTGCCCGTCCTAATCCCGCTCGAGGTTTGGCGTTTATTCCATAGGCGACCAATGAAGCTGCGAGTTCTTCAGAAAGGTTGAGTGCATCGGAGAGAGACAAGATGTCTTTGACTAGTGCTGGTCCAGCTGGGTAAGATGATCCCGTAGCGACATAAGTGAATGAACCTTTCAAAGCGNATTTGGTTAGCTGTCAATTCACCTCGTGATACTCTGTGAAGAGCTACAGATCTACTCACCCTTCTCTAGTTGCTGTCGTTGNTGTTGGTTCTTCGCTGGAGTGTCGAGAAAGTCGAGGAAAGCAGGGCGTGCTCGTTCTAGTTTGACTTGAAGTTTAGAGACAGCTTGCGAGTCGTGTTGTGACGGTGGATTCGCTAGAGTAGTCTCCAAATATGTGTGGAGTCGGTGGAACCGATCCATTGAAGAGAGTGTTGNAAGTGAGAGTCGNAAGTTGGATGAATTTGTNGGAGAGGAGGAGAAGGNAACAAGTTTCGCAACGGGAGGCTCACTTCACTTTGGCTGAGACTGACTTTGCTGTGCGATAGATCACAAGCGAACACTTCGATCGGCTCTCGCAGGAAACCGAAATGAATCGCACTTTTCCCTTTTTGACGGGATACAAAGGCTCAATCGACGACATGGCGTCGTACAGAGATACAGATTGAATCCATTGCGAAGAGACAGACATACAGAAGCCTGAAGCGAGACTCAACTTGGGTATTTATACAGAGCTTTGAAGCGGTACTTTCACGGAATCGAGAACCGACATTTGTTCAGAGGTAGATACTGTATATTAGACAGGCGTCAATTGTCTATTTTCGAGCATGTGAGATCGAAAGGGATATGCTCACGCTAAAGTGAGGGGGTTTACAGAAGCATCGGTTGACAGGAGAGTTTCTGTTCAAACGAAATTGACGACACTCTTCAGCAGGATGAACCATCGAGGGCCCGATGGAGAGCGTAGGATAAGGAACCAAGAAGCACTCGTACCTTTGCTGAGGAAGTCAAGTGGCATTTCGACGAGATGGCCATGAACGCGATCGAGTTCGGTCTGGAAACAGCGAAGGATTAGCGGTCCACATTACTATGCTGCAGATAGCGAGAACTCACCTTGATGTATTCGACAGGCATGTCAGGTCGAGCGACGTGACCGACTTTGACAGGTTTCTTTGGAACGTACTCTGCGAAGAATATCGACGACATTAGCTCAATCGAGAGGCCAGCTCACCCGACTAGTAGCGAAGATCACAGGAGACGCTGCTCACCTTTGTATTGAGCCCAAGTTTGAATGCCAGCAGCAGGAACACACTTGAAAACGTTGCCAAAGGCCTCGGAATTCTGAGCTGCCGTTCCTTTCCAAAGTTTTTCGAGTTCAACCGAGACTGGATCCATGACAATCCTGTCTTCTTCTGAATCGGTTTCATCGACGTGAGGGGTTCCGACCATTCTCATAGCGGCAGTGACAGGTTCGGTATCTCCAGCAGGGCAGAATTGAGGAGGACAGAGACCAAGATGGTGCTTGTAGAGTTGACGACGGAGAGTAGCGGCGAAACGAGAGGCCATGTACTGAGCAGTCAGGAACCTTGTCATCAGTCTGCTTTCTCTCTATTCGAGGATGACAGACGCGAGCTCACGTCTTTGCCATCCATTTTCGACGGAATCAAATCTCCGTCTTCTTCGAAAATACAAGCGATTTCTGAATCTCGATCTCCCAACTGTGAACGATCGTTCAAGTTTGCAGAACCGAGAATGACACGACGGTCGTCGACTGTTCAGGCAGAAGATACAGAATGTGAGTCACGAGCGGGATGGTAGTTTGAGTAGCGTAACTCACCAATCATCAATTTGCTGTGAATGTAAGTTTCCTCCGTAACATACGCATCCCTCTCTGATTCTTCACTGCCAGCCCATCTCTCATCGAACAAACTTCCGGTGCCCTTTTGCGCATGATGAGCAACGCTGTCACTGATAGATTCGTGAACGTCATCGGCTTGCTCGAAGCGTCGAACGATAGATTCTGCCGCTTCGTAAGTTTCAGGAAGTTGTAGCTTGATCTCGGAAGCTGCGACTTTCTCTTTGGTTCGGGCGTCATCACTGAGAGCGACTTGTTCTCCTCCTTCTCGAGGTACTGCGATTCGTACGGTTTTGTTCTTGCGAAGCTCGTCCTCGGTAGGATTGCGTCCAAGTTGTAGGCTAGAGTCAGGCGGTTAAAGTTAGTTCAGTCCGTAACGATATCAAGCGAAAAGAGTGACAAGGCGAGAGAAACGTACCGAGCGAGTGCAGCTTGAGATTGGAACCAAGTTACTCCCGACTTCTCCTCCATCCTCTTGATCCTCGCAGGGTCGTGGTTGATTCGGTCGTAAGAACGGAGGTTGTAGAAGTTGATGTAATCTTCGGGGTTGTATCCAGCGTCACGAATCGAGTCGAAGATTTCTTGAATCGAGCGAAGTTGACCTCCCAAGATGGCGAGAGTACCGCTAGCTCCTTTCTCGTCCAAGTTTCCAGCAAAACCGGGAACAGCAGGGATGAGAATGACGACTTGGAAACGTTTCCCACTCTTAGCCTACGAGAAGAGGGAAAAGGTCAAGATAGTCAGTTTGAGTTCCTCAAGGGGGACAAGTGAGCTACAGCTTACAGCAGAGACGATTCTATCTACGAGAGCGAGACCAATCGTGTTCTGTACAGGACTCTTCTTGTTTCCGGTAGTCGTGATGAAGAATTGGTTCTCGATGTAGATGCAATGGTTCGACTCCATGATGAGTTGACGGTAGGCATTTTGAATCGAATGTTCGGTAAGTATGCCGTGCGACCAGTCCGCACTACTTCGAACAACCTGCATCTTGACAGTCCCTCCAGCAAGCTTTGAGTGGCCCTCCGGGGGTTCGAGCAAGAAGTTTCGGAAAGCGTGGCCGATTTCTGCGAATCGTTCGAAGTGAGGGTGTCTGACGATGGTGGGAGGAGGCTGTGTGTCGACGACATGGGGGAAAGCGAGAGCAAGACAACGATCATCATGACGGTACTTGAGATGTTTGATGAAGTTCCATCGTTCCTTTTTGATCGAAAGAGGCGTAAGTCAAGCCTGAAGCACGAGAGCGAGATATTCGAGAGACAGACACTCACGACGAAGTGTTGAGCGATATCCTGCGAAGAACGTGTTATAGTCAGTGATCACGTTTCGAGGTAGGACAGTTGCAGGAACTCACGAGCACGACGTCTCCTTGGATCATAGAATGGATGTCTTGCCATGGCATTCTCGCAATCTCCAACCTCGATTGAGGATTGGAGACCCACTCATCTACACGGTCGAAGTCTTGAATTCGGGCGTTATTATAATCACTCCCACCAAATAATGAACGAGAGAAATCGGTTGGGTGAACGTCCGATAGGGGATGCGTTTGAGTGTCCCAACGTCCGAAGCAGATGTCGAGGCCACCGATACAGGCGAAAGTGTTGTCTACAATAACCACTTTCTCGCTGAGATGTCAAGATTCAGAGTCAGTTTCGATTCAGAATAATGACCCGAAGGAAAGAGATCGGCGGCGGCCCACTGGTGACTCCAGAAAAGTGTCATTTCACCCCCCAGGTGATCAGGGTGACGCATGACAGCGATGTTCTCATGAAGATCCTCCAAGAAATGCTTTGTGTGCGCACTCGACAGAGCCATCGATTGAGTTACTTCTTTGTAGACAATGATTTGAATCTTGACACCTGCTCATACAAGCTCATCAGCACCTCCATTGAGTAAAGCAGTTAGAGTTGAGACTGACCTTGCTCAGCTTTTTTCAAAAGCAATCGATCGAGACGGAATTCTTCGTGTTTCGCAGCGGGACGACGAAGGTAGAGTTCAGGAGTAAGCCACCTGTGCGCAAGGAGCGTTTCAAGGCGTCAATATCGAGAGTTGCGACGTAGAAGCGTAAAGGAAACGCACCAATCCAATATTTGAATCGTCTCCTTCGCTTTGTCCAACAATTCGCTCAACGCATAAAAGTAGTCATGTCCAGAAATGTACCTAGTTATTCCAAGGTGTCATCAATGCCTGGTCCGCCCTACACAGCTTGAAAAAGAGGACTTACCATTTTACGTCGTTTCCCGGTCGAATTCCTGCGAAGCTGTTGAAGCGATGATCACCTCGGATCGAAGCAAGTCGTTCATCAACTTCTTTCTCACTGTACAGCTTTATGTCAGTGCGAAATTGGATTGCGAGGTAGAGAAGAGGCGGCGAACTGAGCCTCATCATGGCGATGATCTGGGTTGTAAGCGACTGTTTGTTCCAGGAATATATCAGCATCTATTCGAGCCTCCAGCGAGATTGTACAGGCAAACAAGAGGACGTACAAGCAACAGTTTCCTTCAAACGATCCAAACGCCCCGGCTGCTCTCAAAATGTCAGTGGGAACGCCGAGAGAGGCTATACTGGCTAAGAGACTTACTAGCTTATCCATAGACTCAGTCAACTTGCTCATAAACCGTGACATCTTGAAGTCAGAGATCACTGAATGACGCTATGTTGAAGGAGAAAGGGAACTCGGAATCAAATGGTTTGCTGTGAGTCGGATCGATGATCTTGAGGGATGCTAGTTGTAAGGAAGGCGAATATGGATCGAAGCGTATGAAAAGTGCGAAAGAAAGGTTCCCGCGAAGAAGTTCGCAGGCGAAGCATCACTTTCGGAAAGGCATTACACGACTCTATCGCTGTCATGCAAGGGCATAGAGAATACTATGAGGTTAGATCCCACGAAAGAAGCAATCAGGCAGAGAGAACATGACAGAAACTGCGAATCCGTCGAGTTTGCGGCGTTCGCAAATGGGTCGTCAGTGCTCGCCTGGGGTCGATGGGTACATCTTGTACAGCATGACCAGTAGTAACCTCGAGGGACCGGTCTGAAGAAACGTAGATAGAACGACAAACGGGGTCAAGCGAATCTTTGCAAGTGAAGAGAAAGGTACTTAGAAACTGGATTCCTGAATTTTGATTGAAGATAACGAGAGTAGTAAAAAGCTGTTTTGCGTAATATGTGACAAGAGAGACAAGGGTAGAGTTTTGCGTTGCGAGATTTGGGTATTGAAAGGAGAAGGGGTATTCGATTTTGGTTTAGTAGCGAGGACGACGACCGTGGTACTCTTCGGGAGGGGAGAACTATCGATCCACAGAGTCAGTCAATCGTACACGAGAGACGCAAAGAGAGGACTTACACCTTCAAAGTCAAGTTCCTGCATCCTCGAAGCCATTTCCCACTTGATCGATTCCCAACTATCCCACTTCCAATCTTTCAAACCTTTCCTCCCCTGTTCAAAGTCTGCTTTCCTCCAACCAAGTCTGACTTCTTTCCCTCCTACGAATGGCAGGACGAGTCGAACAAGATCGAGAACTTTGACGGGGTCTTTCGCACCTCCGATCAAGGCGAGAGAGAGAAGGGTTTGATTCTTCGGGAGAGGGTAGAAGACGTCGGGTGATTCGGTAGCCGTGCGATAATTGGGAGGAGGGAAGAGAGGAGTGTATTCGGACAAGAGGTGTTCGACGATCAAGGTGTGGTTAAGGATGAGGGCGAGGTGGAAAGCTGTTTGTCCAGAGGAGTTACGCTCTTCTGGAACAGCGCCTGTGAGATCGATACGCTAAAGTCAGTACTCGCAAACGATCACTGAAAGACGCGACGGGCTCACCGTGCGAAAGCAACCATTCAACCATTTCTTTCTCTCCGTGCTGAACAACGATATGAAGGAGGGTCTCTCGAGGATCAGCCGAGAGTGTTTGAGCAGATTCTTGAGATTTGGTTGTCGTAGGAGTATCCGGAGAAGCACCAGGTGGAGGAGTCGAAGTGGTCGCATCGGCAGGGACAGGTGCATTCGAAACGTTGTTTCCCTTTTTCTTCTGTTTCTTTCCTCCCTTCTTCTTGTTCGTTCCATTTCCTTCGAACAGGCCAGCTGTTTGAGAAGGAGTAGCAGGTTGTTCGGTTTTGACGGGAGTAGGAGTGGCAGGGAAACCAGTCGGAATCTCGGGAGAGGAGAGAGTCGTCGAAGGTGGACTCGAGGAAGAAGAGGCAGCTTTGTTGAGTTTAGCTTTAGCCTTCTTCTTTGCGTTCTTGCTCTTGGATCCATTTGAAGTCTCCTCCTCGAGATTGATTCCTGCCTCCTTGCATTCCTCGACCGCTTCCCTTCCCCCAGGCAAGAACTCTCCTCCGTTCGGATCAACGTTGTCTTCGTATACTCCATGCTTGACGACGTCGAATGCAGTCCTCCTAGCGGCTTCGAAGACAGCGGTGCGTTTCGTTTGTAGGAGAGCCAAACGTTTTCGAGCGAGATCAGCAGCTTGAGTTTCGGCAGCGGATTTGGAAGCGACTGCTGCAGCTTTCTTCTGTTGACGACGAGCTGCAGCATCGACAGTCTCTGTCACGAAAAAGGAAAGTCGATGAGTCAGCTTGAAAGTACACCTCACTGATCTGATCGTTGAACTGACCTTGTTCCTTCGCTTGTGCCATCATCTCTCGACGTTTCTTCTCCTCCATCTCCTTTCGCTTCTGCGACTCCTTGAGCCTCTCTGCTTCAGCATGAACTCGATCGGCATGTTCTTGTGGAGTTTCCTTGTCGTGAGATCGCCTCTGAGCGTAGGAACTACGAGAGCCGTAACCTCCTCCCAAAATGTCCTCGAAAATGAAGTTGAAGTAATCGCCTATCGATCACGAGCTTGATCAGTTGAGTGTCAGGGAACGAGAATGAGAGTAAAGCATACGAGGATCAGGTCCTCCAAATTCATCATCGCTGTAACTTTCGTAATCTTCATCCGCCTCGTCGTATTCATCGTCGTCGGCGTACTCTCCTCCTGGTCTTCCGAATCCTCCTCCAGGGAACCCACCTCCCGAATAGAAGAACGATCCACCAGCAAAGAAGAATCCTCCGCCTCCAGGGAAACCTCCTCCTCCGCGTCCTGGTCCAAATTCGGGTTCTGGCGATTCGTGGTGTTTCAAGATTCGCTCATAAGCTGCTCCAATCTCTACAAACTTGGCGTTTGATTCAGGAGAATTGCCGTTCCTATCAATCAAAGATGTGAGGTGAGTGGATCGGGAATAGATAGATTATGAAAATAGGAGAACTGTACTTGTCGCTGTAATTTGCTCAAATACACGTCAGCTTGATCAAGGTTCACGTATTAGACTACAAGTACACTCACGGATGATGGCGAATAGCGAGGCGTTTGTAGCTTGACTTGACTACTTCCAAAGTTGAATCTGAATCGAGCGAAGTCACTTTCATCAACGTTCTGCTTGCCTTGACGCGCGACCAAAGGTACTGGAACTCACCTTGTTCTACCCCTAGAGTAGCATGAGCTTCAGCTAGACTTTGCTTGACCATTTACTCTGATTCAACTTGTTGATGGTGCTTCTGAATCGGGTCTTGTTGAGAGCTGAACAGCTACCTTGAGAATTGCGGTGTGGTGTTCTGAACGCGATAGTGCAATGTAAGATGAGAAGCAGATGGCGAAGTGAAGAAGGGAAGAGAGAAGGGAGGTAAGCCCAAAAGATAGGAGGTGTGTTCAGGGGAGGTGAACGGTTGAACTTGCTGGTTGGACTTGAACACCCAAAAAACTCTCGGTCGGTTGTGTGACTCAAAATCTCTCCCTCTCTCTCTCTTCCTTCTCCCCCAAAGAATCCACGTCTTCGACTCACTCTACAAACTTACCGCAAGGTTCCCATATATCTTTACATTCTCAGCTCTCTAGCCAACGCATGTAAGTAGCTCCTCCCTTTGCTCCCTGGTCTTGACAAGCCCTCCTCCCAAATTTCTCTTATCCGACTAAAAAACCTTCTTCTCGCTTTACTACAGGCTCGTTTGGTTCGTCGGTTGTGAAACTAGCTTTGATTAGTAAGTCTATACCTCTTCCACCTTTCTACTCGCACTCTGGTGCTCTCCAAGGCGAGAGGAGAGAGTTGACTCAGTTCGTATTTTTGTTCCCTTATCGCTACTACTTCTTCTCCTCCCTTCTTATCTGCTTTCACCCTCTATCAGTCTAGACTCGATCGTATTCAAGGCACTTGGCCCCTAAATTCACCTCTATCAACCCTCGACTTACCCAGCAAATCATCTCCTCCCTCTTT
>JGI24890J29729_1001535_pt1 | contig 10169 bp, 26 predicted proteins | sample FreactcultureFD7_FD_29729 | JGI IMG/M metagenome (IMG submission 29729)
CTTCTTGCGGGTCCGCGGTGGTGCGGGCGGATGACGGCATTAACGACGACCCTTCTTTTTTGGAACACCGGCGGTGCGTAGTGCAATGGCCACGGCCTGACGACGTGGCTTGCCGGCCTTTAATTCGGTTTGAATGTTGGCCGAAATGACAGAACGGGATTTCCCTTTACGCAATGGCATTAGTACCGCCACAACCAGTGCGCACTTTGTCCCCCAATACGGGGGTTCTTGTGGGCCTTTTGGTGAATCTTCAACCATTCTTGGGCTTGTGCGCGTGACGTGGTGGGGTCAGATTCCCACTCGTCAACGTCGCACTTTGCCTGGTACTTGTTCTTACCGTAAGGGTGAATACCCGTAGCCATGGGGTTACACCCCCGGGTGGTAAGTAACGGGACCGTCCGCCGTAATGTACGTCAAAAAGTTGGTGCCGGGTTCCCGCATTGGTCGGGCCGTTGGCATGGCAAAATTGAAGTCAGACGCGGCATCGCGAATAACGGCGCCCTGCAAGTGCGTGGTTTGCGTGTGGCGAAATGGGCGACGAATCATGGCCGACCTGCCGCGGTGACACGGGCGCCACGTCCGCCCAAATCCAAATGGGCGGTGCCGTTGACGGCCAAGGTAGTTACGTCACACGTACCGTCTGGGTGTTTCGTAACGAGGCTTGCCGGGGCGTGTGCAGCGTAGGGGTGCATTGCACCCCACCGGCCAGTGGCCACGGAATCTTGAAACCACTTTTGGTCCGGGGTCAGCTGCGACCACGGGACGGCACCGGCCATGGACGCAATAAGGCGGCGCATGGACGACATACCGGGGCCACGGGTGGTCCGGGTTGATGGGTTCAAATTTGACGCACCAATGACGGCGGGGTCAGTTTCTCCCACTTGCCGGTTGGGGTCTCCTACATACGGGGTCCAACTCATGACACCTGCAACCATCCTGCCCCCGCATATTGTCCCTTGGGTTCGGGGCCAAACACGCCGGGTGCTGTTTCAATGAAGAACTGTTGGCCGGCTTTGCGTGCAGCTGCGGCCTGGTTGAAATCGGAAATGAACTGGTACGTGTGACCATTGGCGGTCAACGAACCTTGGCCACTTGCCGGTGCAAATCCACCCACCACCGTTTGACCCGTGGCGGTCACTGAACCGGGGTGGAAAATCTGCGTGGTGAAGTCGGTAAGCGGGTTTGTCGTAGATGGCACCACCGTGGATGCAGACGCCGTGGAAGCCGTCCCCTGCAATGCCGCCAACTGATCCAACACGGCGGAAAAGTCATTGGGGGATGGGTTGCCGGCAGCGACGACGGGCGCCGTAGCGGTCCCCGCCGTTTGGGTCGGGGCCGCCTTTTTTGCCTGATTCCTTTTAAAGAGGAAGTAGACAACGGCAAGTCCTCCGGCGCCTACGCCGTAGTACCAGGTGGGCCATTTCTTCATTATTTGCCCCCACGGTAAATGGGCCACTGTGTCCAAGGACGGTAACTAGCCGTAGCGGTGCGACCACCAACACGGGTGCGGTATTGCGACTGTAGGGCCACGCTGGAAATAACACCGGCGGGAACGGGCAGCACGTTATCGCACACAAGACGGCCGGGGAAGTGCAGCGACTGGTTCACCTTGGCCACATAAATGGAAGGACGAAACCAGTTTGGCGCGCATGAAGAAGGCTGGTTAAATTCCCCGCCTAGTCCTTGGTCATCCATTGCAGCGGGACGAGGGCTAGGAACCCGAACGGTGCCAGGTGAACCTTCCACAATGTTTTGCCCGTTGAACGAGGCCGTAGACGACGCGGCAGGGACAACGGAAAACGCACCTGAACCCCGACGGGGTACCTGAAGTGTTCTAATCGTGTTCCGCATGGTGAAACCTTACCCTACGACGTAGCGCCAAGAAGGGCGTTCAACGAGGGGCGAACCACGCCGGATGAAACGGCATTGGTGGCCTGTGTGACACCGCTGGCGTGGGTAACAAGGTCGGCAATGATGACGCCGATGATGACCAGGCTGGCGATTGAAGCAATTCGTGCCATGTTTTCTCCTTATGGTGCGGTAATTGGAACTTGAAAATAATTTGGTTTACCCGGAACCGTTGGAAACGCCAGTGGCTTTGTTCCCGTTTTTGGCAACTGGTTCGGGTTGTAAAGATTTAGGAACGTCGCCGTTACTAATCCCCAACCAAAAATGGCGGCCGGTCGTGCAGCTTGTCCCGGCAAGGCACCTAACACCGTGAAAATAATCATTGCCCCCACGTAGTCCGCCGGAACTGGCAAACCTTTTAGTGGAGTCTTTTTTGGTGTAGGCCGAAAGGTTCCACGATACGTAATCAACGCGATTTCAGCAAAAAACGCCGTCATAAGTGCGGTCATGGACTTACCGCCGGTTGACCGTTTGAAGCTGCAACAAACGCCTTGTAATTCTGTCCGGCCCCTGGACCCGCCAACGATGTTAACGGGTTCATATCAACCGGATAGGTTTTACCCTTGATTGTTACCGTGTCTTGTTTGTGGGGGTCGTCCGGGACAGGCGGGTTCTGTTGAATCGCCTGCCACCGGGACGGAACCACCAGGTCAAGTAGACCGTAATTCTGGCCTTGAATTTGGGACAAGCCGTAGTAAAGAACGGAATAGCCAAAAAACGCTATGCCAATTCCCAACCCGGCCATTGTTTGACTAGGCCTTGTTTGAAGGCATGGGCTTTACAAACTTGTGGTAAGCCCAAACCGAAAGAGCGCCTGCAATGAAGTAGGTAGCGGGGTGACGCATCATAATTATTTTCCTTTTTGATTAGTTGGGAAGGGAACGACGAACACACACAAGAAGCACGACGGCAGCTACACCGACCCACACCGAAAGGCCAACTGGCCCCTTGGGGTGAAGCAATGAAGCAGGACTAGGTGCCTGAACGGTTACGCCGGGGCCAAAAGCCGCCGACGTAACCGAATTCATGCCGGCGTTGGAATACGAAACAGACGGGGTTTGTGCTGCCCCACTAAGTCCGCTTCCAAGGTTAAGACCGGCCATTTATCAAACCTCCGGCAGGCCCTGGATGATTGCGCCGGTCGGCACAACCTGTCCGACGAGGGCCGACATCGTGGCTGGTGCGTTGGACACCGTACCCCAAGGCGACTGGTTGATTTCCAGAAGCGTTCCGGGGTTGGTGGACAAGAACACTTCGCCGGTGTCCAAGAGGCCCAAGGACTGTTGGCTAAGTGACGTCTTGCGGCTAATGGCGATGACACCAGTTGGCTGGGTAACGCCACCAAACTGAATTGCCATGTCGTCCTGAATTTCGCTGTAGGTGCTGTCAATCAGCGGCACACCGTCAACGTAGAACTGAATACGTGCAGACGAGTTGTACACCGTTGAAATGCGCGCACCCGTTGAATCCCTGGCTTCCAGAATGATGGTGTCCAGGTATCCACCCAATCGGGGGAACTGCAGACGGGCAGACGCCGACGACGCAATGGTCGGGTTCAATTGCTGCAAAATCCACTGGCGGGTGGTGCCAAGGCCTGGGGGTTCAACCGCCACGCCTTCGGGCAACCAGTAAAAGTCCGTGTCGACCGTGTGGGTCAACGTAGGCAGGGTTCCCGGTGCGGTGCTGTAAACCGCGGACGAGGCCGCCACGTTGAACTGCAGGGTTGGCAGCAAAGAAGCGTTAGCGGCCGAAAGAACACCGTAGCCCTTTGAAAATTCCAGGGGCAGGTTTCCAGAAAACGAGAAGTTACCCGTTCCCGAACCACCAACGGAAGGTGCCGAGTAAGACGGCAGCTGTGAAATGTCGTTGGTCTTGTTGTTGATACCAAAACCACCACCGAACAGAGAAATAAGGTTCCACGTTTCGTAACCAGGGGCCACGATCAGCGGGGTGCCGAACGCGTCTTTCAGGGTCACAAGGCTGTGGGCACTAAACGGTGCGTCTGCGGCAGCGGCGACGGTGACGGAACCATTCACACCACCAGTGGCAGCGACGGTCACGCGCAATGCGGCAAAGTAACCGGGGCGTGCCACAAGCGGCTGGGTAATGATTCCACCAAATGCCGTACCGGAAACGCTGTACTGCGGTGCGCGTCCCTTTTGGCTGTGACGTACAAACGGACCACCGGGGCTTTCGACCGTGGTTTGGGGCTGTGGGCGGCCGGCTTCTTGCGCCGAACCGTACTGGTTATTAGTTGCCATTTCTTCTCCTAATTAGAGGGCTACTTCGACGGCGGCGCCGACTTTTGAAAGGGGACCGGACGTTTCCGCAACCCAACGACGTGAGGCAAGACGTAGCAAGCCCACGGCAGGGTGCAAAAGAAGCGCCGTAATAACCACAAGGTCAAACGTCTTTTTGGTTGGCATCCGTAACCCTTTCGTTTCGATAGGGCCGTCNCCGCCAAGGCGCTAGTCGTACCTAACGCCTTAGCGGGTACGACCACTGGACTGAATCATTACACGATTTTTGTTCTTCGTGCAACTACCTTGTTTCTGTTTCTTCTTTTTCTTTCATTGGGGGTGGTTTCGTCACCACCACTGGCGCCCGAGGGTCTCGGCCCACAAACAACCACGTGTAGGGGTCTAGGCCCTGAATCATGCCCCGAACTTCAGCACGTGACCGCCCAAGGTTGGAAGCCAATTTGTCCAGGGTGTCTACGTCCCGGGTGTAACTAACGGCCATCCACGTGGACATCCGGCCGGCGTGGGGTGTCACCCATGCAGGGGCCTGATACGACATCACAAGGGACAACCCTTTGTCACGGGCTGAAATCAACAGGCGGTCCACGTTGCTTTTGAGGTTCATCATCCGTGGGTCACATGCAATTTGGCCTTCGTCCACGTAGCACGTCCACCCACCCATGTTAAAAGAACCGTCTAGGGCTTGGCGGCAGACTTCCCGTAACGTGTCGTGGTCCTGGTGTCGCTGCACGATTGGCCCGACAAGATACCGTGACGGCAGGCCGTTCTTGTCATTGTCGGCAACCGTTTTGGCAAGGTTTCTATCCCCCGGCCATTTGTCCAGGCGGTCCCAACCCAACGCCGAAAGGCTGGAATCACCGCCTTTGGGGTCAATCGCCAAAACATAACGGCGCAACTGCAACAGGTTTGCCACAAGTGTGGTTTTCCCGGCCCCCGTAGGTGCCACCACGGAAATGTGCTGTCCGGGTTCCCACAACGGGCCAAACCATTTCAAAAATTCTGGCCATGGCTTTGATTCAACTTCAAGGCGTGGACGTGGCATACGGCGTTTCTTCTTCAGTTTCGGTGGGTTCTTCCGACACTACCGGCGCCGGCGGTTCCCAACCTGCAAACAACATGGCGATAATTTCGTCCGCCGGGTCTTGTCCGTTGGATACGTCGAAACCCAATTCCTGTGCAGCTTCCAAAATTTCTTGTTCGCGTTTCTGAACCTTCTTGATAGCCGGGGCCATAAGGGGAAGGGCATTACGAATAGACGACTTCAACAGGGGAATAAGTGCATCCGCCTTTGACGGATCCTTTTCAATCGCGTAAATAATGGCCGGCGGTCCAAACACGGCGCCCACGGCGTCAAACTTGCCCCGACCCTTTGCGACTGGTTGCAGAATAAGGCGGTCAATGGCCGTTCCCTTCACGGCGTCGTCCAAAATCTCGCCGTTGACGGCACTAGAAAATTGAAGCCAGGTACCCAATGGCCGGTGATTACCGGAACGAACAAGAAGGCCACCTAGTCCGCTTTGCAAGTCCCCGATGGTTTCGGCGGCCGACTGGCGCCGGCCCATTTTCGTGACCTTGGGTTTCTTTTCTTTGGTGTCGGGCGCCGGGGCAGCTTGTTGGCGTGGTTCTTTTTTGGAAAACAAACCTTTCAGCCCACGTGGTTTGGTAGGGGCGTCCTCCCGGGGTGGGGCCGACGTGCCAAACCCCGGGGGACGCTCCCCGGTGTAGGTGTCGTCACCTACGCTTTCAGGCGGGCTTTGGTTTTCCACCAGGCCGCCAAAATCCATAACAGGATCGTCACTGTCACTTGGAACGACAGGAACCCTAACCGGGTTGTCAATTTGAGAAGTTTCCACGTCATCATTCCCCTTCGTCGTTGGGTATTGGTTACGAATTTCTAAATTTTGGTAACACTTAGAACACAAGTGGCGGCCCAAATTACGGCGGGTGTTGTCACCGCAATGCCGGCACCCGTCAGGAAAAAGATTTGATTTCCATTCAGCCATGGTTATTGGCCAGTCTGAACATCACCAATGCAATAACAAAGACCACGCCGGTGGCCACAAGTTCTTTCATTTCTTTGACCTTGCGTAAATGAACACGGCGCCGGCGCCCACCAACATGCCGACCACGGCGCCCATAATTGCCAAACGCTTTTGTTCTGCTGCGCACTCGTCACACGGCGGAGCCGTTACGTGTGCGTAATGGTCGGACGGGCCGCCAATGTCGGGGGTTTCATGCGTCATGTTGCGCCAACTTGTTTTGTAGGTCCACCAGGGCGACCACGGCTAACACAAGGTCGCCGGGGTTGTGCGGGTCAATGGGTGGGTGTCCCAAAAGGGCTTCCCACCATTCCGGGGCAATGGTGGAAGGGTCCACCTGTTGCCATGCGTTCCGCAAATCTTCAAGTACTACGTCAAAAACGGGGGTGGTCATTCTGCACCCCACAACCATGACGAAAGTTTGGACTTAACTTCTTTATGGACTGGTTCGGTTTTTGGTTCCGGTTCGGGCTTGGGTTTCGCCTTAGGCTTGGGCTTGGGTTTCTCCAATGATTCCCGCAACGGGGCCATTGCAGCTTCAACCGTTTCCCGGCTAATGCGTTCAATTTCCCGCAACGTAATTGGGGCGTCGTCACTTTCCACCTTTGTGGGCGCAACGGTTCCTTCACCGGGCATTTGCGACAATGCATCTTCGATGACTTCCCGAACCCAACCCTGAACCGTCGCCTTATCTATGGTGTCGGTTTCGTGTTCGGTTTCGGTTTCGTCAGTTTCTATTTCTTCGGTTTCGTCAGCCATAGACCGGCACCATAGCAGAAACGTCGTGTATCGTGTCGCCCTATGGAACCTGTCAACAACCATGAAGAACGGGTGTACCGCTGGACGGTACGGGGCCTGTATCTCATGGCACTGGCCGCAAACGTGCTTCTTATTTGGTCACAAATTAAGGACACGCCGGAAGTTACGGGGTTTCGGGCCAAGGTGCGAAACGTCAAGAACGAGGCACTACGGCCAATTAAAGAGCGTGAACGATTCCGCCGACACGCTAACCAGGTGATTTTTGAGGCCACAGAAGTGGTGGAAGAAGCTAGGGGAAACAATGCCGATTGACGACCGCACCGAAATTGCCAGACGTATGGAACAAATCGGTTTGGTAACTGGAAATGTTGAACAGGGCCACCCGGACTTGCCACGTGACCCCTGGCAACCACGTTGGCGAATTGACGCTAAATGGATTGAATTTGAATGTGGGTGTCGGGCGGAACGGTGCCGGAAGTTAAATGGCCCCCGAAAGTCCGACCCCATTATTTTTGAGGGAATGGCCCAACAAGCGGTGTACGATTTCGTTTGTAACCGGCACCTGCCGGGAATGAACGTATACGTACGATTTGGCCGGTTTGCAGATTTCGCCCAATGGCACAAGGCAAGGCGGGCAACACTAATGGGGAAGGTTCGACCATGACAATGCCAGGATACGGAACAGAAGGCGAAACCACACACGAGGGCGCCGGCGGGTGGATTCCCGACACGGTGCCAGTGCGTGACCCTGAACACGAATTGGTGTCTGGGCTAAACCTTATGGCCAAGTTGAACCTGCAGCTTGGCAAGAAGGTGGACGACGCCACCGCCAAAGTTGACAGTTTGCAGAAACGACTTTACGCCGCACCTGTCCGTTACACGGCCATTGCGTCCGCATCGCCAACCACCTTTCAAGGCACCGCTGGTTCATTTTTTATGGTGTTGGGTTCACCCGACCAAGGGACGTTTTGGGAAGTCAACGCACTATCCGCCGGTTTCGCCACCTGGTCGGACGACGATTCAAACAGCATTATTGCCAATGACGTGTTCGTCTGCATTTCTGGCGTGTCTGACCCGGTAAGTATTCCGACCACCGCTATTGCCTGGCATGAGGCAAGCACCTACGACGGCACCAGTGGACAAACGGTGGTGGGCCTGCCAATTGCCAACACCTTTGGTGCTAACCAGTTGACCATTCGGGACAATGAATACCTGGTCGTTATTATTGTTGGTGCGTCCACTTACGCCAACAAAACCGGCGTGGCGTCTGCCCGTGTCACCGTTTACGACGAGGTACTAGGTGCAGACGACGTGACGATTAACGCCTAATTTCCAAGGGTTTTGACACCCTTAGGAAATTTCTTGGCAAATCACTTGCACAAGCCCTAAGGTTCCATTAGGTTTCTATTTGTTGGGGGACACGCCCCCGACACCAGAACCCAAAAGGGGCCGACAATGGACAAAGTACCTGCAAACCTTCCCGATGACATTTCGGTTGTTGCAACTGTGGATGGCAACAATGACGGCAAAGTCGTGGTGGTTTTTGACGACCTGCCAACCAGGGGCCTTAGCCCTTTTGAAGCCGGGGAACTTGCGTACGCATTGTTCGATGCCGCTACCCGGGCCATTGCGTTGGCCCATGAAGCACACGCAAACACTGAACCAGAGAAGCCGGTTTACAAAAAAGGTGATCGGGTGGAAGTTATTACGCCTAGCGGTACGCACGTTTTTTTTGACTTAGACAAGTATGAAGAAGAAACCGACGAATGGGGCGTTTGGTTTGATTATTTCGGAACGGTGGCCCACGGTCATGTTGCCGCCGACGCCATTTTTCGGGTGGTCGAATAATGAACAACGACGTGGCCTGTGAACTGGAAACTTTGCGTTCCGCCTTGCGGGATAGCAGAAACAAAGTTGTTGAAGAAATGCAACAAAAAGATTTAAACAACACCATGTTTGCAAAAGGCATGGCAACAGGGTTGGCCGTAGCTGCCGCCATGATTAGCTACCGACTTGAAGGTGAAGAATGATTGCCGTCGCCCGTGAACTAACCACCCTGGGGTGTGTGGTGTGGTTTGGATTAAGTGCCTGCATTGCACTTTGGTTTTGGAAGCGGGAACAAATCCCGACCTGGAACTATTCGGCGGACCTTCCACCCACCGTGGTAATACTTGAAACCCCGGCGCCAGATGAAATTTACGACTGGCAAAAGGAAGGGTGGTAGGCGGCAGCAATGGGGGCCGGGCGTACTCTCTCACGTCCGACCCCCTTTGGTGCCGTCTAGGACACCACACACACACAACAAGAAAGGTAATGGAAAATGACCATTATTCCAAGCAATGACCCCAACGGCGTGACTGCCGCCGACGTAATCGCCTACGTGGAATCAGGCGGAACCAAAACCTTTACGGTTGTTAGTGAGGATCCGGCCGTCATTGCCGCCCGCATTGACGCCCAAATTTTCACCGCCAGTTCGTTGGAAGAACTGTTGGGCGGCCGTGAAGTCATTCACGCCCGGGATTACCTGAACAAGGCATTTAGCCTCACTGACGTGGAATTTCGCCAGTCAAGCATTGAAGGTGAAGGCCTGCCGTTCTACGCCGTGTTGCACGTCGTAGACCCCGACGGTGCCGTCCACGTCATTACCACTGGCGCCCGTTCCGTGTGCATGAAGGTGGCCAAGATGAAGGACGCCGGATGGTTGCCGGCCAACGTCAAACTGGTGGAAGGTGACAAGACCGCCAACGGTTACACCCCATTGGACATTGCCGCTGCACCTGCCGGCGCGTTCTAGTGGCCCGGGACGCCGCAACCGACGCCTTGCATAGGCTATTTGTGGCGGAAGCCCATTACCAAGCTGCAACGGCGGCCAAAGCAAAAGCCAGGTTGATTTTCAACAAGGCCATTGCCGACGCCGTGGACGCTGGACTATCCAAGGCAGACATTGGGCGGGCAATTGGCCTGTCGGATGCCCGAATTCACCAAATTTTGGGTGAATCGGTTTAACCATGGCAGCGCGGCCCCGTAATTGGGAAGGACTTAGCCCGACCTATCGCCGGCGTCTTGAAGGCGCCGGGATTACCCGGGCCAGTTATGAAGCCGGGGCCAACCTGTCCAAGGCACGTGGACACCGCCTGCCGTCCGGGGCGCCAAACAAGGCGTTACGGACGGCAGCGGCCACGGGGCAATTTGAGGCAGGGCA
>JGI24890J29729_1001536_pt1 | contig 10165 bp, 4 predicted proteins | sample FreactcultureFD7_FD_29729 | JGI IMG/M metagenome (IMG submission 29729)
AGATGACACGTTGGTTCCAGTTTGGAACGTTCTGTCCATTGCTGAGAGTGCACGGTCAGTATCCGTATCGTGAGATGTTCAACGTGGCGCCCGACAATCACACGGCGTATCAAACCATGCTTTATTATGACAGGCTTCGCTACAAGCTTATGCCTTACATCTATTCGTTGTCGGGCAAAACCTACTTCGATAACTATACTATTATGCGTGCCCTGGTAATGGATTTTACCAGCGATAAAAATGTATCAGACATTGGCGATGAATATATGTTTGGTCCTGATCTTCTGATCGCACCGATCACGGGCTACAAAGTTACATCACGAGAAGTGTATCTGCCTGCCTCGATGGGTTGGTACGATTTCTATACCGGCAAATTTTACGATGGCGGCAAAACAATATCCGCGGAAGCGCCACTCGAAAAAATTCCTGTCTTTGTAAAACAAGGCGCTATTCTTCCGGTCGGTCCGGAAATACAATACGCTTCGGAAAAACCCGCAGATCCGATCACACTGTATGTCTATGCAGGAAAAGACGGAACCTTTGAACTGTATGAAGACGAAGACGTCAACTATAATTACGAGAAAGGAAAATATTCCATCGTTCCTTTTTCCTACAGCGAACAACGACGTGCCCTGACCATCGGTAACCGGAAAGGTTCCTTTCCCGGCATGTTAAAAGAACGAACGTTTGAGATTGTTTGGATCAATAATGAACGGCCTGCAGGGGTGAGCAGCAATGCTCATCCCGACCAGGTAATCCGGTACAAGGGAGAATCCATAACGATCAAAATGGACGCTAAATGAAATTCAACTTCCTGTAAAGGGGGAAGAGTAAAAAGAAAACCATAAACTAAAACCTAATGAAGATGAAAAAAATCTACCAAAGATTGTATCTCGCTTCAGTGTTCTTCCTCATGACCCTGGCTGCCTTGGCGCAGCAACGAGTGGTTACCGGAACGATCACTGACGATACGGGAAGTCCTTTACCCGGCGTGAACATAATTGTTAAAGGGACCACTGTCGGTACGGTGACAGATTCGAATGGCACATTTTCAATTGCAGCAACTGAAAATGATGTTTTGATCGTGTCGTTCATTGGATTCAAAGCAAAAGAAGTCGCCGTTGGTGCACAAACTCGCATCGATGTCAGCATGGAAAGTGATGTTGCAACATTACAGGAGGTTGTAGTCGTAGGATACGGCGAGCAACGGAAAGCTTTGAATACAGGCGCAAATCTCCAGGTCAAGGGCGAAGACCTTCAAAAGCTAAGCACGACCAATGCGTTGCAAGCTTTACAAGGGCAAGCTCCGGGGGTTCAAATCACATCTATCTCCGGACAGCCCGGTGAGGGGCTACGGGTTACCATCCGTGGACAAGGATCTGTCAATGGTTCCGGACCGTTGTACGTTGTAGACGGAGTATTGACGGGAGATGTTAACTATTTAAATCCGGCCGACATTCAATCCATTGATGTGTTGAAGGATGCCGCTTCTGCCGCCATCTACGGTTCACAGGCGGCCAACGGTGTTATATTGATCACGACAAAGAAAGGAAAATCAGGTCATACTCAGATCACGTTCGATTCCTATATCGGTGTTCAAAATGCGGCAAGATTGACGCCTATGCTGAATGCTCAGGAGTATGCAACGATCAGAAACGAAGCAGCTGTTAATTCCGGTAAAGCGCCTTATTACTCCAATGATTCCATAGCGGCTATGGGTGCTGGTACGAATTGGCTGGATAAAATGATTGTTAAGAATGCCCCAACCAGAAATTATACGCTTGGCGCATCAGGAGGAAATGAAAGTTCAGTCTATTCAATGTCTGCATCATACACCAGTCAGGCGGGTATCGTCGGAGGCGAAGGCTTATCAAACTATGATCGTTACAGTGTTCGTTTTAACTCAGAGCATAAGTTATACAAAGACCGTGTATTGATCGGCGAAAATTTGACCTACACGTACTCAAATAAAAATGGTATTGGGGTCGGCGGTCAGTATAATAATACACTACGGGCAGCTTTTGGAACAACGCCACTGCTGGCAGACAACAGAGCGGATACCGTTGGATTGTTTAATCAGCCGAATCCTGTTTCTGTAATGATCGCTACCAACCAGAATAAGAGCAATACGCAACGCATGCTGGGCAATGTTTATTTACAGATCGAGCCGATCAAAAATTTGAAATGGAGAACAAACGTGGGGGTGGATTTTAGCGGCAGTGATAATAATTCCTATACACCGGCTTACCGATATTCGCTATACTCTTTTAATCAATTCGATAAGATCTATCAATCGATGGATAGAAATAAAACCATCATCATCGACAATTTATTGAATTATGGTTTCAACGTAAGCAGTCATCGATTTGATGTAATGGTCGGATCGACGGCGTATCAATATTCCGGTAATACAATATCAGGCTCAAACACCAACTCCGTGTTTGGTGACTTAGACCATGCTTATTTAACCAACGCTGTGAACAAAGATGGATCGAGGATATCGCTAAACGGCGGACCTGGTACAAATGGTGGTTATAACCCAAATAAAAGATTGTCTTATTATGGTCGCCTTTCTTACAATTACAAAGAAACGTACCTGTTGAACGCGACATTCCGTGCCGATGGATCTTCACAGTTCGCTTCGGGTAATCGTTGGGGATACTTCCCTTCCGTTTCTGCGGGATGGGTTATGACCAATGCACCGTTTTTGTCGGGCACAAGCGACTGGCTGAATTTCTTAAAGCTGCGTGCAAGCTGGGGACAAGTGGGCAATCAAAATGCGAGTGCCTTCCAATACATGGCCTTGCTTAGTACCGCCAATACAAATTATAGTTTTGGTCCGACAGAAGGAGCGGGCGGTCTTGTTCCAGGTGCCTATCTCAAAAATCTCGCAAATGCTAATTTGAAATGGGAGACCTCTCAGCAAACCAACATTGGATTTGATGCGAGTTTATTGCACGGAAATTTAACCGTAAGTCTCGATTGGTATAACAAGTCTTCCAAAAACTGGTTGATCGTTATTCCGGTTCTGGCAACAGCAGGTGCTGACGCTCCTTATGCTAATGGTGGGAATGTCGTAAATAGGGGAATTGAATTAGCCCTTGCGTACAACAATAAAATTGGAGATTTCAGTTATAAGATCGGCATCAACGGTGCGTATAATCAAAATAAGATAACGGATGTTCCGACGCCTGATCATATTATTAATCCGGCCTATGCGAATAATCAATTGTGGAACAATGCTCCAATATTTTACAGGTCTCAGCAAGGATATCCTGTAGGATATTTTTGGGGGCTTCAAACGAACGGAATATTTCAATCTGAGGCAGACGTTGCAAACAATAAATCAGCCGAGGGCGTAACCATTCAACCCGGTGCACAACCTGGCGACGTACGGTATGTTGACCGGGATCACAACGGCGTTATTGACGATCGTGACAAGACGATGATCGGTAACCCCAATCCTAAATATACCTTTGGTTTTAATTTGGCGCTTAATTATAAGAGTATTGACCTTTCCGTATTGGCGAGTGGTGTGGCAGGAAATGATATCGTTCAATCGTATCGCAATCAATCCGGCCAATTTGATAATTACACTACGGAAATTTTAGATCGCTGGCACGGACCTGGAACTTCTAACAGAATGCCACGCGTGACAGAGAACAATAACAATTTTACACAATTCTCGGATCTCTATATTCACAAGGGTGATTTCTTGAGACTTAACAACATTACGCTGGGCTACAACTTCGGCAGTTTGATCAAGACTCAATACTTACATCAATTCAGAATTTACGCATCGGTGCTGAACCTGTACACGTTCACGAAATACAACGGAATGGATCCTGAAATTGGTTATGGGCCGGATCCGATGGCGCAAGGGATTGATCTGGGTTATTACCCACGTCCGAGGACATATATGGTAGGGGTGAATGTTAAATTCTAAACGTGTTAAAAGTATGAAAAATTTAAAAACGTATATTTTGGCACTTGGCATGGTAGGGCTCGGTGCGTGTAACGATAAATTCCTGGATACAGAACCTTCGACGCAACTTACCGATGCGAACTATTTTAAAACTCCTAAAGATGGTTTTACAGCATTGGTCGGATGTTACGACGGACTGCAGGTAGTATGGGCGAGTGGCATCAGCTTGCCTGTGGCATCGGAAGTTTTTTCGGATGATGCTTTTGGCGGAACAGGAAATTCAGACGGGTTCGGATATCAAATGATTGATGAATTTGATAAGTCACGATCTCCCGGTGATGTAAATACATTTGGTGACAATTGGACCGCGTACTACAAAGGAATCTATCGCAGTAATGTATTAATCGGAAAGCTTGACCAAATTGATTGGGGAACGCAGATTGATTTGAGAAAAACATATGAATCCGAAGCCCGTTTTTTACGTGCCTATCTGTATTTTGATATGGTACGGTTATGGGGTAATATTCCTTTGATCACAACGCCTACCAGTGCCAATGTACCCCAAGCCAATCCTGATGATGTTTATAAAGTAATTGCATCTGATTTGAAATTTGCTGCCGATAACCTGGCGAGTGTTACCTATACTGCGCAGCCGGTGTCTACACACGGAAGAGTAACGAAATGGGCAGCTGAATCACTGCTTGCACGTGTGTATCTGTATTACACAGGTTATTATGGCAAAACTGATTTGGTAGGCGAAGTCACGAAAGCGCAGACATTGACATACCTGGAAGATGTTATCGCCAACAGCGGGCACGACTTATTAACCAATTATGCCGACTTGTGGCCTGCTGCTTCACCCACCGACTATGCAGGAGAGGATAACCAAGAAACTGTGTTCGCCATTAAGTTTACCTACACGAGTGACTACAATGGTAATACCGATGGTAATCATTGGATGGTTATGAACGGACTTCGCGGGCTAAATAGCTATCCCTATGGCCAAGGCTGGGGAGGCGCTACGGTAAATCCAAAAACATGGAATATGTTTGATAACAACGATACGCGCAAGGTTGCTTCTATCATTTCGATTGACGATGAAGGTATTCCTTTTGATGCAACTAGCCAGGCTGATCAGCGGGAATATACCGCGTACTTTAATAAAAAATATACTCCCATGAGTGACGCATCCGGTAACAGCGTAGCGACGAACGCAGGTGGAGTTAATTTTCAAATCGGACAGTTTGAAGATTACGTTTCTATCCGCTACGCCGACGTATTGTTGATGGCTGCAGAGTTGGGAAGTGCGAATGCCCAAACCTATCTGGATAAGGTTCGACAGCGCGCATTCAAAGCCAACTTTGCGTCAATCCCTGTATCACCGGCAAACATTATGAATGAACGTCATCTTGAATTTGTCGGGGAAGGTATACGGTATTGGGATTTGCTTCGTCAGGGTGTTAGTGTAGCATCATCGACCATTGCAGAGACTACGACATTGAAGAATGGAGGAACTCCAACAACCGTAAAAATCGATGCAGCCAACATTCAGCTGACAAATGGATTACAACAAATTCCGAGCAATCAAATCACCTTATCAGGCGGTGTATTGAAGCAGAACACCGGTTGGTAGATTTAAACTATAAATATGTATAACTAACAAAAATGATATGTGCAGAAATAAAATAATGTTCCTACTATTTCTTAACGCGATACTTTTGGTTGTATCCTGTCAGGAAGAGCATGTACTGGGTACGAAGCCACAGGCTTCGGATGTAAAATTTTCAGTCACGCAAGAGACTGGATTTGATAACCGTGTTTATCTCGAGAACCAGATGGCCGGGGTAATTCCTTTTTGGGATTATAGTATCGGTAATTCAACCAAGCAAAAAGATACAGTTGTATTCATCTTTCCGGGAGACTATTGGATTAAATTTTCAGCCTTTGGCGCCGGTGGTTCCAGCGATGTAGACTCTGTAAAGGTTCATATTTCAAATCTATGTGGTGATTGTATTACCGATGAAGGGCTTATCAATCTGACAGACAGAACCACCGGTAAATTTTGGAAATTATTCAGAATTACCCTTGGCCCTGCAAGCGGAAATGGTGATGCTGTTTGGGCAGATGTGAACTGGTGGGATCCTGGCACCACGAATATGCAGGATTCAGCTTACTTTGATCTCAATAATGCATTCAACTACATACGGTATCACAACGGTCAGAAAACGAAAAGCAGTTTTACGTTCAACAGTGACGAAATGCTTACAGGATCGATTCTGCCAAATGCCGGAAAATCTATTCTGATCCCGCCGGGAAATCAGATGCCGATAGCAGATGGTTCCGGTGAAATGGCCGATGCCGATAAAACAAAATACCGGATATTCAAGTTGAACGCCGATACCTTGGTTGTTGGACAAGGATCTTATTACACGGCTTCAAGAACAACAGAAGATTGGGGATTCTTCCATTGGTATGTAAGAGCTAAATAGTTTTTGAGCAAGTATTCTGATCTAAAGAAAAAGGCTGTCCCAGACTGGAGACAGCCTTTTTGGATTCATATTATTCATTTGACAAAGCTATCCGCTGGGTATTGTTATTTCAATTTGTGAAATGAATTGAAAAAATTCTCGTTTCGATAGCCGTTAAAAATAAGTTTTAAGATTGAGACTTTATGCAAGGTACAGTTCGAAAATGATGAAGAAGGCGAGACTCGGCTTTTCGATAATGGCAATGTTAAGTTTTGTAGTAACATCTTGCTGGTTTGGCCATTCTATAAATTAGTGAAATGACTGGAACATACTTGACTTCAACAAAGAAATTGTAAATAGTTTTAACGTGATGGGAATAGGTTTATTCAATTGGTTGTAAATAAAAAGAGCTATGACATTAAAAGGTGAGGTGAATCCGAACAACAATTATAAGAAGCATTTTTTTTCGGGTCTGATATTATATTTCCTTTTCTACACTATAACACCGTCGGCGAATGCACAGACCGAATCGTATAAATGGGGGAATGTTGCCATGGGTGGTGGCGGTTTTGTAAGCGGAATTATTACCAGCAAAACAGAACAAGATCTAATGTACATCCGCACAGATGTTGGCGGCGCCTATCGCTGGGATGCCACCAATTCCAAATGGATTCCTTTGTTAGACTGGGTTTCTGAAAACGAAGTAGGCTACATGGGCGTTGAATCCATTGCCATCGATCCGGTTGAAACGAACAACGTGTATATACTCGCGGGCACTTCTTATTTTAATGGTGGCAAGACCGCCATCCTTCGCTCGTCCGATTATGGAAATACTTTTTCCGTAACCGATGTTAGCAGTCAATTCAAAGCGAACGGCAATGGAATGGGCAGACAATCCGGAGAGAAATTAATGGTTGATCCGAATAGCACGAACGTACTGTACTGTGGAAGCCGGCTTAATGGCCTGTTTAAAAGCACAACGTCCGGCGGTAGCTGGAGTAAAGTAACTTCGCTAACAGTTCCCGGAATAACCAACGGAAGTAATGGTATCAGTTTTGTCATAATCGATCCGACAAGTGGATCCGCCGGCGTTGCCTCTAAAACGTTGATCGTCGGAATTGCACAAACAGGATCCAGCAATTTATACAGAAGTGATGATGGCGGCGCAACATTTACAGCGATATCGGGCGCGCCGACAACACTCTTACCACAACGCGCTGCACTGACTGGCGATGGTAATCTCTACATCACCTATTCAAACAATGCAGGCCCCTGGGATATTACAGGTACGGGTTCAATCCTTCGGTATAATTTGACAAGTGGAACATGGACGAACGTTACACCCACTGGTTTTACCGGCGCATTTGGCGGAATAAGCGTTGACCCAGCCGATCCTACCCGGCTTGTTGCCTCCAGTCTTAACAGCTATCTTCTTCAGGACATCGCGTACGGCGATAGAATATTTTTAAGTACAAATGGCGGCGCATCATGGACCGATGTTGTGGCCAGAGGTTTTGATATCGATCCTAACGGTATTCCCTGGATCGATGGCGCGGCCATTCATTGGGCCGGTTGTGTTGAGTTTGATCCATTCAATTCCAAGAAAGCATGGATCATATCGGGTAATGGAATTTTCCAGACAGACGATATCGATGCCACAACAAACGTATGGAAATTCCAGTCGAAAGGGTTAGAAGAAACTGTACCGTTGGATCTGTTAAGTACTCCCAATGGTCCGCTGTTTTCATCCATTGGAGATTACGATGGATTCAGACACACCGACATAACGCAATATCCTGGCTTGAATAATCCTTTTCTTGGATCAACCTCTTCTATTACCCGTGCAGCTCAAAACTCTAATCTGATGATGCGCATCGGAGACAACAGTGTTGGCAATGATAAAGTAGCGTATCGATCGGAAGACATGGGACTTACCTGGAAGGATTTTCTGGTTAAAGGAGCGAAGGGAACGCTCGCTTTTTCTGCGGATGGTAAAATTATCATACACACGCCGGATGGCTCTAATAAAACGTATCGCACGGCTGATAACGGAGTAAACTGGACAACCGTAACGGGAATGACAGTATCTGGTGCCAGGGTTGTGGCCGATCCTGTTAATCCAAATAAATTCTATGTGTATAACAGCGTAAGTGGCTCGATGTTTATAAGCCAGGACAAGGGTATTTCATTTTCAGGTACAGGATCTGCCGGAGCGGGTGGCTCTACGGTAATAAGAACAGTTCCAGGCAACGAAGGCGACATTTGGGTGCCTCTTTTTAATGGAGGCCTGTCTCGCTCGGTTAACTCAGGTCAGGCTTTTTCCAAGGTGTCCGGTGTAACAACCTGCAGTGCGGTTGGCTTTGGTAAGGAGGCGCCAGGCAAAACATTTCCTGCAATTTATATTTATGGGACTGTAGGAGGTGTTTTAGGAATCCATCGCTCAGTTGATGAAGGCGCAACGTGGATACGCCTGAACGACGACCTGCATGAATATGGCGGTCCGGGAAATGGGCAGTTCGTGATGGGTGATATGAATGTATACGGCCGCGTCTACATGAGCACCGTGGGGCGTGGAATTGTTTACGGAGAATCAGATCAAACATGCTTGCCTGCACTGATCACACCGTATTCAAAAATTAATGCAAATGCTCCCGACCCAACACAATTTGTTACCGTTAATGGTGGAGATGATGTTACCCTAAGCCCTCAAGCTGAAGCAGGTGGCGCGTGGGAATGGAAAGGTCCTGGTAATTTCACATCTTCCGATCGGGAGATTACGTTTTCCAATACGCAAACGGAACAAGGAGGAATCTACCGTGTGTATTATACCAATTCAGCCGGGTGTCGTAGCGCCGCAGAGACGTTTACACTGAATGTTATTCTAAAAGCTACCGGTATTACCGTTACAGGACTTAATAACGCAACGAGCATTACCACGAAAAACGGAACACTCCAGTTGCAGACACTCTTTAATCCGGTCAATACCACAAATAAAACCGTAACGTGGAGCATTACTGAAAACCCGGAGAATGCTTCTGTGGATGCAAATGGATTATTGACTGCTTCGCAGGATGGTAACGTCACCGTGCGTGCAACAGCGAATGATGGATCGGGGATTTTTGGTGAAATTATTATTACGATATCGAATCAGATCATAGCGGCCGTTGGCGAACCAGTTGAAAATCGTTTTGGTATCTACCCCAACCCGATTGCGTCCGATCTTATAATAAACAATGCAAGTTCGATAACAAAGATTTCCCTTTACGATCTTGCCGGACACCTTATTTTTGAATTGGTCAATAACAAAGATCTAATCCGAATTTCTATGACGAATGTGCTAAAGGGAATGTATATCCTTCAATTACACGACCAAAACGGATTGGGGTATAGTAAAAAGATATTTAAGGAATAGCAGAAACACCGAAATTTGGTAAGTTTGAATCTCTTTGAAGAATTCAATAATGGATGCTATGAATAAATTTTTTTATTTCCTCTTTGCCCTGGTAATGCTTTCGTCATGCAGTAAAAAAAACCGGGAGATCATTGATTTTAATTCTGATTGGGAATTTAGATTAGCCGATCAACTTGATTCACCTGATAGTGCCTGGAGATTATTAAATCTTCCGCACGACTGGAGTGTTGAGGGGGCTTTCGATGAGAAGAATCCATCCGGTGTAGGCGGGGGTGCGCTGCCCGGAGGTATCGGTTGGTATCGCAAAACTTTTTTAATCGATGAAGGTGAAAAAGATAAATTATTTTTCATTTCGTTTGA
>JGI24890J29729_1001538_pt1 | contig 10153 bp, 10 predicted proteins | sample FreactcultureFD7_FD_29729 | JGI IMG/M metagenome (IMG submission 29729)
CCGCAGTCGCTGTCGGTCATGCGGTCGAGATGGGAGAGAGCGAGAAGAAGGAACATAGAAAACTCCTATGGGTTGAGGGAAGTGATAGCTTTTGACAATGATGAGAACACCGCAAGAGCCACGCTCTCACGGCATTGCGGGGAAACAAGTGAGACACGGTGTCTCAGTGATTATTTAGCAAAGGCTTGAGCCAGTGCCTTGGATGCCAAGCTACGCGCACCTTCGTACTGCGCGGCCAGCTTCGCCAACTTAGCGGCAGCGGCCAACAACTCTGCGGGAATCTCGACCTCTTCAGTCGCATTGGATGCGGTGCCGATGATGGCCGCAATCAGGCGGTTGGCATAACGCTTGGCCGCGCACTTGGAGTCGACCCATTTGCCGTCGACGTATTCCGCACCATACTTCTTGGCCGCCAATGGGCACACGATGTCTTTGATGGCGGCACGGTCTGCGCCTTTGAATTCCGCCTGTAACGTGGCTACATATGCGGCGTAGGTATCGACTGCACCGAAGGCGCCGTTGACTGCTGTGGTGATTGCTTTGATGTTGAGAGACATGGATAACTCCTGAAGGTTGGTTGCAGTGAGACACCGTGTCTCACCGATCTGCTAGGTGATTCCCTAACCGATGCCTCTATTGTACGGAAGGGGGTGTTTTTCTCTTACAGCGGGGCTGAAACTGAATCCGAAAGACCCCACCCACCCCCCATCACCCCTTTTTGACGACGGCCCGACCATCCGACCAGAACAGTGTTTCAGACCCGCAAATCCAATTTTTGTAATTCTTAAATACTAAAAACACCCCCCATAAATTTTTTAAAAAATTCAACACGTTTCTTGTCCAACGTTGTACACTGTAGGGGTTGGTGGTGCAACGGGTTAGCGCCGTTGCGGATTCCTTAAAGAAAAGACACTGCTTTATGTGAGCCACCAACACCTAGCGCCCATAAAAAAATCCCCCACAGTTTCCTGTAGGGGATTCAAGGAGATGGTCTACCATCCCAAGGAGAAGCGACAAGACCTTGCGGCGTCACTCACATGTAGTATATACTTTGTTCAACGAGGATTCAAGGGCTACGCCAGCCCCAACCTACGCAATGCTAGAACATCTGATCGACGGCGAGTTTGAACCAGCAGTGGAAGATAGCCCTGCGGCTATACCCACGCCTATTGAAAAGGTTGACGCGACGCAGACCATTGACGCCCAAGTCAAAACGGCTGAGTGGCTCAAAGAGCTGGGGTTGGATGATGAGGCGATCGAGACCAAGGCTGACGCCCAAGCAGCGCGTCAAGCGTTTGCGTCACTCGTCACAGGCCAGTCGATAGCCAATACCCAAGCAGCGCTTACACAGATCAAGTCCCCTGCCGCTGTTCAGCATCTGGTGGGGATGCTCACTGCATATGACTGGCAGTTTGTGGAGCAGGCCAGGGAGCTGCGCGGTTATGCCGTGGCGCAGATTCTGGAAGAAACAAAACACACGGACGCCCGCATTCGGCTCAAAGCGCTGGACATGTTGGGCAAGGTCACGGAAGTGGCCCTCTTTACTGAGCGGGTGGAGGTCAAAAAGGCCGACATGTCGGACGATGAGCTGGAGACCCGGATCAAGGACAAGCTCAATCGTTTCATGCAGGTGGTGGACGTAGTGGATGTTTCCCCAGTAGAACCGCCCAATGCAGCTTGACCAACTGACCACGCTATCCAAGGTAGAGTTGCAGGCTTTGATGCGTGCGCTACCGCACATGTCCAAGCAAGACAAGATGGAGCTGTTCGCTGACCTTGAGCTTCGGGAGTCCCGCGCCAGTCTTCAGGCGGCAAAAACCAACATGCTGGGTTTTGCAACAGCCGTGTACCCCGGGTTCAAGATTGGACCCCACCACAAGAAGCTGGCTAAGATTTTCACGGATGTGATTGAGGGCAAGAAGAAGCGGGTCATCATCAACATCGCGCCGCGTATGGGTAAATCTGAGTTCTCCAGTTACCTGTTCCCCGCCTATTTCCTTGGCAAATACCCCAACAAGAAGATCATCATGGGCACGCACACTGCGGGCTTGTCAGAAGATTTTGGTCGGCGGGTGCGCAACTTAATCGAGACGGAGGAATACCATGAGGTTTTTCCCAACACATTGGTGGCTGACGACCAGAAGGCGGCTGGCAAGTGGTCTACTTCTGCTGGCGGTCAGTATTATGCTGCCGGTGTTGGCGGCGCTCTTGCTGGTCGTGGTGCTGATCTGTTCGTTATTGATGACCCTCACTCCGAACAGGACGTTAAGGCGAACTCCCGTCTGGCTTTCGACACGGCGTGGTCATGGTTTCAAACGGGACCCTTACAGCGACTGATGCCCGGAGGGGCGATCATTGTCATCATGACGCGTTGGTCGCTGCTGGACCTGACGGGGCGCTTGATTGACTACCAGACCAAAAACCCCGACGCCATTCCGTGGGAGATCGTAGAACTCCCGGCCATTTTGAACGAGGACACAGAGGACGAGAAGTCGTTGTGGCCCGAGCAGTGGTCCATCGAAGCGTTGAAGGCGACCAAGGCCAGTATTGAGCCAAGGTATTGGAACGCGCAGTACATGCAGCAGCCCACTTCCGAGTCGAGCGCGATCGTCTCACGCAAGATGTGGAGAATTTGGGAGCCCGAAAACCCGCCAACCTGTGAGTACATCATCCAGTCGTGGGATACGGCGTTTGAAGTCAAGAACAACTCGGACTATTCCGCCTGCACAACGTGGGGCGTGTTCTACAACGAGGAAGAAGGGGATAAACCCCAGATTATTTTGCTCGATGCGTTCAAAGATCGCATGACATTCCCCGATTTGAAGATTGCAGCGCTCAAACACTGGAAAGAATGGGAGCCCGATGCGTTTATTGTGGAGAAGAAGGCGTCTGGTGCGCCGCTGATCCAAGAACTGCGGTCCATGGGCATCCCGGTACAAGAAACAAACCCTAGCCGTGGCAACGACAAGATGGTACGATTAAACGCGGTGTCCGATCTGTTTGCCTCTGGCATGGTGTGGGCACCAGATACACGCTGGGCACGCGAAGTGATCGAAGAAATGGCTGCTTTCCCCGTTGGAGAGCACGATGACTTTGTGGATACGACAACTCAGGCGCTCCTGCGGTTCCGCCAAGGCGGTTTTATCGCGCTGGACTCCGACGAGAAGGACGATCTGTACAGCTACGCCCGCAAGGCTGCATACTATTAAGGACTGAATGATGGCAACGAACATAGATAAATCCCTGTATCAACAGCCTTTAGGTATTGATGCGCTGGGACAGGACGAACCCGAGCTGGAAATCGAGATTGTGAACCCCGAAGAGGTCACCATCGGCATCGATGGCATGGAGATCAGCTTGCGTCCCGAGGAGTCAGAGGAAGAAGGCTTCGATGACAACCTTGCCGAGTACCTCGCCGACAATAAAATCAGTTCGATGGCCAGCGACTTGTCCCGGGACATTGAGAACGACAAAAATAGCCGCAAAGATTGGGAGAAATCCTACACAGAAGGTCTGAAACTGCTNGGCTTGCAGATGGAGGAGCGCACAGAACCATGGAACGGNGCCTGCGGGGTGTTCCATCCTATGATTACAGAGGCTGTGGTGCGCTTCCAAGCCGAGACCATCACTGAAACATTCCCCGCACAAGGGCCAGTGAAGACCAAAATCCTTGGGAAAATCACGCCAGAGAACAAAGAAATCGCGGCAAACATCCAAGAGGACATGAATCACGAGCTGACAGACGTGATGAAAGAGTTCCGCCCAGAACATGAGCGTATGCTCTGGAGCCTCCCAGCTACGGGCTCNGCGTTCAAAAAGGTGTATTTTGACCCCGGTCTGGGACGTCAGGTGTCGATTTTTGTGCCAGCCGAAGACATGTTGCTCCCCTACGGTGCGACAGACATGGACACTTGCTATCGCGTCACGCACGTCATGCGCAAGACCAAGAACGAGATCGTCAAACTGCAGGCCGCAGGGTTCTATAGAGACATTGAGCTGGGTGAGCCCGGCCGTGCGCAGACCGATATTCAGAAAGCCAAGGACAAAGAGACTGGCTTCAGNGACCTGAACGACGAGCGGTTCACCCTGTACGAGTGCCACGTTGATCTGGACCTTGAAGGCTACGAAGACTTGGACGAGGACGGTGACCCTACAGGCATCTTGCTGCCGTACGTNGTTACAATGATTAAAGGCACGAATGACGTTCTGTCGATTCGCCGCAACTGGAAAGAAGATGATGACCTCAAACTCAAGCGCCAGCACTTCGTTCACTACCAATACATCCCCGGCTTCGGAGCCTACGGCTTTGGCCTCTTCCACCTCATCGGTGGCTTCGCCAAGTCAGCCACCTCGCTTATGCGTCAACTGGTCGACGCAGGAACTCTTTCTAATCTGCCCGGCGGACTTAAATCGCGTGGCCTTCGGATTAAGGGTGATGACACACCCATTGCACCCGGTGAGTTCCGGGACGTAGACGTCGCCTCGGGCAGCATCCGCGACAGCATCCTGCCCCTGCCGTACAAGGAGCCATCGAGCGTTCTGTACACACTGTTGCAGAACATCGTGGACGAGGGCCGCAGGTTCGCCGCAACGGCAGACATGAAGGTCAGCGACATGAGCGCACAAGCTCCTGTCGGTACAACCCTTGCTCTGCTCGAGCGCCAGCTCAAAGTGATGACGGCTGTTCAAGCTCGGGTGCACTTCGCCCTGAAGCAAGAGTTGCGCCTGCTCAAAGACATCATCCGCGACTACACCGATCCAGACTACACCTACGACCCTGAGTACGGCACACGCAAGGCCAAAAAGGAAGACTATGATCTGGTCGACGTGATCCCTGTGAGCGATCCGAACGCAGCCACAATGAGCCAGCGGGTCATTCAGTACCAAGCTGTGATTCAAATGGCGCAGATGGCCCCACAGATTTACGACCTGCCGCAGTTGCACCGCAACATGCTGGAGGTGTTGGGTATCAAGAACGCCGAGAAGCTTGTGCCGATCGAAGAGGACATGAAGCCCGAAGACCCGATCACAGAGAACCAATCTATTCTTAAGGGTAAACCCGTAAAGGCGTTTTTCCATCAAGACCACAAGGCGCATTTGGCTGTGCACAGCATGCTGACGCAAGACCCGACCATTGCGCAGATGATTGGCCAAAACCCACAGGCTCAAAAAATTATTGCCGAGCAGCAGGCTCACATGTCAGAGCACATGGGCTACATGATGCGTCAGCAGATCGAGCAGCAGTTGGGAATGCCGTTGCCTCCCGAAGACGAGAAGCTGCCACCGCAAATCGAGGTGGCTCTGTCGGGCATGATGGCGCAGGCAGCGCAGCAAGTGGTGCAGCAAAACCAAGCGATGGCCGCACAGCAGCAAGCGCAGCAGCAACAGCAAGACCCTGTGATCCAGATGCAACAGGCCGAGTTGCAGATCAAGCAGCAGGAAGTCCAGATCAAGGCCAAGCAGTTGGAGCTGGAATCCCAGAAGTTTGCCGTTACCGCTGCTTCTACCGTCGACAAACAGAAACTGGAAGAGCACAAGGTTTCTGGCCAGTTGCAACTCGAGGCCATGCGCGTGGGTGCCCAGATCAAGGAAAGCCAAGCCAAGCAACAATTCGATCAAGAGCATGCAGGCGTCAAGCTGGGCTCAGAGATCGCAAAGAACAAAGCGCAAAACGCTTTGCAAGCAGCCCAAATCTTAGCCAACGCCCGAAAGGACAATAAACCCAAATGATCCAAGACTTCGCACGCGTATTGCGCGAACAAATACGCACTGACATGAACAACTACGCCGACGACTTGGCCGGTGGAGCATGTCGCTCGTTTGACGAGTATCAAAAACTCTGCGGGACCATTCAGGGTCTGGCGCTTGCAGAGCGTTACATCATCGACCTTGCAGAGAAAGTGGAAAAAGCAAATGAGTGAACTCGATCTGAGCCCCGGCTCTTTCGCATTGCCCGAGACTATTCAAGCCACGGACGCACCGGCCCCCGATGCATCTACGGAAGAAAAAGCTCGCCAACTGCCCGATCCAGCGGGCTACAAACTGTTGTGCGCCGTGCCTGACGTTGAAGAACGTTATGCAGGAACCACACTTGACCTTGTGAAGCCAACGGACATCCTGCGCCAAGAAGAGCACGCCACTACGGTGTTGTTCGTCCTGAAGCANGGCCCCGACGCCTACAAGGACACTNCCAAGTTCCCCAACGGACCTTGGTGCCAACCCGGAGACTTTATCTTGGTACGTACCTATTCTGGTACACGAGTGAAGATTTTTGGCAAAGAGTTCCGTCTCATCAACGACGACCAAGTTGATGCTGTTGTGCAAGACCCACGCGGAATAACCCGCGCTTAAAGGAGTAGTTATGGAACCGTTCAAATTCCCCGACGAAGTCGAGGGCAAAGAATCTCAGATTGAGATCGAGATTGAGGGTGAAGACGATGTTGAAATTGAAATCGTCGACGACACCCCCGAGAGAGATCGTGGCCGTCTGCCTCTGAACAAGGTAGTCGAAGACCCCTCTGAGGAAGAAATCGAGAGCTACTCTGGCAAAGTCCAGCAGCGTATTAAAGAGCTGACCCATGCAAGGCACGACGAGCGCCGCATTAAAGAAGCCACGATGCGTGAGAAGCAAGAGCTGGAGCGTCTTGCACAGCAGTTGATTCAGGAAAACAACAACCTGAAAAAGAGCGTCAATTACGGACAAGAAGCGTTTGCCACCACGGCACGCGAGAAGGCGGAGTCCGACATTGACAAAGCACGCCGCCAGTTGAAAGACGCCCACGAGTCGTTTGATACTGACGCCATCATCGCGGCCCAAGAAGCCATGACGGAGGCAAAGATGCGTGCGGAGGCCGTAAAAAACTTCCGTCCGACCCCTTTACAAGAAACAGAAGTTCCTGTACAAACGGAGTCACGACAACCCCAACGTGTCGAACCGGACCAACAATCTCTGCGCTGGCAGGCAAAAAACCAGTGGTTCGGTTCTTCGGGGTTCGAGGAATACACCAGCTACGCACTAGGGCTGCATCAAAAATTAGTCAACGGCGGGGTTGATCCCCGATCGCCAGAATACTTCGACCANATTGATGGTCGCATGAAGTCCAAGTTCCCAGAGTTATTTGGGCGCGAAGACAAAAATCAGACAGGTGAGGTTCGCCGGAAACCTACGACGGTTGTCGCCTCGGCGACTCGTTCTACGAGCGCTGGCAAAGTTCGTTTGACCAATACCCAAGTGGCGTTGGCAAAGAAATTTGGATTAACCCCGCAGCAGTATGCTGCACAAGTAGCAAAACTGGAGAACTCTAATGGCTGAAACACGTACCCCTCGTGACCTTGTGTCGCGCGAAAAATCTGCTCGTGCTGTATACGTACCGCCGACATCACTGCCCGATCCGACACCTGAACCCGGAATGGCGTATCGCTGGATTGCGACACACGTTCTTGGCCAAGCCGAGACCCGCAACGTATCTACCAAGATGCGCGAGGGCTGGGAGCCGGTGAAAGCAGTAGACCATCCGGAGCTGCAACTGTATGGCAATGCTGCCACAGGTAACGTCGAAATTGGTGGGCTCATGCTCTGCAAGTGCCCAATCGAAAAGATGCGTGCCCGTGACGACTATTACAACCAACAGGCGCAAACCCAGATGGATTCAGTGGACAACCACTTCATGCGAAACAACGACCCTCGAATGCCGCTGTTTGCTGACCGAAAGTCATCGACCAGTCGCGGACAAGGATTTGGTTCTGGTTCAAAGTAATATAGGAGCCCTAAATGGCATCTACCGCAACGCCCTACGGCTTTAAGGCCGTAAACGAGTTGGGTGGTCTACCTTATGCAGGTAGCACCCGACAATTCCCCATTAACCCTGCTGGTTACAACACGAACATCTTTAACGGTTCACTCGTGTATGTTGCTGCGTCAGGCTACCTGCAAATCGCTACCTCGACTGGTGCTGATGCAACTACCAACGGTTTCCCCACTGGTACTGCAAACACTGGTTGTATTGGTGTGTTTGTTGGCTGCTCGTACGTGAACGCGCAAGGCCAAGTGATCTATGCTCAGTACTACCCAGCTAACACTGTGGCACCTACTGGTACAGCCATCACTGCCTACGTGATCGACGACGACCGCGCCGTGTTCCAAGTTCAAGCTGCTGGTTCTATGACCTTCGCTGACGTGGGCTCCAACGTGTATTTGAGCGCTGTGCAATCTACCTCCACAGGTAGCACTACCACTGGCAACTCGACTACCGCCGTAAACGCAACTGCAATCCAAACTACTGCCGCTTTCCGCGTCGTTGGCTTGGTGAACATGCAGGGCTTCTCGGTTCCGGGCGACGCCTACACTGACATTCTGGTGAAGTTCAACCCCGGATACCATTCTTACAGCAACGCTGTTGGTCTGTAATAGGAGCTAAATCATGGCTATTTCACGCGCACAACTGCTCAAAGAATTGCTTCCCGGTCTGAACGCTTTGTTCGGTATGGAGTACGCACGCTACGGCGAAGAGCACAAAGAAATCTACGAAACAGAGAAATCTGAGCGTAGCTTTGAAGAAGAAACCAAGCTGGCCGGATTCGGCGCTGCTCCGGTCAAGAACGAAGGTTCTGCCATTGCTTATGACAATGCGCAGGAAGCGTTCACTGCCCGTTACAGCCACGAGACCATCGCCTTGGGCTTCTCCATCACTGAAGAAGCTGTTGAAGACAACTTGTACGACAGCCTGTCTGCTCGTTACACCAAGTCTTTGGCACGCGCCATGGCCTACACCAAGCAAGTTAAAGCTGCTGCCGTCTTGAACAACGGTTTCAGTGGCTCGTACTTGGGTGGTGACGGTGTGTCGCTGTTCGGTGTGAACTCTTCCAGCACTCGTGTTGGTCACCCACTCATCAACGGTGGCGTGAACTACAACAGCCCAAGCGTTGCAGTCGACTTGAACGAAACATCGTTGGAAAACGCTGTTATTCAGATCGCTGCTTGGACTGATGAACGTGGTCTGTTGATCGCTGCTCAACCTCGCAAACTGATTATTCCTCCAGCACTGCAATTCGTTGCAACCCGCTTGTTGGAAACCAGCCTGCGTGTTGGCACAACCGACAACGACATCAACGCGTTGAAGAACAATGGTTCGATCCCAGAAGGTTACGCAATTAACCACTATCTGACCGACACCAATGCATGGTTCTTGACAACTGATGTGCCAAACGGTCTGAAGCACTTCGAGCGTTCGCCTCTGACGAACTCAATGGACGGTGATTTCGACACCGGAAACGTCCGTTACAAGGCCCGTGAGCGTTATTCGTTCGGCTGGTCGGATCCGCTCGGAATGTGGGGCAGCTCCGGTTCGACCTGAACTTAGTACGTAAAGTACTCTAAAAAGGGGGCTTCGGCCCCCTTTTCTTTTGGCTGTTGTGTTACTGGTTAAGTTTATGGTACATTACCTGTGACTAAGTCAAGGAGCAGCAATGGCCAGAGGTATTTACAAAATAATCAACGTCGTCAACAACAAGTTTTACGTCGGAAGTGCGGTTGATTTAAAGCGCCGCAAGACTCGACACTTCTCAGAGCTGCGAAACGGGAAGCACAACAACAGGCACTTGCAAGCTGCGTGGTTGAAGTACGGAGAGCAGGCGTTTGTGTTTGTCGTGGTAGCGGCGCTGCCCGACGACGCTGACTTGCTTGCAGCAGAGAACGTGTGGCTCAAGGAGCACGTCGGAAAAGAATACTGCTACAACCTTGGCGTCGATGCCACAGCGCCAATGATGGGGGTCAAGGGCGAAGCTAGTCCAACATGGGGGTACAAGCACTCCCCAGAAAATTTAAAACGGATTGGCGTCGCATCCAAAGCACGCGTGCAGTCCGAGGAAGAAAAAACAAAGCGCCGCGCAACCATGCGCGGTAAACCTCAGTCGGCCGAAGTCAGGGCCAAGATCAGCGCCACTCTGATGGGCGAAGGCAACTACTGGTTTGGGAAAAAGCGGCCTGACCACGGAGCCAAAGTCAGCAAGGCTGTGGAGGTCATGGACAACGAAGGCCGAAAAGAAGTATTCCCCAGCATTGCCAAGCTGCGCGAGGAGTTGGACATCAAACCACCTACTATCAACCGGGCGTTGAAGTCCGGCCAACCACTGAGTCGGGGGCCTTTAAAAGGTT
>JGI24890J29729_1001539_pt1 | contig 10138 bp, 7 predicted proteins | sample FreactcultureFD7_FD_29729 | JGI IMG/M metagenome (IMG submission 29729)
ATGCAGCTCCCTTTGTACTTTCACAATGGAAGCAGACCAAGTTCTAAACAAATTATTTGAAAGATCCCCACTCTTATCTAACGAGTAATAGCCAACTCATGAGACATGAGTAGGTAGGGGGAGTGCCCACTCATCGGCAATTTAGTGGTATTTTTTAAGAGTGCTAACTAAAGAAATAAAGTCATTNGCCCGGACAATTAATCGCCAGCGAATTATATTTACTACGTGGTTTGAGCACTTTAGGCGAGAGCAACGACTTCACTTCATNTCACTCAAGCACAAAGTCTTTTCACTCATAAGGATAAATGGATTGAGTAGGAAGACATTTCTTATTGGTCCTACAAATTCAGCTAATCAAGGAAATGAGTGGTCAAGGGCTTTAGTCCGAGCAGGATTTAAATCTCAATCATTAAGAATCTCCTCTGACCCCCAAGGTGAATTTTTTGTAGCCGATCTTTCTATTGTTCGCAAAGATTGGATCGAGTTACNGGNACGGGAAAAACTTGCCGAAGATATAGCTTCTAATGTTGACATTATTTTGTTTGAATCGTTANGACCGATTCTTCGACTTCGAGGGGGGAAAGATGTAAGGAATTTTATACTTCAAGATTTTGACTTAATGAAAAAAATTGGTAAGAAGTGTGGAGTAATTTTTCATGGATCTGATATTCGGGACGTTGATGCTCACTCTGCTCGTAATTCGTTTTCACCATTTCGGACAGAACGTCTTGAATTGCAAGAATTACGAAAGCGTAGTAACGAAAATAGAGCGCAATTAGATGAAATTCGCCGACGTAAGATTCCAATTTTTGTGTCAACACAAGACTTNTTAATAGATCTCCCAGATGCACAATGGTTACCGGTTGCAATTGATTTCCCAAAATTTTCAGAAATTGCAGATACTTCCCCGCTTTATACATCGCAGAAGTTACGGGTCCTCTATCTACCAAGTCGTTCATGGCTTAAATCAGCAGANTTAATTGATCCAGTTCTTGTGAAACTTGCAGGAGAAGGTCTTATTGATTACATCAATCCGGGACCAGTCCCACATGAGCAGGTTCCCCAACTTCTTTCGCAATGTGATTTAGTTATTGATCAGTTCCTTGGGGTAGTTGGTGTTTTCCCTATTGAGGCACTAACAGCTGGACGATTAGTAATGANTTATGTTCCCGAGAATTCATCAACCGCCCCAATTATCAATATCACTCCATCGACTATAGAAATTGAATTACGCCGAGTTGCCAAAGAAAGACCAATGCCAAATGGAGGTATTGAGTACGCGCAAAGATGGCATGATGGTCGAGCAAGTGAAGATGTGATTATCAGAAGCTTCAAAATAAGGTCCTAGAAGCACTATAAATACTAGATCAAATCATGTGTGAGATTAGTTTGATAAGCAATAAGCATTGAGAGATTTGCACCATGACTAATAAGAAATTTTTTGATCCTAGATTTTGTTTAGGCCGATTCTCTTAAAAGTTGTGATTCTTTAAATAAGAATTTAAAGCCTTATTTTTCTAATTTCCATAACGCATTGATCAGCAGATTTAATTGGAAGAAGTAAATTCCCAATCGCATAAACGCCAGTACGCGACGTTTCAAAATTATCATTAACAATGGGGCTCTTTGTTATCGAGTCACAACTGATAGCTCCTCGACGCGCAAGTTCATTATCTGGTATCCAATTACCTGTAAAAACTAAGGTGTCACANTTAATTGTAAAATTTGTATTATTTTTTTGAATTGTGACAGATGTAACTCGATCCTTTCCAGATATATTCACTAACTTTGACTCAGTATAAAACTTATATCCGTATCTCANTTTTGTTGCAATAGCAACCGCTTGAAACGATTGGGTTCGACTAGTTTCTTCAACTATGGCGAGCGTTTTCACATGTGCATGTTTGAGTGTCATGATTGCTGAATAACTCACATGCTCACTTCCAATGATGACTGCCTTGCTTCCTATTGTTTGGTTTTTTAAATAAACAGATTGCTGGAGTGAACCAGTTGTAAATATTCCACTTGGCCGTGAGCCTGGTACTAATCTGGCATTTCTTGATCTTTCGCGGGCACCTGTCGCAAGAACAATTTTCTGGGCAGAAATCTCCTCAAGTCCTGTTGGGGCCGTTACTACCAATGTATTTTCACTCGCCCAATCCCATGCTGATGCATTTAAGGAAACCTGTACTCCGGATTTTTCAGCAAGTTCAGAGTAATACTTGGCATAATTTGGACCACTCATAAATCGATGCAAGTCCCTGACTCCATAGCCAGGGTGGAAAGAATGTCGAGGAATTCCTCCAGCAGAACTTTCCCGTTCAAGTACGNGTACATTCAAAGACTGTTTCAAGCGTAATTGAGAAGCAAGAGCTAATCCTGCGGGCCCACCACCAACGATGAGTACATCACACTTAGATTTATTCATTATTGTGAANCCCTAATGAATCTTTTTGCTCTAGATTTTGGGCGAAAATGGCTTCAATATTCGCATAACAATAAAAGCCCTGGCATCTTCCTAGACATGCACGTGTTCGACGAGATAGACCNGAAAGAGACCTAGGTGGTAATTCTGATTGCAAAGCCTCTAAAATTTCACCCTTAGTTACGTGTTCACAATGACAAATTATTTCTCCATTCAACGGATTGGCTGCGATTGCTCCATCATCTTGATAGGGCCGAGTAAAGGATTCGCCTAGTACTGGCATCTTCACAGTGGCATGTTCCTTGAATTCTTTTAATTCTGGTTTAACTTCCTGTACTAGTTTTACTACATATTTTGCAATCGCCATTGATGCGGTCAAACCTGTAGAACGAATACCACCAATGGTTATGTATTGCATTGCCTCTCGACGTTTTATAAAGTAATCAGGTTGATTACTTGCAGCACGTAAACCTGTGTACATCGTAGTGATCTCTTCATTTAAAAGTTGGGGAGCAAGCAGCTCACCCTTTTGCAGCAAGTAGTTAATACCTTCTTCAGTCGTACTTTTATCCTCTTTATCAGTAACATCAACCGCAGTAGGCCCAAGCATAATATTGCCAAAAATTGTTGGTGAAACTAAAACNCCCTTGCCCATTTTTGTTGGTACCGGAAGAATTATNTGGTGCACTAAATTTCTGGCCATCTTGTCAAAAACAATAAGTTCACCTCTCCGAGGATTTATTTCTAGGTCAGAGAAGCCTAAATAGCGGTCAATGAGATCTGAATAAAGTCCAGCAGCATTAATAATATAAGTGCATGCAATATTTTCTTTTGTGGTCCGGATAGTAAATCCCCCAGGATTCTGCGAAATCGCAAGTACCTCTGAATCAAATTTAAAGTCAGCCCCAGCTTTTTTAGCCTGCGTTGCAAAAGCTATAGATACAGACCAGGGGTCAATAATGAATTCATCTGGTATTTCTAACCCACCTAGTACACCAGAACCTAAATTTGGTTCTAATTTTTGAATCTCAGCGGATGAAAGTAGCCGGGAATTTAAATAACCATTTTCGATAGCTCTTTTTTGAATGTTATTTAGCTCAGCAAATTCATCTTGATTCCAAGCTACCAAAATTGCCCCAGTTTGTTCAACGCAAATAGCGGATTGTCTTGCATAATCTAATAGCAGTTTGTAACCCTGGGAAACTAATTGAGATTCGATAGTGTTGGGTTTCATATCAAAACCTGTATGAAGTATGGCGGTATTAGCTTTGGATGTTTCAGCCCCGACATCATCTTGTGCATCAATAATGACAACTGATGATGTGTATTTTGTTAATTCGCGTGCAATTGCTGTTCCAACAACTCCCGCGCCAATGATTGCGAATTCATAGTTCTTGCTCAATTCAGAACTCAATTTCTCTGGCCTTGTGAAGTGCTAAGTAGCCAATCATTCATGAAGGTTTCTGCCTGGTCTTTACTCCATTTTGGAGAGTAACTGAGCTTGGAGTTAACAGGAGGCAGTGCTGAAGTAAGTTTGGCAGTCTTATCTATGGCTAATCTCCCCAATACTCCAACGCCGATTGCCGTGGCATCAGGATGTGGGAATACTTCAATTTCGACTTGAGCTATATCCGCTTGAAACTGCATCAAAGTTTTTGATTGCGTCAAACCCCCGTCGNCTCTCATCATATTTATTTTCGAACCATCTTTTGTGATAACTTGCGTTAGCTCTGTAACTTGAGCTGCAATTCCATTGAGTATGGCCCTAGCAATATGCTCTTTCGTACTACCCAAAGTTAATCCCGCGATAATTGCGCTACCTTGTGGTTGCCACCTAGGAGCGCCATATCCAGCAAAACCTGGAAGTGCATAAACCCCTTNTGTATCCATCGGTAAAGAGTCTATATCTTCCAGTGATTTAATAATTTGATTTGTTATCATCCAGTCAACTGCACTTGCAGCAGTAAAAATTTGCCCATCTTCATAAAAACGTATTAGACCAGAGATATTCCAAGCAAATGAAGTCGAAAGTTTGTTATTNGAAATTTTAGGCTGGTCCCCAATGTTGCTCAAAAGGAAGGCACCTGTACCGTAAGTACATTTTGCTTCGCCAAGTTCTAAACAGTTTTCAGCTAGTAGCGCTGCTGCCTGATCGACTATCAATCCAGCAAGAGGAACACCTTTTAACATAGGTAAATCTGGTGCAATAACTTCGCCTAAGACAACATCATTATTAACAATTTCTGGAAGCTCATGGTTTTCTAGTTGCCAAATCTTTAGTAGTTCTTGATCCCAATTCCCTGTTTGTAAATTGAGAAGCATGCTTCTTGAAGCTGTTGAGATATCAGTTACAAAGGCGTTCGTAAATTTTGCTATTAACCAAGTATCTAAGGTNGTTATAGTTGAATTGGGGCTATAATTATCGGCTAGCCATCTAATTTTTGGTGCGACAAAATATGGATCATTTTCAAGTCCAGAAAGTTCCCGTATTCTTTCTGCATGTTTAGCACGAGATTTACAAAGGTTTTCAGAGCGTGAATCTTGCCAAACAATGACCGGAGAAAGAGGCTCAAGACTCTTGCGGTTCCACGCCAAGACTGATTCACCTTGGTTGGCAAGAGACACTGCTTCTATATTTATTCTAGTGTAATTAACTTTACTCATTGCTTCAGTGATTGCCAGAACTATCGATTTCCAGATNGCTTCTGGGTCACATTCCACTCGTCTATCTGATAAATGTGAAACTTCAACATGGGAGGAGGCTCGTGAAATTATTAAGTCTCCATCAAGAAGCAGTACTTTAGTTCCAGATGTGCCTTGGTCAATCGCAAGTATGGCCAAAATAATCCCTATTAACTGAGTTAAAGACCAACGGTCATTCCGCCGTCTACTGTAAATACTGCACCTGTAGCAAAACTGGACTGATCNGAGGCCAGCCACAATGCCATAGTTGCTATTTCTTCTGGCTTGCCTGAACGACCAATTGGTAACCATTCGTGCATTGAACCTCGAATTTTTTCAATGCCACCTAATTTATCAGCGTGAGAAAAATTAAAAGGAGTATCAACCCAGCCAGGAGCGATGCAGTTACAGCGAATTTGTTCATGTGCAAAGTCATACGCTACAGACTTAGTTAACATCAACACCGCACCCTTGCTAACGCAATAGCTAAATAATTGGCGCTCTGCCATATAGCTATTCACCGAACCTATATTGATAATAGAACCCTTACCATTTTTACGCATGAGCGGAATCACTTCTTGGCAGCCGATCATGTACCCCTTAACATTTATCGCCATTGATCTTTCGAANTCATCAATTGAAGTATCCATAATGGTTCCGGGGATTGAGATTGCTGCATTATTAACCAAAATATCTACTTTGTNGTTTTTCTCTTCAATCTTCTTAAATACTGAACTCATCTCAGTTTTGTTTGAAGTATCAGCTTTAAAGGTCCAAACATTTTTTGGGTCTGAAGCAGACTCTCTGGTTTTTTGAAGGCCTGATTCATCTATGTCTAGAGCAATTACTGTTGCTCCAGCGAGTTGAAAGAGATGAACGATTGATCTTCCAATTTCACCACCAGCTCCCGTAATTACAGCAGTCTTGCCTGATAATGGTTTGGCAAGCATTGCTTCCGTAATGTGGTTCTTAAAATCGTGGATACTTGGGCTGGACATAATGTGTGTAACTCCTCACTCAAAGAGATTAGGAGTCTCTCACAATTTGACTCCCAGAACTAGGAGTTTTGAACCTGGAAAATCAAAAATTTTNCTAGAAATTAGCCGCGAGTTGTGATGATTTCCCTTCCATATCTGACTAGTAGTGGAATACTTCATCCAAACCTTTGGGAAGGGGTAGTAAGTGTCATCAATTTCAGCGCATGATGAGTTGAATGAATTCGGATACTCNCAGAAGTTTTTACGGACAATTAAGTCCTTTGATTCTTTTGCGGTTGCNTTTTCATTTATTTCTATAACAACCGGAATTTTTACAACTTTCGGGTATCTCTTNGCAACAGGAGGCCCAAGAGGNCTTTGGACTTGGCCAATTGTTATTGTTGGTCAATATTTCGTAGCTATGATCTACGGCGCCCTATCGTCGAGAATTCCACTGGCAGGATATTCCTACCAATGGGGAACTCGCTTAGCGGGTTGGCGAACCGGCTGGTGGCTTGGCTGGATTTCCATGTGCTTCCTTTTCATCGTAGTTGTTTCAGTTGATTACGCATTTATTCAAGTCGCTTTCCAGCCTTTGATTGGTCAGGCATATTCCCCAATGTCAGCTGCAATTGAAACGGCCCTAACAATCGCGATTCAAGGAATTATCATTTTTATAAGCACAAAGACCACGGCAAAACTTAACAGCGCTGCAGTAATTACTGAAGTTGCTGGAATTGTTGTTCTAGTTCTTGCTTTGATTATCGGAGCTGCCGTGAAACATCATGGNCATGTTTCCAATATTTTCTCTACAGGTGCTACTTCTGGTGGAGGTTATTGGAAGTGGCTCGGGCCATTTATGTTAAGTACATTACTTGGTGCTTACACAGTTGTAGGTTTCGAAGCAGCTTCAAACCTTGCAGAAGAAACTGACAATGCTCGTAAGGTAATCGGATCATCAATGAAACGAGCTGTTGCTGTTTCAGGAATTATGGGAATGATTCTGTTGTTAGGTGCAAGTTATGCAATTAGTGACATGACTGCAACTTCTAAATCAGCATCACCGATCGCATTCCTNGTTGAGCAAAACTTGGGAACTGTGGCATCTAAGGTGTTGCTCTTTGTTGTCTGCATATCAATTTTTGCATGCGGCATGGTTAATTTGATGACAAATACTCGATTGATTTATGCAATGGGTCGCGATGGTCGCCTCCCAGGACATCGTTCATTGAGCCAAGCGCCAAAGCCGACTGGAGGCCCATCTTGGGCGACAGCAGCAGCTTCAGCAGTTCCCATTCTTATTGTTTTGGGACTTTCTAAGTCAACCAACGCGCTCACCACTCTATTCTCGGCTGCAACGATCATGCCAGCNCTTTCATACCTTGGCACTGTCTTGCTATTCATTAAAGTCAGAAAGAGTATGGGTGTTAGCGGGCATGGGGATGAAAGAAAGTCATGGGAAATGCCAGTAGCAATCATCGCGGTTGTATGGTTGCTGTTCGAACTAAGTTGTTTGGTATTTCCATCACAATTTAGAAATGCGCAATATTACGTTCTAGGCACTCTTGCTGTGGGCGTAGTATTTTTCGCAATAGCATCAGTTCAGAAAAACTCACAGAAGTAATCAGTACTAATGGCGGTAGCCCAGTTGGCTACCGCCATTATTTAATAATTAACTAAATTTCACCTCATAGTGATCGATTTGCCACACTCCAGAAAAACACTTTGAGATTGAGTGTAAATCCCAACAGTGAAAGACTACCTAAACTACTTAAGAGGAGAGCTCCCTACCTACTCATGATGCATGATTAGCTGGTTAGGCCGCATCAAAGGCTCTTCAAAACTGGCTCAATATTCCCTAGAGTATGGGCATGAAATCACTCCAAAATTTTATTAATGGCCAATCTCTTCCTTCTAAATCAGGAAGAACTTCTGAAATTATTAATCCTGCCACTGGTCTGCCCTATGCAACCGCAGCAGTATCTGACGCGGCAGATATAGAAGTCGCGATGAAGGCAGCAAAAAATGCTTTTGCAGATTGGCGTGACTCAACGCCATCAGAGAGACAACGGGCACTATTGAAGATTGCTGATGCTTTTGAATCACGGGCGGATGAATTAGTTGCTATTGAATCTGAGAACACAGGTAAGCCACTAGNGCTCACAGCATCTGAAGAAGTTCCTCCCATGATTGATCAGATTCGTTTTTTTGCAGGAGCAGCTAGAAACCTTGAAGGTAAATCTGCTGGTGAATACATGAAAGGTATGACTTCATTTATTCGCCGTGAACCTATNGGGGTGTGCGGGCAGGTAACTCCATGGAATTACCCCATGATGATGGCAACATGGAAATGGGCACCTGCAATCGCTGCAGGAAATACAGTTGTTCTAAAACCAAGTGATACAACACCTGCTTCAACTCTCTTTATGGCAGAGGTGATGTCTGAATTCTTACCAGATGGCGTCTTTAACGTTGTCACAGGAGATCGTGATTCAGGTCGTCTGCTTGTGGAGCATAAAACTCCGTCGATGGTCTCCATTACAGGATCAGTCCGCGCGGGTATTGAAGTGGCAAAGTCTGCTGCAACAGATGTAAAGCGTGTTCACCTTGAGCTTGGAGGCAAAGCACCTGTTGTTGTCTTTGCAGATGCAGATCTTAAAGCTGCTGCCGAAGGTATTGCTATTGCTGGTTATTTCAATGCTGGTCAAGATTGCACGGCAGCAACTAGNGTTATTGTGCAAGAAGAAGTGTATGAAGAATTTGTTGCACTTCTTGCTGATCAAGCTAAGAATAATGTGGCAACAGGAGGCCCGACAGAGGATGTTCTCTACGGTCCTGTGAACAACGCCAATCAGTTAGGACGGATTAAAGGATTTATTGAGCGTATTCCTTCTCATGCTCAGATTGCAGCAGGAGGAACTGCAGTTGATCGCCCTGGATACTTCTTTAACCCAACTGTGGTTGCTGGGTTAAGGCAAGATGATGAAATGATTCAAAATGAGATATTTGGGCCAGTAATCACCGTGCAGAAGTTTAAAGATGAAGCTCAAGCTGTTGAGTACGCAAACGGAGTTGATTACGGCCTTGCATCAAGTGTTTGGACAACAAATCATGGCCGTGCTATGAGAATGGCTAAGGCTTTTGATTTTGGTTGTGTATGGATCAATACACATATTCCCCTTGTGGCAGAGATGCCTCATGGTGGTTACAAGAGATCTGGGTATGGAAAAGATTTGTCATCGTATGGATTCGAGGATTACACCCGAATCAAGCACGTGATGACTAACTTAAACGCTTAAGCTTTTACAACTCTGTATGTAGCAAGGCTGGGGTCTGTTGCATAAGCAATTCGCACGCCAGCGCCCTTTGCCGCAGCAAGTCCTGTAAGAATTTGCTCTGTAAGGATCTCACCTGGGGCAACAACAGCAACTCCTGGAGGATACGGCGCAATCAGATCTGCTGATATGCGCCCCTGTGCTTTATCTGCGTTCATCATTTCTGTTTGCGCAAAGTAAGCAGCTCGCATACTCATCCCAACCTGAGGGATGACAGACCAACTCAGCGCTGTTGCTGATTGTCTTGGTGTGCCTTCAAAATTTTTAAGAATGGGAATGAGTGCATGAGCAAGATCATCAAAGTCTTTCTTTGTATCTACCAGAGTTGCAAGAAAGACGATTGTGTCATTATCTGCCATCTCAACACGGATACTCTTAGCTATGAGTGCGTTTTCAATAGCAACNCCTGTTGTTCCAAGCTGATTAGCACGCAGGACAATCTTTGTGGGATCAAATCGATCAGTAGGGAAATCAGAAGCATTAAGGAATATTGGCTGCGTGAAATTTGCTTGCACTTCACGCTTAAAGTTATTCACCTGTGCAAGAAGGTTTCCTAGTAACTCTTCCCCGCGAGTTGCTAATAAACCCCTACAACCATCTATAGATGCCAGTGGGGCACCGGCAGGTGAGGTTGTATGAGTTGTTTCAAATGATTGTTCGATGCGCGCAAGGTTTAAGTATTTTCCTTGTGCAAGAAGGAGCGCTGATGCGCTGTAACC
>JGI24890J29729_1001540_pt1 | contig 10137 bp, 21 predicted proteins | sample FreactcultureFD7_FD_29729 | JGI IMG/M metagenome (IMG submission 29729)
TCAGTCTTAAAGAAGTAATCATGGTCACGGCTCAGTACACAACAACACCTCAAAAAGCTAAAAACTCTAATACCGTAGACCGCGGAACGCAAAACACAACAACTGCGAGTGGCCCGCAAACGTCCATCGGGTATGGCCTGTTACAGAAAATGGCGAGGTAGTCATGGAAATAATACCCTTACAGGCAATCCCAAACCAAACGCTATCCCTGCAACTGGGTGTAAACGCTTTTGACGTACAGATACAAGACTGCAACGGAATCATGGCCGTATCAATTGTGGCTAATAACACCCCGTTAATTTCAGGGCAACGCGCGGTAAATGGGTTCCCCATATTGCCCTATGCGTACCTTGAAACCGCGATCGGTAATTTTACTTTCATTGGTTCGAACGATTCACAAGAAGAATACCCATTCTGGGACAGATTTAATAAAGATTTAGTTTTTGTGTATGCATACCCCGCAGACCTAGCGGGTTTGTCGTTTGCGGCTTACATCCAAGGGGTATTAAGTGGCTCAGGAACTTGACCCCCGAATAATTAAAATAAGCATTGGCGTTAACGGCAAGCTAAAAACGTATGCATCGCCGATGAACTTACGCGCGACGGGTACTAAATACGCTAACGCCTTGCAGAACGAATGCACTGTGACTATATCTAACATCGATAAAGACACACAAGATTTTATATTGACTGAGGTTTCCCCGTATAACTTAAACCGCACCCCCAAAATTGTTATTGTAGAAGCGGGCCGCGTGTCTACTGGTGTGACCGCGATATACCGAGGAAATGTCACAAAAGCCGTTGTGTCCCAGCCGCCCGATGTGTCTATAACGTTGAGCTGTTTAACTGGTAATTTCTTAAAAGGTAACATTATTACCCGAAATTACGGCGGCATAGCGTCGCTAGAATCTGTTAGCCAAGGCATCTCCCAAGACACGCAAACGATTCTAAATTTCCAAGCCACGAACCAGAACATAGGGAACTATAGTTTTGGGGGTGGGGCGCTAAATCAAGTCGAGTTGCTTAACGGGCTAGGCGGGATTAACGCTTACATTGATGATAATACGCTTATCGTTAAAAACGCCATGACCCCCCTGCGCGGCATAACGCGCGTTTTATCAGCCGAAACCGGCATGATTGGAATACCAGAATTTACAGAGCAGGGCATTAAAGTTAAGATGCTGCTAGATAATCAAACACGGTTGGGCGCAGGGTTACAGATTAACAGCGTTCAATACCCAGCGGCAAACGGGAATTACGTGATATATAAATTAAATTTTGATGTTGCAAGCCGGGACGTGCCTTTTTACTACGTTGCTGAAGCTGCGAGGATTTCATCGAATGGCAAATAATAACCCGTCGTTAGACCCGGCAAATAATGACACGCTCGCGGGCGCTGTGACGTTTGCTTACAATAAGATGTTGCAAAATGTTAACGGCATGTTACCCGCTAAAGTTTTAAGTTATGACAGAGACACAAATCGCGCGAGCGTACAGCTATTAATCGATATTGTAGGCACAGATGGGGCGCAATACTCCCGCCCCCAGCTTGCCTCAATCCCGGTATTTGTGTATGGGGGCGGAGGATTTCGTTTAAGTTTTCCGTTAGTTTCGGGTAACATGGGATGGGTGTTAGCTAACGATAGGGACATCAGCAATTTCCTATCCAGTTATTCGCAATGCGCCCCCAATACCGCACGGGTTAAACAGTTTTCAGACGGCGTATTTTTTCCAGATACGATGACAGGTTTGGATACGATAGCGAGTGCAGACGCGTCAAATGCGGTTTTGCAAAACGATAGCGGAACTGTGACTATATCTATCAGTCAAACGGCTATCAGTATCAATATGAGCAATCCAGCGGCAGTGATGAATGTTAACGGTAGCATCATAGCGACGGGAACTATCACTGCAACTAACATACCACCGTAGGGACCCTATGCCTTCTCTAACTATTTCGGCGAACATTAACGGCACACAACCGGGTGTTGCATATAACGATATTTATCTTGATAACTTAGGCAACATTAGTTTAAGCACAGGTCTACAAGCAATACTCGAAAACTGCGCACAGGCGGCTAAAACGCGACTAGGTGAAATTGTTTTAAACACACAGCAAGGCATACCGTATTTTACAACGCTGTTCATTGGCGTGCCGTTAGTCGACGCATTTAACGCCGCGCTAACATCAGCATGGCTAGCGGTTAATGGGGTACTTGAAGTACTATCTCTAGTAACTACACAAAGCGGCAACACTTTTTTTTACACTGCGAACATCCGCACTAACGCAGGGACGGGGGCTATAAGTGGCAGTATATAATTATATCGATGAGACGGGCGTTATTACAGTAGACGCGGCGGCAATACAGGCGGATGTTGAAGCAGAGTATCGGGGCATTTTTGGTGCGGATTTAATAGTCACACCTAACACACCTCAAGGGATGCTGATATCCGCCGAGGTACAGGCGCGTATTGCGCTTGCTGACAATAACGCGCAGCTTGCGAATCAGATTAATCCTAACCTTGCGGGCGGTGTGGCTCTTGATGCGATTATGTCGTTAACAAACCCGTATGGTCGTTTGCCCGCTCTGCAATCTGTAGTGTATGCAACAATCACAGGTACGCCCGGAACTGTAATTCCGGCAGGTTCGATTGTGGCAGAAACCGGCTCAGGTGATTTAAACCAGTTTTACACATTAACACAGCTCACGATACCCGCAAACGGAACGGTTACCGGTGTACAATTTAACTCAGTGGTTTACGGCCCGATTCCGTGCGCCGTTAATGCGCTCACTGATATAGTAACCTCCGTGTTGGGTTGGACAACCGTAACTAATCCCGCTGCCGCAACAATTGGCAGAACGCTACAATCAGATTTAGACGCGCGTCGATACAGATTAAACACGTTGGCAACTCAAGGAGCCTCGACAGCCCAAGCGATTACAGCGGAAATTTTACGCAATACAAGCGCGTCCAGTGTGACTTTGCTCGAAAACATCGCGAACAGTACGCAGACAATTGACGGCGTGTCGATGGTCGCAAAATCAATTTACGTTTGCGTTACTGACTCAGTTGTTGCAGACCAAGGCACTAATTCAGAGGTTGCGGCAGTGATTACAGGAACCCCGGCGGTCGTGCAAACAGGCACACTTACAGCAAGTTCCATCACTGTGACTGGGCTTACAGACACCACGCTATTTGCAGTCGGCGCAGGAATCCAAGGCACCGGAATTCCGCTAGGCGCACGGGTTGCAACAAAGCCCAGCTCTACGAGCATAACTATGACTCTCGCGGCCACGGCATCGGGCGCGGAAAGTTTAGAGTTCTGTATAGTTGTGCCCGCCGGTTCGCAAACATCATCAAACGGTTATGTGTTCCAAACGCTCGGCGATTTTTTAATCCCTGCAAGCGGTACGTTAAGCCCCGTGTTATTTCAAGCCGTGCAAACTGGCCCAATACCTGTGCCGGTTAACTCGCTAACTGTTATCGTAACCCCCGTTTCTGGGTGGTCTACAGTTAACAACACAATCACCGCCGCGTTAGGCTTGCCGTCTCCCGTAGCACAGGCGATGGTCGCTAAAAAAAGCGCGGGTTGTGCGTTTAACAACGGTTCCGGCACGCCAATAAGCACGATTGTGGATGTCCCCTACAGCGGTCAATTAATGACGGTTTTATACGACATTGCAGCATCAGTTACCATAAACGTGCTAGTAAATATCAAGCTACTTGGCGCGGTACAAGATGCAGTAACAGCGGTACAGGACGCAATTGTAGCGTATGCAACCGGAGGAATTAGCGGTATTGCAGGGCTTACCGTTGGACAAAACGTATCGGCGTTTGAGTTAGCGGGCGCTGTGACTAGTCAATACCCAGCTATCTATGTACAAAGTTTATATATCTCAACTGGCTCAACACCCCCAACTGTACCGACTGAGATTGCTATCGCGCCTTACCAGATAGCGGTTATTACCGCTAACAACATCATTGTAAACTTGGTGTAATTATGCAAATAGAGCAATTTACATACCCCGAGGAGATGAACGTACTGCCCGCTATTTTGTGGCAATACCAAAACTCCCCGAACATTTCGGGTTTGATACAAGCTAAACAAAACTGGCTTGACGTTAATTTTATAGAGTTTTGGAACGGCTACACGACCGGAATTTTTGATTTAACATCGGCGGATATAACGCTGTTTGGAATTTGTGTTTGGTGCATTATTTTAGATATTCCGCTCTACATACCGCTTGGAGGCGACGCGTCAGGTAGACCTATATGGGGTTTTAATGCGTATACAACACCTCCAACGTTAGAAAACACATATAAAAACTTTGGCGATACGATAATAGCTAACCCGGGCAGCGGTAACTTTTCGACCGATAATCAGGCGTACATCTTAACGCTAGCCGAGCAACAGTTTGTTTTACGTCTGGCGTATTTTGATTTATGTAATCTGGGCGATATTATCGATATAAACGAGTTTTTAAACCACTTATGCGCGACCAGTAACATTGGGTTTACCGGCACGATTTACATAGTTGATAATTTAGATATGACGGTTTCGTACACGTTTACGACCGCTGATTTCCCGGCGGCTTTGCTTGGTGTGATTACAGATTTAAAATTACTACCGCGTCCGGTGGGTGTTGAGATAGTTTAAAGGAGCATTAAATGGCAGCGAATCCTTATTTTTTATACCCGTTTGCTGAATCGGGAACCGTCACACCGATTAGCAACACGGGCAGCTCAACGGGTACGGTTAATTATCCGTATGGTTTTACGTCAAACTATGAGCTGGATTTATCCGGCGGTGCTCCTGCGCTACCCATACCCCGTGGACAATTTAATCAGTTGATGCTTGACATAACAACCGCTTTGCAAAACTTGCAAACGTACGGCGCGTCCCCTTGGGTAGCGCCCGCAACAGGTTCTCCTCCGGTAGGTGGCCCAGCTAGTTATCCTCTTTACGCTCGAGTATTCTACGCCCCCGCGTCCGGTGCTTATTCCGGTGTCTATTTGCTTTGGGAAAGCCAAGTCGCGGCTAATACCTCCGTACCCGGCGCGGACAGTAATTGGATACCCGTAAGCCAGAGTATGGTGCAAGTTGGAACGGTACAGTGGTTTGCTGGGCCTAACGGGTTGACCGGCTCGCTAAAATGTGACGGAACAGCGGTACCCCGAACGACATATCCTGCGTTATATGATGCGCTAACAGTCACACAAACAGCGTCGACTACTAATGCCTCTACCACGCTCACGGTCACTAGCACCGCTAATTTATCCGCTGGGCCTAACGCAAAAATCGAAGGCGCGGGAATACCCACCGGGACGTACATTACTACAATTTTAACAAGCACTACAGTACAGATGAGTGCCGCGGCAACGGCGGGCGGTACGGGTTCCATGGTGTTTTATGTTTGGGGTAACGGTAATGGCTCAACGACTTTTAATTTACCGAACCTCAGTCGGAATGTCCCAGTTGGCGCAAATGGAACAACCGGCACAACTACACTAGGCGGGTATCTCGGTCAGTCGGGCGGCGAAGCAACGCACACATTAGCACTTAACGAAATGCCGGACCACACACACAGTGTGTTTAATCAGCTAGTACAAGCCACCCCAACAACAGGCGTAATTCACGGGGCAGCGGGGTACTCACTTCAAACGCTAACATCTGGCGGGGTTTCCGGTATCGGAACACAAACAGCGTTTAATGTTATTCAGCCCTCCGTTAATCTGTGGGCGTATATTAAATATTGAGGATGCCATGGCCGTATTTGATAAGGAAATTATCGAGATAGAAGGCGGTTATTCTAACGACCCGGACGACGCGGGGCGGGAGACAAAGTACGGGATTTCAAAACGCTCATACCCGAACGAGGATATTAAAAACTTAACGGTTGAACGGGCGATTGAAATTTATACACGGGATTTTTGGAATCCGCTAAAGCTCTCGTTAGTACAAGACCAAACGACCGCTAATCTAATTTTCAGGTTTGCGGTGCACGCAGGTCAAATAACAGCAGCGCGGATGGTTCAGGAATGCCTTAACACTTTTGTGCCTATAATTTTCAGTGTCGATGTGGATGGAGACATAGGCACGCGTACACTGCAAGCGATTAATAATATTAGAACGATACGCCTGCACGACACGTTTAGAGTTGCCACGTGCCGGTACTATTTAGCGTTAGTTTTTAAAAAACCGTCGCAAGAAAAGTACTTAAAGGGTTGGATTAAACGCGCGTTAATGTGACATACTATACAAGCGCGGTTCACTCCATTTCCGAGCATTGCGCGGTCCCGACCGCGCTATTAATAGCAGGGGGTTTTATGGTTGAGGACGTTGCGGTTGAGCTGATACCCTCAGTTATTGGAGACTTGTTGAAACCGGGTAACACGGGTGCAGAATTACTGTGCCTAGCTGTTTTAATTGCGTTAATTGTGTGGGGTCGTAGTCGTAAAAAATGAAAGATTATTTTGTTATTTTGTTGTTAGCTGTTTCTATTGCCGCCCATGCTGTAACGTTAATGCATCATAAACACTTGCAAAAACAATTAACGCACATAAGCGAGCAGATAGATAATACTGTGTGTTTTAATTACGAAGATACTCCCGACAACCTTACAGACGGGGATTAGCTGTTTATGAGATTTAAGTACAACCGGGCAAGTTGAGCGACCACTACGTTCCAATCGGGGTCTGAAAAGTAGTAATCTTCTGCACCTTTGCGTAAATGTATTTTAGGCGCAAACGCTTCGTGGTATCCCTGTATCTGTAAAGACGTCATAAAGCCCAAGTGTCTAAACGATTCTACTTGCTGCTTTACTACGATGTACGTTAATAATTTTGGCATTTCGTCCTCACTGGTTAGTCAATGTTTTTGTTTATAACTTCTTTCATGAAAAGACCAAAACCATTTGTTGCAGCGTTTATCTTTTCTTGTTCTTTTAATTTTTCTTCGAGTACGCCTTCTTTTGCCCATTTGTCTATCTGTTTCGCCCCGCCGGACATTAACCAACTGAAATCATTAAACCACTTAGCCGCATCTCTCATTTCATCCTCACTGGTTAGTCACAATAGACGCTATTCTGCGAATTCGTCTTTTAGTGTTTCAAACGCGCTTTTAATTCCCATCGAAAAGAAAAACCCTAAAATTTGTTCCATCGACATATCCGCGTCTTTAACTTCTTGTTGAAAAATAGCTAGTGCCTGCTTAAATCCTTCATTTTTTCTTACTTTATTAACATCTATTTTCATTTTGGCATCCCCAAACCTAGTAAATAAAACGTAGCCACCAAATCTTTTAAAGAGCTGTTAATTAAAACTCGTTCTTTTATAACACTTTCCCACAAATCAAGAAAAACGGAGTCTTTTTTAATATCGTCTAATTGTTCCATTATCTCACTATTTGTCATTCTAAGCTCCCCTCACTGGTTAACAAGACAGGTCGCACGGTTGGTCGCCGCACGTATTACATGCTATTGGGGACCAACCGCATATAGGGTCTATTGTCTCTCCGTTTTTGTTTATAGGCCCTTCACACTCTTCACAAAAGCCTACCTCTTCTGTGTCGTCTGTTTGGCCAGGTTCACAACACGCCATTTTAAAACATCCTGAAAAAGTAGAATACCGCTATAGTCACAGTAAACATTAACTGCCCGAAAAACACGCCTTTTGCTATTTTCCACGTTGTCATTTTATTTGCTCTCTTGTTGTTTAATCGTGTTTTTTATTTTTACAATAATGTTTTTCATATCTTCATCCGTTCTTTTTATTCCCGTGGCTTTTAATTTATTCAAACTAACATCAAAAAATATTTTAGTGTCAAAATCCTGTTTATCTAAAGTTATGTAAATCCTTTCGGCAGAAAGAACATGCTCGAAGGAAGATTGACGTGGTTTGTGCCACCCTTTTGCTGCTTTAACACCTTCAATTTTTGCAATCGCGTCTATTAAATTTTGTGTGAACTGGTACATTTCTCTCATCCTGTTTGTTTAGTTGATAAAGAGAGTATACTACTTATTGACTGTAGTGTCAACAACATTATTAATTCATCCTCTTAGCCAGCGGGTTAGGGTCTTTTATAATCTCTTCGGTTATTGTAGCCAGCACTTCTTCCGCGATAGCTATTTTTGTGTCTAGTGGCTGCGGGAGGTACTGGATAATCCGCGTCATGTGGGTTGTAAGAACATGCAGTACGCCAATAACGTCCGTTGTTTTATTTCTAAAATGCTTCCCTATTAATTCGTGTAGCTCTTCGTGTAGCGTCATTTTAGTCCTTTAGTTTCCAGCACATAATTAAGGCCGTTCTTTTGCCCTCTTTAAGAAGCACGCAGCCAACAGATTCGTTGTATGCTAAAACGGGGTTTTTTAATCCTGTTAAAACTTTTTTATATTGCGACACCAAAATACCGTGGTTTTCGTTTAATACGTAAACTTCAGCATTAGAAACTATCCGTACGTCTTTCAGCGTTACCAAAGGCACAGAGCCTTCGTAATACGCATTTACTTTTTTTAATTGTCTTTCCGTTAATGTTCGGCGGTCGACGTTCAGCTTAGCACCTGCAAAATCATACCATCCGTCCTCGAGATCAGTTTCAACGCAATGCATTATTTTTCCGTTTGTTCCCAACAAAGTCCCGGCAACCACTTGTAGATAAGGAAACCGTATATCTTTTTCATGTGCTTTTTTAACCCAAGCGAAATCGGATAAATTCTTACCTGAAGTTTCATAATCGCAAAAAAAAGCGTACAGACTTGCAACAGTGTCCTCGTTAAACTTTAGTTTTTTTAGAATCCCAAAAACATCTGCTTTAGTGGGTTTTTTACGTTCGGATGCCAGTTGCGCAATAGTGTTAATGTCCATCTCAGTCCTTTAGTTTTAAGATGCTATCAACCGCGGCGTCTATGGCCTCATTCTTCGTTTTGTATACACGAGTGGGGTTGAACTGTTCAATGTGTGCCTGTTTAGCCATAAACCCCGACTGCCTCCCTAAGAATTTTGTAGTTTTTATTTGAAACTTTACTTCGAATACTGTCTCGCCTTCGTGTATGTTAGTCATGATGTCGCGTCCTCACCCCAGCACATGAATTCATTAAAATATTTTTGTTCGTAATCTTTTCTTAGTTCTTCTGTTCTATTTTTAAAGTAAGCTTCAAAAGCTTCGTTATGAAAGTCAAGTACTCGTTGCGTGTAGCCTTCAGTGTTTTCCAGTGTGAACATTTTTATATACTCTCTTCGTTTAGTTGATAAAGAGAGTATATATCTTGTTGACGGTAGTGTCAATAACTATTTTAATCTTAAATCTCGATAGAGCAAAGCCCTTTTGTTCTTACGTCCCGTACACAATGCGGGGCGGAACAGGTTACGCCTTTCCATTCGCCTTTAGCAACTTTAGTTCTATAGCTTGGGTCTCCGTATTTGTTAAATCGCAATCTATGCACGCTGCAATATTTTGCACGGGTTAAAACACGATTACACCCCTCGGCTTCACAATCTTTCATTCGCAACACTCCTTTTTTTTTATTAGACCAATTGGGATTATTTAAATCCTCTCAAATACGTTATTTTCCATATCGTTTCCCTCTCCACCCACCAGACGCTCTCAACGGCCAGTCGGCTGCCCATGTGGGCATGGTTGACATAATGCGCTCGAATTCTTCAATACTGCCGAATCCTTCGGGCACCTCGCTAACTATTTCGTCGTGTACGTGTAAAACCACTGGGTATCCTGCACGTTCGAGGTTTACGATTGCGTGCGCTAGGATGTCTCGCGCTACGGCTTGGGTACAATTTTCAGCCAATTTTCCACTGTATGTATCCATCCTGACCCACCCGGGAGCGCCATACTTCGGGTTGCTGTTCCAACCCTCAAAACTTATAGAATACGTGCCGTTCTTGCGCTCGCTAGGTCTTAACAGAGGTCGGTGATACGTCAGGTTACGCCCGGACGGTAAACGACAGTAGAGTATGTTATTTGTGACTATCCACACTAAACCCCGATATTCAAACTCAACGTCCGGGTTCATTATTGCTTGTACTGCGCAGCCCTCGAGGCCGTAAAAATCAGGAAACCAGCCGCGCTTCTGCCCACCCCAAAACTCAACAATAGCGGGGGAGGCATCACGCCACGCTAA
>JGI24890J29729_1001541_pt1 | contig 10119 bp, 8 predicted proteins | sample FreactcultureFD7_FD_29729 | JGI IMG/M metagenome (IMG submission 29729)
AAAAAAGCCGATAACGAAAAGCGCCAGTGTCGTGCTGATCACTACACCAACCGCCGGATAACCTCCCAGTTTTTTCTTTCGCTTTATCTCTTTCATGATAAAGCCTCAAATATAGATAAACCAGTCAGGTTTTAAAACCCGCTTTTAAGGGAATAAAAAAAGCCCCCGGTCTCGGGGGCCTGTACTCGAAAATTTCGAACGGTCTATCCTCTGGATTCCTTCAGTTTTTTGATCAGGGCCTGATCGGTAATGGGAACCAGCGGTTTTATTTTTTGATTGTCTTCGTTTAAGAGATAATAATTATCCTTATAGAATAAGAACACCGTTCTTTTATTGTCGTCGCTAAAGAATTCCATGATCTCATACAAATTCTTTTCGAAGGATCCGTAGAGCAACAACTTATCGTCTTTGAACTGATAATGAAAATTGAATTTTTTATTCGAATTATCAACCTCCACGGCAATGGTTGTATTGTTGACCGTTGCCGAATTTGCTTTCGCGGTTGTTTCTTTTGAAACGTGGCCTGTTTCGGCATCTTGCGTCGGATCAAAGACTTCCAGTTTGCGCTCCTTAGGTTCTGTTGTTTCGGGATTGGGAACAATTGCTTCGGAGGTTTTCTTTTGACTAAAGATTTGTTCTTTCTTTTTTACGGTTGATGTTTCTTCCCTGGCAGGCGCGATGGTTGAAGCATCGGGCTGTGATTTAACTTCTTCCCGGATCGGTTCAGGTTCCTGCTCTTTCGTTTTGTCCTCTTCTTTTTTCAGGATCTGCTGTTGTGCTACTTTTTCTTTGTCTTCGCTATTAAAAAAGAAGTATATACCCGTGCCGACCATACCGGCCACGACCAACGAGGTGGCCAATTTGGCTAACAGGGATGTCTGTCCACCCACGGATGGAACAGCAACGCTATTCAGCGTGGATTTCAATTCTGCTACGCGTGCTTTCTTAAGCCCCTCTACCAAACCTTGCTGAAGTTTGTACTCACTTTTAAGGTCACTATCGGCCTCCAGTCTTCTTTCAAAAGAAGTCTTCTCTTCCCCATGAAGGCGATTGGTGATGTAATCGTCTAGTAATTCAAATTCTTTTTCTGATGCCATGATGCTTAGTCTAAAAAGTCTTTCTCAGAATACTGAGATTTAACAAGTTCATCCAATTTCTTTTTGCACTTATACTTTTTTGTTTTCGCCGTATCCGTGTTTGCAAAACCCAGTTTATCGGCTATGTCTTGCATGGACATTTCTTCAAAATAATAATACGTTAAAACTTTTTTACAAGTGTCGCCCAGTTGCTCAATGCAGCCGGCTATAATTTTCTCTCTCTCCAGGGTCTCGGTATCCATCTCCACGGAAGAATCCTTTTCTTCATTGGAGAGCCTCTTTTTTCTATCCAGTTCCTTCCGCCACAGATTCTGACAGATACTATAAATAAACGTACTCATCTTGGATGTCAGCACTAAGTTCCCGGATGTCGCCTTTTGCCAAAAGACAATCAAAGCATCCTGATAAACATCCCGCGCTTCCTCCTCCGTTCCACTATTGGAAATGACCAGCTTGGTCATCATCCGGTAATACTTTTTATACAGAAACTCCAGAGCCTTCTCATCGCCTTTGCAAATGCGTTCAAAGACCTCCTTTTCGTCCATGTTTGAATTCGACTTGTATACCATCTTTTGTGATTCTGGTAACCTTAGGGGTTATTTTTTTATGAAATTATCAATAAAAATCGCATTCTAAGGTACTCTTTTCCAGGTTTGTGTCCGATATAAAGGCCCCCAGTACCCACGAACTTTAAGATCCTTATCTTCTATCCATAGTTTGCAACGATAGACTTTGCCCGCCTCCGGATCCAGAATACTCCCACCGGAATATTCATCATCATCTTTGATCATATCCTTTATAATTTCCATGCCGATGATCTTTTTCTTATACCGGCTATCCTCTTCCGGGCATTTATCACAAACCGGATCGGGGTCTTCTCCGGGCTGAGTAAATATCTTTAGAATTTTACCGTAAACCTTGCCATTGTGTTCTGTTATTTCCAGTATCGACTTTTCTTTTCCTGTATTATCGTCAATAGTCTTCCACTTGCCCAAAACCGTGCTTTGCGCCAGAACAGTAATGGGTAGGAGGAATAAGAGGGTGAGATTTTTCATGATCTAAGAATTGATTACCAATCAAAAATAAAAAAAGCCCCGGTAAAACCGGGGCTCTCCGTAACTTATATAATGATCGCACGACTATTTCAGGCTGTTGATGTCAACAGATGCATTCGTCATAATTTCAACGTTAGTCTTTTTCTGAAGCGGATGTTGTTCGGCTGTGGAATGCTTATGCGTGGTGATGTGCGGAGCGATGATCAAGGCGACAATGGAAGTCAATTTGATCAGAATATTCATGGAAGGACCTGAAGTATCTTTAAATGGGTCTCCAACCGTATCGCCCGTTACGGACGCCTTGTGAGGCTCCGATTTCTTATAATACATTTGCCCGTTGATCTCAACACCTTTTTCAAAAGATTTCTTGGCGTTATCCCATGCACCACCGGCATTTGATTGGAACATACCCATCAGAACACCCGAAACCGTTACACCGGCGAGCAGACCACCCAATACCTCCGGCCCGAATGTAAATCCCACCAGGATCGGGGTGATGAGTGCGATAGCACCTGGAGCAATCATTTCACGAATGGAAGCTTTTGTAGAGATGGCCACACATTTTTCATATTCCGGTTTTGCCTTGTATTCCATGATTCCCGGAATTTCCCTGAACTGGCGTCTTACCTCGTTCACCATATCCATAGCGGCTCTACCGACGGCTGCAATGGCCAGTGAAGAGAATATGAATGGTATCATACCACCAATGAAAAGACCGGCGAGTACCGGAGCCTTGTAAATATCGATCGCACTGATACCGGAAACACCTACAAATGCTGCAAATAAAGCAAGCGATGTAAGGGCTGCGGAGGCAATGGCAAAACCTTTGCCGGTTGCGGCAGTTGTATTTCCGACGGCATCAAGATTGTCTGTACGGTGACGAACCTCTTCCGGAAGCTGACTCATTTCAGCAATACCGCCAGCGTTATCTGCGATCGGTCCGAAGGCGTCAATGGCAAGTTGCATGGCCGTTGTTGCCATCATGCCGGCAGCCGCGATGGCCACACCATAAAGACCGGCAAAATAATGAGAGCCCATGATGCCTGCCGCCAACACGATGATCGGTAATACGGTAGACTCCATACCAACCGACAATCCACCAATGATGTTCGTAGCGTGGCCTGTACCGGATTGTTTTATAATGGAAAGCACGGGACGTTTGCCCATGGCTGTATAATATTCGGTGATCATGCTCATCAGTGCACCCACAACAAGCCCTACAATAATGGCCCAAAAAACATCCATGGATGTAAATTGAATTCCCCGGTGGACAAGATTTTCGGGAAGAAGATATCGCACGGCGAAGAAGGACGCAATCGCTGTTAGAATTATAGATGACCAGTTGCCGATATTAAGAGCATTTTGAACGCTGTCGGTTTCTTTGCTGATACGAACGAACCATGTTCCGACAATGGAGAACATCAATCCTAACCCGGCAATCAGCATGGGAAGAAGGATGGGTGAAAGTCCGCCGAAATTATCCGCGGAAGCGTCTATCTCCTGGCCGAGCACCATCGTTGCAAGAATCGTAGCAACGTACGATCCAAAAAGATCAGCACCCATACCGGCTACGTCACCAACATTGTCACCTACGTTGTCGGCAATGGTGGCAGGGTTCCGGACATCATCCTCTGGAATGCCCGCTTCAACTTTACCCACAAGATCGGCACCCACATCGGCAGCTTTTGTATAAATACCACCCCCCACGCGGGCGAATAAGGCTATTGATTCCGCTCCCAGTGAAAAACCAGCCAGTACTTCAATGGCTTTTTTCATTTCAAGACCATTTACGAGCGAGCCTTCCGGAACAAATATTTTTATCAGTATAATAAATAAGCTTCCCAATCCCAGGATAGCCAGTCCGGCAACCCCGATTCCCATAACCGATCCGCCTGTAAACGATACCCGTAAGGCTTGCGCCAGGCTTGTTCTGGCAGCCTGTGTTGTCCGTACATTCGCCTTGGTAGCGATCTTCATTCCGATGTAACCGGCAAATGCAGAAAGAACAGCGCCAATTAAAAATGAGACAGCGATCAGCGGGTCTGAATCTTCAACCAATGTGCCTGACCATGCCAGCACGATTCCTGCAATGATGGCGAAATAGGTGAGTACCTTCCATTCGGCTTTCAGGAAGGCCATGGCGCCGGTAGCGATGTACCCGGCCAATTCCTGCATATTCGCATCACCGGCATCTTGTTTTCTAACCCAGGCGGATTTGATTGACATGGCAATTAATCCGACAATTCCGAAGGCTGGGATTAAAAATAAAATATTATTCATGTTAAAAGGTTTAAGAAAATGATTTGACCGTTAAAAAAACCACCTAACCATGGACATAATCCGGAAAGATGGTTCTGAAAACTTGCGCAAATATAGAACAACTCTGATAAGACACAAAGGGTGTTGAAGTGTTCAAGTGCGAAGTATTGGAGTAGGGCATAAGAATTGATTTTAACTGCAAACGATGCTTATTTCAAAGGGCAGACATTTGTAGCACAAACCAGGCACCAGTTGCCGGTCAAGGTTATGGGGAAGACGGTTGGACTGAGATCACGACGTATACCTACACGTTCTTTATCGGCCACAAGGTAGATTCACACTTATAAGCATTCTATACTTAATACTTCGTACTTGAACACTCCAACACTCCAACACTTATACCCCAAACATTTTTCTTAACTCCACCCATAGCGTTTTCTTCCTGGCATCGTCCAGTTTATCGATGGGTTCCGCCGCGATCAAGGCAATACCATTTACTTCGGTTAATTCGTAGAGATTCGATACTTCTGCTGGTTTGATGCCAAAGGCCAAAACACGCGAAGGTGAGAGCGATACAATATCGTCGAGGGAAAATTGCTGCCGGGTAATGATCTGAACGGATGCCAGGCTTAGTTTTAAGGCCGCCAGCATTTTTGAAAGAACGGAGCGCTCTTCGTCTGTTACCTGTTGCCAGTCCTTGGCAAGAACGATCAATACCTTTCCCGGAATACGGTACAGGTCTTCGTGGTACAGGCTTTCGGCTATACTTATAGTCTGATCTACCATTACTTTTTAATATCGAAGATGGATTTCAGTTCATTGGCCTCTGCGGGATCCATTTTACCAGCAAGGATAAGACGCAGTTGCCTTCTGCGCAATGCTCCTTTATACAATTCTCTTTCATCGTCTGTTTCCGGCTCGATTTCGGGTACATCGGTAGGTTTGCCTTCCGCATCCAGGGCCACGAAGGTAAAATAGGCAACGTTGCTTTCGAATTTTTTACCGCTGGGTGCATCTTCAGCCTCGACGTCAATGCAAATTTCCATAGACGACTTGAAGGCTCTGGTAACTTTTGCCTTCAGCGTAACAACATTTCCCAGACAAATAGGATGCTTGAAGGAGATATTGTCAACAGAGGCCGTTACTACGATCCGGTTTGAGTGTTTTTGCCCGGCAATAGCCGATACGATGTCCATCCAGTGCATGAGGCGCCCGCCCATCAGGTTGTTCAGGGTATTGGTATCGTTCGGGAGTACAAGTTCGGTCATGCTTACGAATGACTCCCGGGGAAATTTCTTTTTACGCATTAATCTTTAATTATGACAGTAGTCGTACAAAAAGGAACCTACTAACTGTTCGTTTGCACCCATTTCCACAAAAATCATGAAATTATTTTGTAATCCATCTTATCTATTCATTATTTAGCGGCGTCAAAATATTATGCAGGCTCTAAAAACATATTTCGCGACCAATGTGAACTCTATCCACGAGTCATGCGCGTCTGTTTTTACGGCCTCTGCTACCATCACTACGGGGTGATCCCGTATTCATTTCCATACCCCAGATGTATTTTTTGATTATTACCCAGCTCCAGGAGATGAGGTTAGTAATCGCCGAACCAGTAAACAGAATCAAAACCATCAACGCTTACGATTCATGAAAATATTAAAATTCGGAGGCTCTTCCGTCGCCACCCCCGAACGTATACAATCGGTGATCGAGATAACAAAATCCTATCTCTCCGGTCCTGTAGCCATCGTTTTTTCCGCCTTTGGTGGTACGACAGACACGCTCATTCAAATAAGCAGACTGGCACTGGATGGAAACATTGAGTATAAAACAAGTTTGGCTGAACTGGAGAAACGACACCTGAATGCTATACGGGTGCTGATCGATGTTCAAAAGCAAAGCAGCATTCTGGCACAAGTAAAGTTTCTCATCAATGAGTTGGAGGATGTGTTGCACGGTATATTCCTGATCAATGAAAGAACCCTTCGCTCGTTAGATTATATCATGAGCTTCGGTGAAAGGCTGTCGACCTATATCATTTCCGAAGCCTATAAAAACAAGGGCATCGAGGCTGAGTTCCTGGATGCACGGAATGTCGTTCGTACGGATTCTAATTTCGGCTATGCTAAAATTAATTTCGACGTAACGAACAGGCTTATCCAGGAACATTTCAAAAAGCATCGCGCGGTGCAGATTATCACGGGCTTTATCGGAACATCCGACAACGGAGATACAACCACGATCGGCCGCAGCGGGTCCGATTATACGGCGGCTATTTTTGCCGGCGCATTGCAGGCAACCGGTCTGGAGATCTGGACAGACGTTGATGGCATGATGACGGCTGATCCACGGCTCGTGAAAAAAGCTTTTACCGTTCCACAAATGAGTTATGAGGAGGCCATGGAGCTCTCGCATTTTGGCGCAAAAGTAATTTTCCCGGCCACCATGCAACCGGCCATGGTAAGTAATATTCCGATCTGGATTAAAAATACATTCAATCCATCGTTCAAGGGCACGCTTATCAGTGCTGAATCTACGAATGGAAAACTGATCAAAGGGATTTCATCGATCAACCACATCAGCCTGCTGAGTGTTCAGGGTAGCGGACTGTTAGGGGTAGCAGGTGTATCCATGCGGTTGTTCGGAACATTGGGAAGAGAGAAGATCAACGTGATCCTCATCAGTCAGGCATCCTCTGAGCACTCTATCTGTTTTGCCATCGATACACCGTCCGCGAGCATGGCGAAGATGGCCATAGAAAAAGAATTCCAGTATGAAATCAAAAATGAAGAGATTGATGAAGTGCAGGTTGAAAATGATCTTTCCATCATTGCCGTGGTAGGCGAGGGAATGAAACACAGTCCGGGTACAAGCGGAAGAATGTTCAGCGCATTGGGTAAGAATGGTGTAAACGTCAGTGCGATTGCCCAAGGGTCTTCGGAACTTAATATCTCCGCCGTGATCAGACAGGCAGATGTTGCCAAGGCGTTGAGTGCATTGCATGAAGCATTCTTCCTGTCGGATCGTAAACTTCTTCATGTATTTATGGTCGGAACCGGTCTGATAGGAAAAACATTTGTCAACATGGTTCATGAACAATATGTGAATCTCGCCAAGGACAATTTACTGGAAGTGAATGTAGTCGCTGTTGCTAATAGCAAGAAAATGATCTTTCGCGAAGACGGCCTCGACCTGCAGACCTGTATTGACGACATGAACCATCAGGGTGAAGTCATGACGATGAAAGCATTCGTTGACCGTATGCTTTCGCTCAATCTTCCCAATAGTATTTTTGTGGATAATACATCCAGTGAAGAGGTGACAAACTTTTATGAAGCAATACTGTCGGCCAATGTGTCGATCGTTACACCGAATAAAAAGGCCAATTCAGGCCCGTTTCAGAAATATGAAGCGCTGAAGAAAACAGCTTTCAAGCGTGGCGTAAAGTTTTTGTACGAGACCAATGTCGGCGCTGGTTTACCCGTTATCAATACATTGAATGACTTGCTGCTGAGCGGCGACAAGGTTGTTCGCGTCGAAGCTGTGTTAAGCGGCACGTTGAACTACATCTTCAGTTCTTTTACCGAAGGCAAGAAATTCAGTGACGTTGTAAAGGAGGCAAAAGCAAAAGGATACACCGAACCTGATCCGCGCGATGACCTGAACGGTATGGACGTGGCGAGAAAGATACTGATCCTTTCACGCGAGGCGGGATCGCACCTGGAACTTTCCGACATAAAGGTAGAGGACCTTGTTCCTGAATCGTGCAAAGGCGATCTATCAATCGAACAGTTTTTCACCAACCTGGAGAAGCATGACGGTGCCTTTGAAGAGATGCGTAAAAAAGCAGCTGGTAAAAAGGAAAAGCTTCGTTACATGGCAATTTTAGAAAATGGAAAAGTAGCGATTCAGCTAGGCGGGGTAAATGATCAACATCCGTTTTATTCGTTGGCTGGAAGCGATAACATTATTCTCTTAACGACGCAGCGCTATCACGACCGTCCGATGGTGATTCGCGGACCCGGGGCAGGGGCGGAGGTGACGGCGGCTGGTGTTTTTGCTGATGTGATACGCATTGGACATTATTCGAGATAAATTAATAGTTAATGGTTAAAAGTTAATAGGGCCTTTAAGCCTTACTCCGGAAAAGATATAGGCTTAGTCCCCTCTCCTTTGGCTAGGGTGAGGCCGTAATCAAACAAAGAAATGAAAAAAATAAAAGCATTTGCTCCGGCCACTGTCGCGAATGTATCCTGCGGGTTCGATATTTTCGGATTTGCCGTTGATGCTCCCGGTGATGAAGTTATTCTGACATTAAAAGATGAACCAGGTGTTGTCGTCGATACAATAACGGGCGATGGTGGAAAACTTCCCAAAGAATCAGACCGCAACACAGCAAGCGTAGCCGTTCAGGCTTATCTGAATGCGATCGATAGCAAGCAGGGCGTATCGATCGAGTTGAATAAGCATCTTCCGCTGGGGAGTGGCATGGGCTCCAGCGCTGCCAGCTCTGCGGCGGCATTGGTCGCAATCAATCGCCTGATGGGAGACCCTCTCACGCGCGAACAGTTATTACCGTTTGCCATGGAGGCTGAACGTATAGCCTGCGGCTCAGCTCACGCTGATAACGTAGCGCCATCACTGCTGGGTGGATTTGTTTTGATCCGCGGATATGCCCCGCTTGATGTTACCAAGATTCCTGTACCCGACAAACTTTATTGTACCCTTGTGCATCCACACCTCGAATTGAAGACGGAAGATTCCCGCCGTGTGTTGAAGCCGACGATCTCGATGAAAGACGCAATCACTCAGTGGGGAAATATTGCCGGCCTCGTAGCGGGATTGATGAAGCCGGATTTCGGATTGATCAGTCGTTCACTGAAAGATGTGGTCGCAGAACCGATCCGTGCTGTGTTGATCCCAGGCTTCGATATCATTAAAGAAGCCGCGATCCGTGCGGGCGCTTTGGGTTGCGGAATATCCGGTTCGGGGCCAACTATTTTTGTGCTTAGCAATGATCCGGCTACAGCAGCTGCGACGGGTGACGTCATACAAAAAGAATTTTTGAAACTTAAACTGAACAGCGAGATCTATGTTTCAAAGATCAACGAAGCAGGGGCTACGATAATTGGTTAATTAGCAAATGTGCAGATTTGCCAGATGTGCAAATGAAGTAAATATTCAATGTTTATAAAAAATGAAATCGTACATCTAAATTCGTACAGCGTAAATTAATCAATTAGCAAATGTGCCGATGTACAATGTATACTTGGAACGATTTCAGATGTCGATAGAGAATTAAATCGTACTTCTAAAATCGCACATCGTAAATAAAATGGGATATGAATTTCTACAGTACTAACAATAAAGACTTAAAAGTAAATCTTCAACGGGCCGTAACAGAAGGGCTGGCGCCGGACAATGGCCTGTACATGCCTGAGAACATTCCTGCCTTGCCGGTAGAATTTTTTAAGACGATGGAGCAAAAATCGTTTCAGGATATTGCGTTTGTTGTCGCACAAAACATCATCGGCAATGATATTCCGGTTGCCGAGTTGAAGAGGATAGTGGAACACACGATTCAATTCGATGCTCCGTTGGTGGAGGTTGAGAAAGATGTTTTTGCATTGGAGTTATTTCATGGCCCGACCATGGCCTTCAAGGATTTTGGCGCACGGTTCATGTCACAGTTGCTGGGC
>JGI24890J29729_1001543_pt1 | contig 10107 bp, 13 predicted proteins | sample FreactcultureFD7_FD_29729 | JGI IMG/M metagenome (IMG submission 29729)
ATTGATGAACCGCAATGAGAAAAAGGCGAATACCTACCGTGAGGACGGTGAATCTCATGTCGGCGGTTACAAGAAGGGCGGTCGTACAAAGCACGCGACAAGCGGCAAGGTGCCGACTCCGCCGGATATGCCGGAAGATATTAAAGCCATGCGCAATCGGTCGTATGCGTTGCCTGGTGACGATGTTACGACATCGACCGGCGCACACAAGGAAGACCGGTGCAGCGGTGGCCGTACGGGCAAAAACGTTGGCGGCCCGATGATGGGCAAAAAGGCAAAGGTTGCTGCCATGCTTGGCGCTCGTAGTGCCGCCGCCGCTCGTGGCATGCCGCAGGGCGGTATGATGCGCACGGCTGGCGCACCTATTGCGCCTCCCACGCTGCGCCCAATGAAGAAGGGTGGCCGCGCTCATAAGATGGACGGCGGCCCGATGATGCCTGCAAGTGCAACCGTTGCACCTGACAACCGTAACAACATTGTCCCGCAGAACGTCATGTCGTTTAACCCTGCCCGCTCGTCGGTCATTGGTTTGAAGAAGGGCGGCAAGGCCGAGCACCCAGACGTTGCGGAAGATAAAGCACTGATCCGCAAAATGGTGAAGCCGGAAGCTCGCACCGGGCAAGAAGAAGGGCGGCAACGTATTCTCAGGCGAGAATTACCCGCACAAGGTGCCTGGCGTTGTGCCTGGCGGCCGTATGGCTCGTAAGCACGGCGGCAAAACTGGCAAGACCCACATTGTGATCAATATGGGCCACCCAGACATGGGCGGTGCGCCAGTGGCTCCTCCGACTGGTGCAATGCCTCCGCGTCCTCCGATGCCGGCTCCTGCTCCACAGCCTGCGGCTCCTCCTCCGGCAGCTCCTCCTATGGGCGGCGCTCCTATGGGTGGCGCACCCGCAGGTTTGCCTCCACAATTGGCGGCATTGATGGGCCGCAAGAGTGGCGGTCGCACTATGCATGTTATTGAACACGCCGCAGGTGGCGGTCTTGGCCGCAAGGAAAAGATCAAAGCTTACGGACACAAGGCTTAATTAGCGGTATCGGTGTCGCTAATTGAGTGGGGTGGCTGGCTGATCCCTCTCGTGCCAGCCACCCTAGTAATATAGAGAGGGAACCACCATGTAGAGGGCAAAGGTGGAAATGTTAAGTTATTCGGACTTCTTTGAACAAGAGCTTAGAAAATTAGTAGAGGCGGAAATTTATCGCCTTTTACAAGTATTGTCGCATGGGACTACCATCAACGACATGTCAGACTACCGCCACGTTACTGGCCAGCTATCTGCTCTTCGCAATGTTTTCGAACTTTGCGACGAGGCGCGTTCTATTACTAACCGGCATTAGAAAGGGATCAACATGCCACACATGATCATGGACCACCAGAAAGACCCCAAGCAGGCAATTTTTGACGCATTGAGGAGTGGATACACGGACTTTAAACTATTTAACAATCAGGTTTTGTGCGCCGTTTATGTGCGGCCACAGAAAACCAAGAGCGGTATTTTCCTGACAGATGTGACGACTTCGGAAGATAAAATCCAAGGGAAAGTCGGACTTGTGATCAATATGGGGCCAATGGCTTTCATTGATGACAGCAATTCTTGGTTCAAGGACGTTGACATTAAATTGGAAGACTGGGTGGTGTTTAAGCCGTCTGACGGTTGGAGCATTACGGTTAACGGCGTCCTGTGCCGCATTTTGGATGACACCAACGTGCGCGGCACGATCCCTCACCCAGACATGGTATGGTAAGGAGATAAATCATGGCCAAAAAGAAAATGGAAGAGCAGATTGAAATTGAGTTGAAGGCACCAGAAGAGGCGCCGAAAGACGAAATTGAAGTCGAAGTTGCTAAGACGGAAGAGGCTGAACCTCAGGCCGCTGCGCCTGAAATGCCGCCTGAAATTGGTATTCGCGAGTTAAAATTCCAGCTTGAGCAGGAAAAACTTGCGCGCGCCGAGGCAGACAAGCGTGCGCGTGAAGCAGCGCAGCGCGAGTTTGAAGCCAAGAATGAAGTCAGTAACACTAATTTGACGCTGATTAACAATGCCATTGTTAACGTGCGGCAGGAAACTGACTACCTGAAAGCCAATTATAAAGACGCTATGTCGGTTGGTGATTACGATCGTGCGGCCGAAATCCAACAGCGTATGGCGGACAACTCGGCCAAGTTGCTGCAACTTGAAAACGGCAAGACGGCTATGGAGTCGCAGGTCAAGGAGGCCATGCCTCAGTACCAGCAGCCGCTTGACCCAGTCGAGGCCTTGGCGTCGCAATTGTCGCCACGGTCTGCCGCGTGGATTCGTCAACACCCGCAGTTTGCCACTGACCAGCGCCTGTTCCAGAAAATGATTGCCGCCCACAATTTGGCAATGGCTGACGGCTTGGCGCCTGACAGTGACGATTATTTTGAGGNGATCGAGGACACGTTGAAGGTTAATCGGTCGGCACCGGTGACAGTTGAAGTTGCTGATCCGACTTACGAGGCCGCTAAGGTAGTCCAGCGTCGCACGTCACCACCGGCGGCGCCAGTGAGTCGCACCGCAACGCCAGGCACACGCCCAAATGTTGTGCGTTTGACTGCCGACGAGCGTGAAATGGCCAGATCCATGAAAATGACTGACCAAGAATACGCTGAAAACAAGCGAGCTTTACAGCTCGAAGGCAAACTTTAAGGAGAATTATCGTGGAAAATCAACAACCTGCACCAGCAAAGCGGACGCGCAAAACATCTCTCTTTGCAAAACCCGCGCCAAAAGAAGAGTCATTGACGACAACGGTGACAGAGACTGTCGCCCTTGACGCCGATGCTCCCATTAAACGCGCACCTATGAGGCAACCCATGCGTGACGAAGACCCCCGCGTTCGTGCGGAACGCCGCGCCGCAGAACTTATGGGTAACCTTGGCAGCCTTGATCGTGGCACTGATAACTTTGCCACGCCTGAGCCGCCCCCTGGTTGGTCTTACGAGTGGAAAATGAAGTCTGTGTTGGGCCAAGAAGATCCGACTTACCAAACCCAATTGGCTCACACGGGCTGGGAGGCTGTGCCGACTAACCGTCACCCCGAAATGATGCCGATCGGCGAGAAATACGCCACCATCGAGCGCAAAGGCATGATATTGATGGAGCGTCCGGCGGTCATTACGGAAGAGGTTAAGCGCCTTGACCTGCGTAATGCGCGTGATCAAGTGCGCCAGAAGGAGCAGCAATTGTCGCAGGCTCCAGACGGCACAATGACCCGCGACCACGCCCAAGTGAAGCCCAAAATCAAAAAGGGCTTCGAGGCAATGCCGATTCCAGAATGACAAATTTGAGGGGGCCGTTTTGGCCCCCTTTACTTTTGCATGGCTTGTGTTATTTTTGCATAACTTCCCCATGATGCGTGGAAGTCTAAGGTCCTTCTCCGCGATGTGAGAAGTTAAACTTTTCCCCGTTTCCTAATCGCCACGCTGCGCGATGACCGGAAACTCCCGTAAAAAGGAGAACCCGTCATGGCGAACACTAATGCGCCTTTCGGTTTCCGTCAGTACAGTGGCACAGGCTCTGCACCGACGTATGAACAGGTAGCTGTTCAAGTTCAGTATAATGCTGGCGCCATTTACTTTGGCGACCCCGTCGTGGCCCTCACAGATGGTACTTATGCCCAAGCGTCGAGCAACTCGGCCGCTAACGGTGTCGGTGGTATCTTCGCTGGCTGCAAGTATCTTTCAGTCTCTCAAAAGCGTACTGTTTGGTCGAATTATTGGCCCGGTTCCGATGTCGCTTCCGGCAACTATGTCGAAGCTTACATCATCAACGATCCGAACGCCAAGTTCCTCGTTCAGTCCGACTCCACTGGTATTACCCTTGCTGGCGTGAACGCCAACATTGGTTTTGCTATCGGCACCGGCAACACCTCAAGCGGTATTTCTGGCGCTTACGTTGATAGCACCACCATCAATACCACCAACACCCTGCCCTTCCGTATTATCAGCCTTGTTGTTGATCCTCCTGGCACTAACGGTACTCAGACCGTTGCCGGCGGCTATTCTTCGGGCGCTTATAACTACGTTGTCGTCGCGTTTAACAACGTCGCGACCAAGCAGCTCACAGCGATCTAACAGGAGTAAGGACCAATGGCTGTTAATCTTAGTGCCATCAAAGACCTTCTCCTTCCCGGTCTCCGTGGAGTTGAAGGCAAATATGAGCAGATCCCGTCGCAATACGACAAGATCTTCACGAAACACGAATCGAAAATGGCCCTCGAACGTACCGCTGAAATGCGTTACCTCGGTCTGGCCCAGCTGAAGACCGAAGGCGGCCAGACCTCCTTCGACAACTCAGCCGGTGAGCGTTACATCTATAATCAAGAGCACACTGAAATTGCTCTGGGTTATGCGATCACACGCAAGGCCATCGATGACAACCTCTACAAAACCCAGTTCCAGCCTTCGAACCTCGGCCTCGTGGAATCTTTCCACCAGACCAAGGAAATCTATGGCGCGAACATTCTGAACACCGCGCANACCTACAACTCTGCAGTTGGTGGTGACGGTGTGGCACTCTGCTCCACTGCGCATCCTATCGACGGCAACACGGTCGCCAATACGCCTACCACGCAGGTCGATTTGAACGAAGCAACCTTGCTGAACGCAATGATTGCCATTCGTACAAACTTCCGCGATCAGGCGAACCTGAAGATCTTTGCCCGCGGTCGTAAGTTGATTGTTCCGCCTCAGCTGGAGCCTATTGCAATTCGTCTTACCAAGACTGAATTGCGTCCAGGTACTGCAGACAATGACGTTAACGCGATACTTTCAACGGCCGGTGGCTTGTCTGAAGGTTATCTGGTCAACGACTTCTTGACTTCGTCTTATGCTTGGTTCTTGCTGACCAACATTGACGGCTTGTCATACATGGAGCGCGTGGCCTTCGAAACCGATATGCAAGTNGATTTTGTGACCGATAACTTGCTGGTTAAAGGTTACGAGCGTTACTCATTCGGCTACTACAACTGGCGTTCGATCTACGGCTCGTTCCCAACCTCGTAAGGAGAAGGCATCATGTCTACTGTAGCATTCTCCGGTCCTGTGGTTGTGTTCGGTCAAAACCCGAACCAGCCTGCGGACTATAACCCCGACCTTGGCTCCTCGCTATTTTATGCGGGGGGCGGCCTCCTTGATCCGCGTGGGCCTTTCACCTATTACCCTGGTGAAGCGCAGTCCGCACCGGATTTTGGGTGGTACGGCTTCAGTGACATTGTTTCGTTCACTGGTGTTCCGTATACAAACGCCGCGGCTGCAATTGTTGCATCCGCAAACCCAACAAGTGCCACTTTGACGCTTGTTTCGGCTAACTCCGCGACTACTGGCGTCTATTATTCTTCGGTGTTTACCCGTTCGGATACAGGCGTTACGGACACGGTTCTTGCTCTTGATGCGTATACGTCTGTCACTGCTTCGGCTACGAACGGTGTGCTGACAATTACAGCAAATAGTGGCATGCCCGTTGGTCCTGGTATGGTTCTCTTGTCGTCTTCGACAACGGTAACTGGCGGAACTCTTGGTGCGTCTTCCGGTGTGTATGTTGCTTCCCAGCTTACAACCACGGGTACGTCATCAACGGTTGGTAACGGACAAACTGGTACTTATCAGCTGAGTCAAAACGTAACATTCACATCCGGTACAGTAACTTTGGCTTATCCGACTGTGCAATCTTGCGCTATTCCGACAAACGTCCAGTCGCCTTCGGTTTGGCTTTGGAACCCGATGGCTATGGTTGGCCGTGCTGTCAGTATTACTGCTGCAGCAAGTGCTACTTACGCAACCGCAACGGTTAACGGCTACGATGTCTACGGGTATCCTATGACGGAAGCCATTACAATTACGGCAAATAGTGCAGTAAACGGCAAAAAAGCGTTTAAGTATATCAAGTCTGTAGTGCTTTCGGGCGGTACGGCTGATACGACTCACGCTTACTCCGTCGGTACTACGGCAATTGTCGGCCTTCCGATTCGCTCGGACACTGCCGCTGAAGTTATTGTTAATTCTGGTGCGTCTCAAACCACTATGGGTGTTAACACTGCTTTTGCTGCAAACGGCTTTTTGCCTGCTGATCGTACTACACCGTCCGCCACAACGGGCGATGTTCGTGGCACGGTTGACCTTGCTAATTCTTCAGGTGTCAATCTCACGCCTTCTACTGGCACGAACAAGTATGTCTTCCGCCAGATCCCGCAGGCCTACAATGTCCAGTCCGCAACTGGCTTGTTTGGTCTTACTCAGTACTATAACTTCTAAGGAGTGAGCCATGAAGGGTCACAAAGGTCATCACCACAGCATGCATGAGCACAAGCACCCCCGTGCCGCTCATAAAACTGGCGGTGTCGTTGTTAAGGATAAAGCACCTAAAGAAGTTTATGAGGGTGCTGGTTCTAACGTTGTGCATGAAGCTGAAGAGCATAAGCACGGCGGTCGCGCTAAACGTAAGCGTGGCGGTCACGTTGCCCACCATCACAGCGGCCACGTTAAGCACGTTGGCCACATTCATGGTGAGCACGCCGGTCATCACGCCGGTCGTAAGCCCCGTAAGTCTGGCGGTCGCGCTGGTTCAAACATGAACCCGCTGTCGTCAGCTCACAAGGGCATTGCTCCTAAAGCCCACCACGAAGAAATGAACTAAGAATAACGGCGGGGCTTAACGGCCCCGCCTTTCTTAGAGGTGTCAAATGACTGCTGCTTGGACTCGTAAAGAGGGCAAAAGCCCATCCGGTGGTTTAAATGAGCGCGGTCGGCAATCTGCTCGTGCCGAAGGCCATAATTTAAAAGCACCAACGAAAGATTCCAGTAATCCACGTCACAAGTCGTTTTGTGAGCGTATGACGGGGATGAAGCGTAAGTTAACAGGTTCGGCGGCGGCCGCTGATCCAGATAGCCGTATTAACAAATCTTTGCGCAAGTGGGGGTGTTAATATGACTGACAAACCTTTTTGGAAGACAAAACTTCCTGAAGATCACCATGTAAAGCATTTGGATAAAAAGCACATTTCTCAGGCCAAAGCGCGTGCGAGAGCAGCCGGCCGGCCTTATCCAAATCTAATTGATAACGCGGCAGTTGCTCGCAAAGGTCATAAAGGTAAGTAAAATGCGCCCTGTAGTTGTTAGTGTAGGACCTCTTGTTNCCGCAGCCGCTAACAATATTTCCACATCTCAAACGCCCGCCGTTACTAACGGTCAATTGGCGTTGAATGGAACGCTTACGTCTGCCGGTTTTGTGGGAACTGGATCTATCTCCGGCACCACTTTGACCATTACTGTCGTGTCGTCTGGCGTTATATCGCTCGGTCAGGCCGTGTCGGGCGCTGGTGTGTTAAATGGCGCCACCGTTATTGGTAACTTGACTGGCACCGGCGGTGTTGGAACGTATTTGTTGAGCACGTCTCAGACGCTTTCCTCCACTACGATTTACGGTAACGCAGTTGCGACGCTTGATACAGCGCGCCGCGTTCTGTTTACGACCGTCAGCGATGAAAGCGCCAAGACAATTTACATCACCGGCACCGATTGGGCGGGCGATACTATCAATGAATCACTGACTGGTCCCGCCGCAACGACCGGATACACTGCGCTTGACTACAAGACAGTGACAAAAATTTACGTTTCGGCTGCCTTTACTGGTGCAGTTACTGTTGGAACAACGACTGTCGCGTCAAGTCCGTGGGTTCGCATGGACGAGTATGCACTTGCTCAAAGCGCGATGCAGGCGACAGTGTCTGGGACTGTTAACTACACCGTACAAACGTCAATGGACGACACTAACAGCCCAACAAATCCTGTTTTGCCTGCCTCGGTTACATGGGTCAGCTCGACTGATACTGCGGTTGTTGGCGCCACTGCAACCAAAAGCACAACTTTTACGGCCACGCCATTGTTTATTCGCGTGCTTTTAAACAGCGGCAGCGGCTCTGTTACTTCGACAGTTGTACAGGCGGGCGTTGCTCCGTACTAATTTGAGGTCGTAATGACAACAAGCGGCACATACGCCTTTAATCCGTCGCTTGGCGAGCTTACTCTCTATGCCTATAACCTTATTGGCGTAAGAAATACGGCTGTCTTGCAAGAGCACATGATGGCGGCGCGTATGGCGTCCAATCTTTTGTTGGCAAATTGGGCTAACAGGGGCGTTAATCTTTGGGCCGTTGATCTTGTTACCGTTCCGTTGGTGCAGGGGCAGGCAACGTATTCCGTTCAAGGCAATACGGTTGTTATGTTGGACGCTTATATTGAGACGATGACGGACGGCATTCCAACCGACCGCATTATTTTGCCGGTCAGCCGTACGGAATATGCGTCTTACCCCAACAAAGAGCAGCAGGGATTTCCTACTGTGTTTTGGTTTGACCGTTTGATTTCTCCAGAAGTAACTTTGTGGCCCGTTCCAGACGGTTCGCAAACTTATTTAAAGTATTATCGCGTTCGGCAGATCCAAGATTCCAATTTGACTAGCGGTCAGACGGTTGAAATACCTTATTTGTGGCTTGATGCTTTTGCCAGCGGGCTTGCCGCACGTTTGGCGATGATCTGGAACCCGCAAATGATTCAAGTTTTGAAGCCAATTGCTGATGAATCTTATCAAATTGCGGCTGATCAGAACGTTGAAGTTGCGCAACAATACATTTCCCCTATGACTTCCGGTTATTTTAGATAGCGGGGGATGAAATATGGCTTACGCATCGCAATCGGGTCGGGCAAAGGTAAGCTCAAGTAACCCAAGAGCCTTTGGTATTTGTGATCGTTGCGGTTTTTTGTACAACCACGACAATTTACAATGGCAATTTGACTGGGCGGGCGCTTCTTTAATTAATAAACGCATACTTGTGTGCAATAGTTGCTTGGATGTGCCGCAAGAGCAGCTTCGTGCGATTGTTTTGCCCGCGGATCCCGTGCCTATTATGAATCCGCGTGTTGAAAATTACGCGGAAGCGGAAACAAACTTCCAAACAGTGTCCGCACCACCTGTTTATGATCCCGTTACAGGCATACCGATACCTTCAACAACCATTTTGACGACTGAAAACGGGCAACCTTTAACAACCACCCCTTATGGGCAACCGGTTGGCCTTGATCAAAATGCGGTAATGCCTTTAAACGGCAAGATTCATTATGGTGTAAAATTGAACCCGCTTTCGATCACGGCAATTGGCACTGATCAAGTAAGGGTTACTTTTTCTGCACCGCACAATATGGCTACAAACGACCAAATTTCGATTGAAGGGCTTACAAATAAACTTGCCGATGGATTTTATAGCATCACCGTAACAACAGCGACGGCATTCACTTATCAGACGTATAGTGTTATATCTGCAGGCGCTCTCCTGCAAGGCACAACGAACATGGTAACTGCCCGTGTTGGTTTGCCTTACGGGTATACCAAAATTCCGCAAGTGGGGCCGTGACATGGCGTATCAAACAATTACAGGGTTGCCCTTAGCCACAAGTCTAAACGGCTCAGAACAGCTTGAGGCAGTTCAGTCTGGCGTATCGGTTCGCGTTACGGCGCANCAGATTGCCAATTTGGCTCCAGTAACTGGAACAGTAACATCAATTACAGCATTGTCGCCATTATCAGGTGGCACAATTACATCGACTGGCAATATCGGCCTTCAGGCTGGCGGCGTTAGCAACACTTATTTGTCAAATATGCCGGCCTACACGGTCAAGGCAAACGTCACTGGTTCGTCTGCAATACCCACTGACGCCACACCAAGTGCGGTGCTTGATACATTTGGCTCCACGCAGGGCATGACGCTGTATCGCGGTGCAAGTGGTTGGGCTGCATTGGCGGGCAGTGGCACAAATACCCTTTTAAGCTTAAGTGGATCAACGTCTAATCCTGCTTGGCGTTCATTGTCTTATATGATTGACAATGCCATCGACAGTGCGTCTGCTCAAGGCACAATTTTATATCGCAGTGCATCAACGTGGTCTGCATTGGCGCCTGGTTTGTCTGGTCAATTGTTGCAAACAGNCGGCGCTAGTGCCAATCCGTCATGGAAAACGGTTACTGGTGCCGGCACGGTTACAAGCGTTGACGTTTCTGGTGGCACGACTGGTCTGACAACGTCTGGCGG
>JGI24890J29729_1001544_pt1 | contig 10106 bp, 9 predicted proteins | sample FreactcultureFD7_FD_29729 | JGI IMG/M metagenome (IMG submission 29729)
GCATTCAACTCCGCAGTTGGATATCGAAATACGAATTATATGAATTATTTACTCTTTGGAAACGCAACTGCGAACACATCGTATCAAAACCCAATGTCCAATTACTTATATGGAGACCCATTAACCTATTGCTTACCAGATGATTTAGTACATGACATTACAGTTATTTATTAATTTTATTCATCACTTTCAAACTCAAACTCAGAGGGTCTTTTTCTTTTTTTGGTGTCTATTTCACGTTTTTGCAAAAATAATTCTTCACACATATAATTTTCATCGACCTTATAACACCGATGATTTAAGTTGTCTAATAAAAAAAAACGATGACCTTCTTGTGCCCATTGTTGATAATAATATATTTTTTCGCTGATTGATTTGCCAGGTAAGTATCCTCCAATCCATGTTCTTGTACATATTTCAACTCCTTCTTCACCATTAAACCCCATACATATGGCAAAATAAATAGAATTTCGAATAGAAAGATTTAACAATCGAGCATGTTGTATACTGACAACACTAGTCACATTGGAGTTCCTCATAATTAAAAACATTCGTTCAATCATCTTTTGGTATCGAATATGAATACAATCATCAATCATCAATACGAAATTATACTTTTTATCATACTCCTGATTCATTTTATAACAAAAATGAATAGTATCTTGATCGACTCCCATTCCGTCCACAATAACATCTTTCGATAATCCTTTAAATGCATCGGATGAAGCGCTCTCGGTAAAAATATTAATGATATATTCTTTACCCGCATATATGTCATCAATAAAAATTTTTCGTAAAATAGTGGATTTTCCTCGCCCCGATCCTCCCAATAACGCAACCGTAATTCCATTTTTACTTTTCTCATTTTGCATTTCACTTTTAGCCTCTTTAATGACATTGGCTAAATACAATGAACCGTTCGCACATCCGCCAGATTCGAAGCTTTTCGCATTCGGGGGAACATAAGAAGAACGCGCATCCATATTTATATCGTAAAGAGATTTCTTTTCATCCCGATGAGACATGTTCTGATCCAAGACTTACAATCACCCAACGCTTAAAAATGAAAGAAAATTTTATCTTTGGCGGGGCACCCAATTTTAGTCAACTAAAAGCCGATGATCGATGCGGGAAAAACCAAATAGGAACAATGTCAATAGAAGAAATGAAAGAATTTTCCGATGAACAAAAAAAAAAAGAAGAAAAGCAAAAGTCTCACAAAAAAGAAGCTCCCACAAACAATCAAATCCGAGATCACCTTAGAGTAATTGTTAAATACCACAAACAAGAAGTAGAAGAATTAATGCCTACAGCGTATCCTTTACTTGGTCCAGCCGGAAAAAAAGACGACGATGATGATGAAAAGGGCAATAGTACAAAAGGAACAGCTACTGCAGATACTCGTGTCCGTTCTCTTAAAGAAGTAACTGGACGAAAAAAAAAAACACCAAGCGCAAATGAGCGATCTAAAGGTCCCGCAAAAAAACGTGGCAAAAAGAAATAAATTCTTTATTCATTTTATTTTCTTTGTGAAATGTGGAAAAGAAAACGCATGACATGTTGTGGTGGAGGATCCCATGAAAGTTCAGAAACAGTTGTATTTCCAGCTTTAGAATCTTCTTTGCTTATTGAAAGTGGTCTTGACAGTGGAACACCACTAAATAGTTTATCTACTTATGTAACCTGTGGTATGAATGGCGTAAAAAGAATCATTTATGATGGGACCTTTTGGAATAATGATTTTTTCACAACAAATTATGAAAACACAACGGCAGCTATATTAGTAACGACCTATCAATCTGGAAGTTCTTTCACCACCTTATTTCCGATTGTTTTACCACGACAAGTATTGGCATCTACCAATACTAGTTTCTTGAAAAAGCAACAAAGTATTGCTTATGCACTCAATTTATTATTTTCGAAGCCTGGTTATATTGTTCATTCAGTAACAGGAGGACCTTTTGCATATCAATATTTATCTTTATCCATTAATGACTTTTTGCCTATTCTTCAAACAGCGACATTGCCTCCCTTATTATGGCAAGTAATTCCAAACACAGGTCAATTGGCATTAGTGGTAAACCCAAATTATGTTAATGCCGACCCAACGTATCAAATCGCTTTTTCAGTAATTACCATGCCAACAGCTTATCAAGGAAACCAAGCTGTATTTAGCGGAAATGTTCAAATTACCGATTCTACTGCAGGCTGGTATGCGGATGGTGCTTATGTTTTTGGGTTTGGAAGTTTAAATACTCACACTCATTTATATAATGATTCCTTGGCAAAAAACCCATCTTATGCCTCCGTATTGAATACTTTGGATTTGGGTGATAAAATAACTATGACCTTACCAACCTGGCAAGCTATGGTGTCTTCTCTTGGGTTATCTTATGTAATATGGTGTGGAGAACGAACAGTAAGTTGTATTCCAACCAAGTATTATAAAATACAATCGTCTGCATTGGCTCGTATTCAACGTCGCAATATTGTGACCAATATTCAAGGTGGTGAATTTAGTGAAACAATTGGAATTGTATATTATACCTCTTCTTCTTCCAACCAATATCAGGATGGTTTATCTTCTGCACCTGCTATTCATTTTGATCCTACAATCAATGGAAATAATTTAGTTGATATTGAATGGAAAGATGAATGGGGAAATAGTATGCAACCATTTCCAGCTTATGCGCCAGGACCCATGAGTTTTTTTGAAAATACAAATGATGTACCGACTTATCCTCCTGCTGCATATCAACCATTAGACCCATTTAATGCAACCAATGGGCCGAATTACGATTGTTTATTTCCCTATTACAAAATCAATCAAAACATGATTGTATTTCCTGCATCGGGTTCTGGATATAAGCTACCAATTACCTGGGCATATAGTAGTAAATATTCTAGCTCCATCTCTCATTTTATACGACTTATCGGTTCGTAAACGTGGATAATAAATATTTTTACGTTATTTTATTTTTGTTTTGAGCTTTTCAAAATGCAAAACCCACACTTTAAACATCGAGCTAAAAGAGTGGGACCTCTTCGCAATGGAACATTACCAAAACAATCTTCTACACAATATGTAGGCGCTGGAAGAGGAAAAGCACAAGTGCCATCTCCCGTAAAAGGAATTAACAAACATAAATCGGAACATGGACCACTTAAAAAACATAAATCGGAAAAAGCAAAAGGAAAAGAAGAAGAAGAAGGATATGCAGGAGCATCAGAAAGTGATTGGGTTGATTCTAGCGGAAATCTTTATGATTTTACTGAAAAAGAAGATCCTGAAGTAAAATTTCGACCAAACGCTGGAACAGTTGACAGGTTAAATCAAAAGAAACCACTTACGATGACCGACCCAGCTCATCCTTATTTTCCTGGTAATTTTAATCGTCCCTATTCCAAATCCGAAGAGCTGGCACCCTTAGTGAATTCGCATTCGTCAGTATTTGCTTCCAACCCTCCCGACCCTTTACCATTAAAAGTCCAACGACCTATTGAAAATACATCGGCTATCACCAATATTGCGACAGCAGCAGGGGCGGCGTTGGCATTGGGCGGAGCTCCTGTGGCAATTGCTGGAACATTGGGTGGATTAGCTGGTGGAGCTGTGGGTGAAAGAGTTATTGCCGCACAAAAAAAACAAGAAGCATATGACAAATATGCTAAAGAACAAGAAAATCGTGAAAAACTTCATCATTATTTTAAAAGTGAGCCACAAGTAAAACAAAAATATTCGGCACAAGGAAGAGCCTTGTATGATTTCTTAAAGCGTGACAATATGTCTATTGAACAATCCATCGAGAAATATAAAAAAGAAAATCCAGCCGAATGGAAAAGTTTGGAACGATTTGAACCTGAAGTATTGGAAATGGCCAAACATGATTCGAATCGACCCATGTATCATTCGGGAAATACACATGAACAATTTGCGACCTTATATGAAGGTTCTCAAGTGACCAAATCCGAAAACTCTTTTGACCCTCCACCTCCGCCTCCACCTGGTTTTTCTCTTTCTTCGCATGGTCCTGATGATAAAGAAGATCCGATTATTTATGAAAAAGAAAAAGAAAAAGAAAAAGAAAAAGAAAAAGAAAAAGAAAAAGAAAAAGAAAAAGAAGAAGATGAATTTCAATCCTATCCTGGAGAAGGTCTTGGTCTTGGCGCCAAAGCTCCTATTTTGCAACCTCCTCCATCGAAAATTGCCAATCCATCTCTTATTCATGCTTCTCATCATTTTCCAACATTTCCGAACCCACAACCACATCGTCATGACCAACCTGCTCCTCCACCTATCATTCCACCCGTTGGTATGGGGTCCGACAATACACCCAAAGTCAAACCTCCACTCATTACCGATAAATCTTCTTCTTCCCCTGCTGCTCCAAAAACCCCCGCCGGGGCCGGGGTAAGTGGGGGAGAAGCCTCCGCCGCCGCCTCTGCGGGCCCGGGCGCCGCCGCCGCGAGTGGGGTGGTGGGGATGCAAGAAAAAGAAAAAGAAAAAGAAAACCCTATGGTGGACCATAATCAAATGAATATGAGTTCGCAAATGCCTTCGCAAATATTAGCACCAGCCCATTCATCGGATAATCCAGTAAGTTCTAGTGTATTGCGAAGTGGATTTAATATTGATGACTTAGGTGCCGAAGCCGATAGTGATTTATTACTGGATCGTGCAAAAGGAGATATACGAATGAAAACAATTGCTCAGGTTTCGAATCAAAGTAAGAAAACCAAAACCAAGAAAGAAAAATTGAATGTGGGAGAAGGAGAAACGAAAAATAATTGGAGATTTAATGGACCATACGATTCACCACCTGGTATTACGGATCCAAGGTATGTACAAATTCAAGATATGGTGGCAAAAAAAGAAGGTGATTTACTAGAACATGGTTATGTTGGTGTTCATAAATCGTTATGGAAACAAACACATACCGCAAGAGGGGCTCCTATGCAAAGACAAGCTTATTATACTTATAATCATTCCAAGCAAATGTGGAAAAAAGTAAATGAAGCCGAACGAAATCGATGGCAAAATAAGCGTTCGGAAAAAATAAAAAACGGTACGGAAATGCAAGGTGAAATAGATGCAAAAAGAGCAAAAACCTTAGCAGATATAATGAACAAAAAGCGAAAACGAATTGAAGAATGTGGATGTGGACCAGGAAGAATTGATGGGAAAAAAGGCATTCATAAACAATTGTAAGGTTTTATTGAATAAAGTTAATATCTTTTTTCTTTGTATGATTTTTTCTTAGGGTAGGGTTTTGGTTTTCGATAGGTAGGTCTTTTGTATCCTCCATATCCATATCCATAATGAGGACTTTGTTCGCGATATGGTTTCATAGGAAGCAACCGATTTTCTCGTGCTTCTTCACGTGAAATAGATGTTCGTTCGGGTGGTGGAGGTAAGATATGATTAACAACTGCTTTTGTGCCTTTGTAGGCAGCCTTTTGTAATAGACCAGCTGCTTTATTGGTTACAAAATGGGTTGCAGAAGAAGAAGCTCGATGAAGACCTTCTCTTGCAATTTTTTTTCCTTTTTTCGCAAACCAATGTCCAATAAGAGCGGCGGTGCCGGGTGGTAGTAAACTTGAAGCCATGAAATGAATAAAGAAAAAATATAAGAAAAAAATAAAAAAAACGTGGAGGTGACGAGATTTGAACTCGTATCTTGTTTAAGTATTACCAACACGCATTTACCGATTAATCTACACCCCCATTATGAGTGGAGTTCCATATGGATTGAATATTGGGAGAAATTGTGGTCAACGTGGTCGTGTCTTATTAACGAGAGCAGCAAAAAATCCAAAACAATATCTACATGATACGGATCCGCTAGCATGGCGAAAACAAGCAATGGCCGATAATGCCAATGCTAAACTAGAAGAATCCAGAACTCATCCCATGGAAGATTTTCAAACAAGGTCTCAAGTTGTGGAACAAACAAGATTAAAGAGGAAAAACAAATCGTTTCAAGATATGTGTGACAAAGAATATAACAAACGACTAAAAAAAGAAGAAGCCAAAAAAGAAGCCAAAGAGTTTCATAAAAGTTTGTCTTTATTGAAAAAGAAACAAGAGGAAAAGAAAAAAGAGCAAGAACAATTTGACAATCTTCAAAGTCAGAAAATGGCAGAGGATAATCAAATGAATACTCAATAAACAATTTAATTGGTAACCAATTTGGTAGTACCGCCGTCTCCTCCAATAAGAAAGACACCGTTGTAGCAGTAGGCCATATGGACCACATTGTTATAAGCACATTGTTGATTGAATTGAGATTGTAGATATTGGGCTGGGACATCAGGAGAAATAGGAGTGCAAATGTAGTTGTTTCCTCGCTCAACATTGAATGTCAATTGAAAGGTTTGATTGGTAAATCGGGCAGTATTTTGTAAATGCGATTCACAAATAAGTGCTCGTATTTTCGAAAAGTTCAGTTCATAAATGTGAGATTGCTCTTCGCGATAAAAGTTATTAACACTAGGCGCTGTTACATTGGTGTACACTTCACGTCCATTGGAGTTGGGTGTTGTACAAAAGATAGGCATCAACATAGTAGTGGTTACTTCATCAAGCTGTTTGCAGACGGAGACACCATCGTATACACCTTGATCAAATGCAAAAAACCGCTGACCATTGAGAAGTAATTGAATATTGGATAATTCTTCTCCAAAACAAGGGCAAAATTGGGTATAATTACCCTGCAGCGCAGTAGAAGTAGCTGAAGTAGGTGCAAAGGTCTGATTGCTTGCTCGTGTTCCATTGGTCACCATAAACAACATGGTTGTTAAGTCGGAGTTGATAATGGAAGTAATGTTTAATGTAATAGATTGACCATTAAACTGATTGCCGGCATACGTAATATTGGGATATCCCATATCGCTAGGAGGAAATCCAAATGGAATCGATTGAATGTATTGAAAAGGATATCCGACATTTTGATCAGGTCGTGCCAATAAATCGTTTCGCACGGATAAAGATTTATCACTTAACTCTTCTTGCCAAAGTTGTAGGGTTGAGTTTTGCCATTGGGAGGGTTTCAAAAGAGCAGATCCGATAGTGAAAATATCGGTTAATCCTTTCGTTTGCAAAGTAATTTGCATGGGTTGCGTTAACAATTTCGTGTCAATACCTAGCTTTTTTTCTAAAGCTGCCATGGAACAAAAAGGAAGACGAAGAGGTGTACAAACTGTTGTACATGGCATATAATAATCATATAAATTGCCGCTGCCAGTAACTAATGCTGCTGAAGCAGCTAAAGCTGAAAAGCCTTGATATTGTCCTTTATCGTCACGTTGTAAAATACTATCGCCAGGAGCTGGCCAAACATCATTAACGCATTTCAAAAGACTGGATGCCGTATAATTGTCCATTAGACGTCCAGCTGCCTGTAACATGGCTTGTCTTTTTCCTTTCGTTTCACATGTAGCTAATGCGACCAATAAATTGGCATAGTTATCAATTTCGATTTGGGCGATATTACATGAACCCATATAAATAATAACGGACTGTAAGGCATGAAAGCCCCATCCTTGTGGCGCTTGAAATCGATATTCATTATGTTGGCAATCCGATCCTGTTCCCGTACGTGCCGTAGAAGAAGGATTAACAACAATGTTAGGTAATTGTGCCACCCAATAGACTGTACTGGCAAATAATTGCGAAGGCACATATGCGCTTGCGGCAGTTTGAAAGTTTGTTGAAGACATAGTAATTCGATCTTTTGCAAATGTTTCTTGCATTTCCACTGCAGACACCGATGAAGAAGAGGCATCATAGTATAAGGAATTTTCAATAACTACTCCTGGTGCTGATAAGAGAGGAAGTTTGGATGTTAAAATAGCACGCAATTGCGAACTGACAGCTTGGTCCTGGCCCATGCCGCCATTGTCACTTCGATATCCTGTAATGTCGGTAGACATCTTGCCCGATACAAAGGGAAAATAAGAATGCACAAGAGCCTCGAATCAAAACGTGGATAGAGGGTACTTTTGGACGAAAGTTTGGATAGTTTTGAAATGGCAGATAAAAATACGTTTTTTTTGCCACACGAAAGCGATCCATACACCAAACGGTATCGATGTGGATATTGTGAAAAAGAAAACGTGTACACAAGATGTTTTTACAATGAGTATATGAAATATACTTCCATGTACTTATGCTACAATTGCGGTGTCGATTTCGTGGATAAACGATGTGGGTGGAAAATTATTGAAACAAAAGTTATTGTTTCACAAGAGGCTTTGGCAAAAGAAGACAGCCATGGCAACTGATTTGGATATAAATAGAGATGCACGGGATCGTATTGCGAATTATCGGAATTACAAAATTGATATTGCCAATGCGACTTATGGCGATTCAGCGACTAGTGTTTTGAATCCTGCTTCGTTTTTTCATATCTTTAACATTGCGGCAACGACAGCAATTGTTCAATTGCCGACATTGGGGAATGGGGTTTCTTATTATTTTAAGGGGTACATTATTAACAATGCAACGGCAACGATGCAGTTCAAGCCGGCTGCAACGGAGACGATTAATGTAGGAGCAGCAAGTGCTATTTATCAAGTTCCTTTGAATGCTAGCAAGAATCGCTTTGTGGATATTGTTGGTGATAGTGTTACCAGACATTGGTATATTGCTTTAACTATTGAAACGTAAAATAAAAGTTTATTTAGTGGATTTTTTTGTTTTGATTTTGTTCTTTATTTTGTAAATGGCGGATGATTTTGCAATATGTTCGCAATCTGTGGCGAATGTCATGCGTTTTAAAGCTCCTAATGTGACACCGACATCCGTTTATGATGATTCTGTTTCGTTTTCTTTTTCGTTTGATATATCTAGTTTTTTTCAACGATTTCGAACAGCTAGTTTGGTGACTCCGTTAACTATTTTGTTGCCAAAGTTACTTCAAGATGCAGCTACTACTTCCTATTACATTGGCTATTATAAAGGAGTAAATGGGTCCAGTATTGTTTTCACTCCGGATGCAAGTAATTCTATTAATGATTTATCGAATGGGTCAACGTTTACTATTACTAATTATGGACAAACATATATGATGGTGATTTTTTCATACAAGAAAACATGGTATATTGGAAATACCAATCAGTCCATCAATGTGTCAGCAGGAACTGGAATTGCCATTACGGGGTCTTATCCGAATTTTACTATTACCAATACTGCCCCTGATCAAATTGTCAGTTTAACTTCTGGAACGGGTATTAGTGCAACCGGAACATATCCTAATTTTACTGTTACCAATACAGCGCCAGATCAAACTGTTGCAATTGCAAGCGGAACGGGAATTAGTGCAACTGGAACTTATCCTAATTTTACTATTAGNAATACAGCGCCAGATCAGACTGTCGTTTTAACTTCTGGAACAGGAATTACTTCTTCGGGTACATATCCAAATTTTACCATAACCAATTCAAAACCAGATCAAACCGTGGCTATTGCAAGCGGAACAGGGATTAGCACCACTGGAACTTATCCAAACTTTACGGTCACCAATACTGCGCCGGATCAGACAGTGACATTAACCGCTGGAAGTAATATTACTATTAGCGGAAGTTATCCTAATTTTACCATTACCGCGGTTGCTGGAATGACGTCAAAATATTTAAATGCTTCTTCAAGTGTTAGTTCCTGGGCGTTCACTGCCAGTACTGTAACCAATTATACTGGCGCTTATACATTTACGTCCAGTTCGGGTGCAGGAGATTGGACAAACAGTGGAAGCGGAGTAATTACGTATGTTGGTGCTCCGTCAGCATTTTATTTTCAAGTGATACAAATACAAACATCTGCTTCGGCTAATTTTGATGGAGGAATTGATATAACTATAAATAGTACGACTAGATTTGGACCAATTTCAAATAATGCCGCTTCGTTAGGAAGTGGCGCTAGAAATCAGTATAATTATCCTGTCGCGCTTAGTTTAAATACAAATGATACTTTATTGTTTGGGGTAAATGCGGGTGGAAGTTCAGGTACATCAACTGGGTTTCAATTTTTGTTGCGAATTTATTCCATTTAATAAACGTGGATTTTATTTTTCTTTTTTTTAAATTTTTATTATTTGAATGGCTAGAAC
>JGI24890J29729_1001545_pt1 | contig 10091 bp, 16 predicted proteins | sample FreactcultureFD7_FD_29729 | JGI IMG/M metagenome (IMG submission 29729)
CAACTAACAGATGAGGAAATAGCGATTATTGGTGATAAATGTTTTGGAACTATGCATTACGAATTATGGTTACGAACAAATGAATTTGCTAGAGCAATACTTTTAAAGGCACAAGAGAAATGAACAATAAACCAATCGCTTGGAAAGTAATTGAAACAGATGATGATGGAAGTTTTACAACATTTACTGAAGTTGAGCCTGTATGGGCTGACAACGCTATTCCACTCTATACCCAACCAACAAAAACAATAACAGATGAAAAAATAACTGAAATATACAAAAAAGTATATGAAGAAGGACATGAAAATCAAGTTATTGCGTTGGCTAGAGCAATATTAAAAAAGGCACAAAAATGAACGATTTTTCAACACCATACCTTGCATTGCACAAATTAATGAAAAGTTTTCACGAATCTATTACTAAAGGCAATTATCAACAAGCCTATGAAATATCCGTGGATATAACTGACGTTTCCCAACAACTTGAAGATATAGCTAAAGGCCTGGCTAAAGAATATGGCATTTAATATTGATGTACCACAATTCGTTGTTGATATTAGCGAACAATTTGTTGAAAACAATAACCTAGGTCATCGGCCGGACGGTTCCAATGGCACCAAGGAACAACAACTGGTGGGTGTAATTGGTCAAAATATGATGGCTTTAGCCCTAGGCAAACCATTTATGCAACCATCTGAAGGTCATGATGGGGGCGTGGACTTTACCCTTTTTAATAAAACCATTGATATAAAAACAATGGGCAGAACCGTTACGCCAAAATTAGATTATGTAAACAATTTAATTGCATCACAAACCAAGTTTGATGTGGATTGTTATGTATTTGCTAGTCTTAACACTACTAACAGTAAACTAACCATATGTGGCTGGTTACCTAAAGCAACCTTTACATTCTTTGCAAAATTTTATGAAAAAGGCACAATTCGTGAAAGAACCAATAGCACTTCTTTTGAACTAAAAGCTGATACTTATGAAATTCAAAATGAAGATTTAATTCACAATATTTACAGTTGGCCGGATTTATTCCTTAATATTTACAATTATGACAAAAGCAGAAAGTGACCACTATGCTAGATTGGCAAGATTGGGGTGCATATTGTGCCAACAAAATGGAATTACTGACACCGACACCCCGGTGGAAATCCATCATATCCGCAGACATGGCCAGCCTAGGAAAACCGCAAAAACTATACCCTTGTGTATGTGGCACCATCGTCTTGGAAATTCCAGCGTTCATTCCCTTGGCCACCGTGGGTTCCAAAAATACTGGGGCTGGAGTGAAGAAGATTTGCACGAAAAAGTTGAAGAAATCTTAAATGACAATAATTAAATTACCTTATCCACCTAGCGTAAATACGTACTGGCGCAACTTTAGGGGTAATACTGTTTTAAGCCAGGCCGGCCGGGAATTTAAAACTGCGGTATCAGAATGTGTAATAGAACAAAACATACCCAAATTTGGCATTAAACGGCTTGAAGTGACGTTATGGCTATATCCACGGTCAAAGGTAGTGACTGATCTTGATAATCGCTTAAAGGCCGTTTTAGACGGTTTAGAAGATGCCGGTGTTTATGACAATGATGGGCAAATTGACATATTAATGATTCAACGTGGCGCAATTCGTAAGGGCGGCGGCGTTGATGTAATGATTGAAGTGATTTAAAATCAATTATGGCATACGAAGAATACGATTACTACAATGAACCAGCCGTGGGAAGCCCTTCCCTAAAGGAATCGTTGTATCAAATTTTGCATGGGCTTCAAAATAAAGATAAATTACGTGAAACCGGTGAAGGTATTCAAAGATTGCGTGAAGCCATTCCTGGTGTAGCTGAATCAGTAGCCAGGGGTGCAATTGCTTCTGTTCCGGGGTCAGTAGGCGATATTAGTGCTTTTGCCAGGGAATATGCCCCGGAAATAATGGATAAAAAGTTTGGCCGCAGAATTGCGCCAACTACCCGTGAAATCCTAGATTACGTACCAAGACTTACACCAACCCATGAAGGCGCATCAACATTAGAGGATGTAGGGGCCGCAATAAGCCCTGGTGTTGGTGGCGTAGCTAAAGACGTTGCGATGCTTGGCAAAGGTAAATCCCTTGGTTTATCCATCATGGGGCCTGAATCTGCCCTATGGAAACCTGAAATGGAATTTCAAGCCAAGCTTATGCAAGCTAAAGGCAAATCAACTCCTGAAGAAATACTTCAAGCTACTGGCATGGTCAAAGGTTTAGATGGCCAATGGCGTACAGAATTAAGCGATCAATTTGCCAAATTAAAAGGTGAAGGCGATACGTTTGGGACAAGACACGGCAATGTTCACCCAAGCAATGATAGATTCACAAGCAATGAACGCCGTGCCCAGGGCGTATTAGTTGAAGATATATTGCATCACCCTGATTTACTTGAAGCTTATCCTGAACTTGGAAAAATTAAAGTTGAAGCGCATGGATCAACAAGAAGTGAAAAAGGTTCATATAGTCAATCAAAAAACACCATTAGTTTAAGGGAAGATTTAAGCCCTGATGAAGCCAAATCTACTTTATTGCATGAATTAACCCATGATATTCAAGCAAAAGAAGGATTTAATCGTGGCGCAAATTACAAAAAACAAGTTGCCAAATATCAATCGCAAAAAGATGAAACAATTTCTGTTATTGAAGAATTAAACCAAGAAGCAAGCAAATATTTAAAAGCTGGAAATAAAGATAAATATGATGAATTGATGAATTTGCGTGATGATTTAGCAATGCAATACATCAAAATTAACCCTGAAAAAATGGGTTATGAAGATTATTTACATCATGGCGGCGAAGCTGAAGCTAGATTGGTACAAAGAAGGGCTAATTTATCGCCTGAAGAACTGCGTACAAGTTACCCTTATCAATTTACTGGGAAAACTGGTTATGGGCTTGATATAAATCCTGATGAAGCAATTATTACTACAAATCATCCTAAAACCATAAATCAACCGTCACAATCCGTTGATTACCGTGGCGCACACAAAGCCCCAACAAATGATGGTTATCATGCTCCAGGCCATGAATTAAACCGTGGAATGTACCCTGAAGATGTATATGGGCCAAATGGCCATCATTATTACGGTACTGGAAGAAATAAAATGGACCGTGAAGTATTAAAAATACTTGGCGAAGCTAGAAATAATCCTGACCATCCAATTACTGTTTATCGTGCCGTACCAGGTGAATTTAAAGACCAAGCAATTAATGCTGGCGATTGGGTAACACCTAGTTTGGACTATGCCCATGAACACGGGTTACGTTGGGATAACCACCATATTATTGAAAAGACAGTACCAGCCAAACATATTTGGACTGAAGGCAATTCATTGCACGAATTTGGATATGATCCAACCGAATAGTATTGACATGGTAGTAAAATAGACGAAAATGTAGTTTGTATTACCCCATCACATAGGAGAACTAATCATGGGCAAAATGGATTCAATGAAGGGCGTACCTTCAACAACTGGCGCAACTTCCCCAAAAGGCGTTGATTCTTCAGATACTACTGGTGAACGTCACGGTAAAATCGTTGGCGGCGTAGCTATGGGCATGGAAGATGAAACTGGTAGCGACAAGCTATTCAATACTGGCCGTACTGCTGGTGTTTGCTACACCCATACACGTGGTGCTTATCAGTCTAAAGACGAAGATTAATTATGACTACCTTCAACGTTGATTTAAACCCTAAAAAATCCGGAATGGATTTGGGTGAAATGTTGAAATTGGATGAAGCAAGAGCCAAAAACAAGCTTTATAAAGATGCCGTGGCCGCTAAATCCCAAATGAAAGTGGCAACACCAGGCGCAGATGCAGTATTAGCTAAAACAGATATGTTAAAAAGCGATTCTGCTGATATGGGTGTTCCATTCAAATTTGGCAATAATTATCAATCAGAAGAATAAAGCGAAAAGCCCTAGCACGTGAAGGTAAACTAGGGCTTTTCTAACCAATACAACCAATCGGAGTAGTTGCAATGGCTGATGTAGATTTTATATTAAAACCCCTGGGTGACAAAATAGTTGTTCGCCCGGATAAACGCATTTTGAGTTCCGTCATCATTGTTCAAAACAAAGAGGTGGATAACATGGGCACGGTAGTAGCCGTAGGACCTGGTAAGAAGGTCAATGGCCGCCGGGAAGCTATGCCAGTAGAAGTGGGCCAATACGTCAGATTCGGCACTATGGGCGGAGAAGAATACCTAAAATATCAAGAATACTTTACTAACGATGAACGTTATCTGATAATGTCATGGCAAGACGTATGCTTTGTAACGGAAAAAACAAATGACTGATGAAACCAAAATTGTATTAGTGCTGGGAAGTATTTCTATATTGCTATGTAGCTGGGCCTATTACCATTGCCTGATGCGAAAACGTGAAAAATATAATAATCTAAAAAAAGCTTTTGAAGATATGGAAAAGCTGGGCAATCCAAGTTGGGAAGCTATTGGAAAACCAGCAAAACGCCCAAGATTATATAAACAAGCAACCGTAGTAACTAAAGGCGAATTGCCAACCCCTAAAGGAAAGAAAATGCCATTAAAGAAAAGCACAAGCAAACAAGCGTTTAAATCCAACGTGTCGGCAGAGGTGAAGGCCGGCAAGCCCGTCAAACAAGCAGTAGCGATTGCTTATAGCGAAAAGCGTGAAGCCGCAAAGAAAACAACGAAAGGTAAGAAATGATTATCAATTTTGGCGATATGACCATTCAAGAAGCCCAAGTAATATTGGCTGGTTTAAAGAAGCTTCCTATGGAAGTAGTAGAAGCATTGCATAACAAGTTCTTGTCGATTGCTAATGAACAGTTTTTGGCCCAGCAACCCCAAGTAAACCCTGATGACATTACAATTGTCAAAAAGGCCGAAGAACAGGAAGCCGCATAATGACTACGCCAAACGTATATCTGCCATACCCTATTCCACAAACAACAAGTGAACTGGAAGCGGATATTAACGCCTTGGTAAGCCAGCCTGGAGTTCCAACTGAACTAACTAATGGCGTATATGCAGTAGAGGAAAGCCCAACTACCCAGGCTGATGTAGATGCGGCAGAAGCTAATAGCGATTCAACATTAGATGAGTAAAGAAACCTTAACCCCTAATCCAGTAGGTAGGCCGTCCAAGTACGACCCTATCTATTGCAACAAGGTATTGGAATATGGGGCATTAGGAAAAAGCTTTGAACAAATGTCAGCTTTAATGGGTATTGGCATCACTACAATGAAGCGTTGGCGTGAAGAATTTGAAGAATTTCGGACTGCCTTGGAAGATGCACAAGCTTTATCGCAGACCTGGTGGGAAGATCATGCTCAAAGTTACTTGGTAGAACATAAAGATGGTGAGAAATTAAACACCGGATTATGGTCACGTTCTATGGCCGCACGTTTTCCACAAAACTATTCTGAACGAGTAAAGCAAGAAATCAGCGGTCCAGGCGGCGCACCATTAAAAACAGGATTTACATTGGAATTTTTAGAAGCAAACAATGGCAACAATCCAACAAGCGAAAGCTAATGCCCGGTTTCCGGCAAAGTTAAAGTGTTTATTTGAGCCAGCCAAAGCACGTTACCGGGTTCTTTATGGTGGACGTGGTGGTTCCAAGTCTTGGAATATAGCCAGGGCATTGCTATTAAAGGGATGCGAAACACCAATTAGGGTGCTATGCGCCCGTGAATATCAAACCAGTATTAAAGATTCGGTTCATAAATTGCTATGTGACCAAATCTATAACCTGGAAATAGAAGCCCATTACGAAATTACAGAACGTACTATTCGTGGCATAAACGGAACGGAATTCATATTTGTAGGCGTTAAAAACAATACAAATAACGTTAAATCCATTGAAGGTATTGATATTTGCTGGGTAGAGGAAGCGCAATCTGTTAGCCCAAATTCCTGGAACGTTTTGGTCCCTACGATAAGAAAAGCTGATTCTGAAATATGGATTAGCTTTAATCCTGAACTACCAACTGATGAAACCTGGAAGCGATTTGTTATAAATCCACCGGAAGGTGCAGTAGTTCAAAAGATCAACTGGTCAGATAATCCTTGGTTTCCTGAAGTGTTAGACCTAGAACGCCGTGCATTGCAAGGTAGGGATATAGAAGCCTATAACAACGTATGGGAAGGAATTCCACGTCAGACGGTAGATGGTGCCATCTTTGCTAAAGAAGTCACTATGGCTGAATTAGAAGGCCGTATATGCAATGTGCCATATGATGCAAGCAAGCCCGTTCATGCAATTTTCGATTTGGGATGGGCCGATCAAACTGCCGTGTGGCTACTACAATTTATAGGCCAGGAAACCAGGCTAATACGTTATTTTGAAAATAGTCAGCAAACCATGAGTTATTACATGGCCAAGCTTCAATCGTTTGGTTATGTATATGACACGATATGGCTACCGCATGATGCAAAAGCAAAATCATTGGGCACCGGTAAATCCATTGAAGAAATAGTAAGGGCCACCGGCATGAAGGTACAAATCCTTGACCGGGTGCCAGTAAATGACAGTATTAATGCGGCCAGGACAATCTTCAGTAAATGCTATTTTGATAGGCAAAATACTGAAGAAGGCTTACAATGTTTAAGACATTACCGGTATGACGTTGATCCCGATACGAAAATGTTCAGTCCAAAGCCGTTACATGACGAATATTCACACGGGGCCGATGCGTTTAGGTACATAGGATTAATGATTAACGAGCCGAAAAAAGCCCCAATACAAAAGTCTTATAGGGCACCGGTAGGCTGGATGGGATAAATAATGGCTGATTACTACGAAGAAAAAAAATATTACGGTGACACAGACGGGGATGCCCGGATTACCGAAGCAATTGAATTCTTACGTCAGGCGGCCGAAGCAGACACTAATAACAGGGCAGAAGCCCTAGATGACGTAAAGTTTGCCGCTGGTGATCAATGGCCAGTAGAAATCCAAAATAGCCGTACCCTAGAAGCTAGACCTTGTTTAACAATCAATAAAGTTGATGCGTATGTACGTCAAATAACCAATCAGCAACGCCAGCAACGTCCACGTATTAAGTGCCAGGGGATGAATAATGAAACTGATGCCAAGATGGCTGAAATTATTACTGGAATATGCCGCCACGTTGAAGTTAATTCCAATGCTGATCATGCTTATGACACGGCTTTTGATTTCGCCGTTAGGATGGGTTGGGGTTATTGGCGTATTACTACTGACTATGTACGACCCGATAGTTTTGATCAAGAAATTTACATTAAGCCCATTGACAATCCATTTACCGTTTACTTTGACCCCAATTCAGTAGCACCGGATGGTTCTGATGCGGAAAAATGCCTTATTACCGTAGTCATGGCTAAAGAAAACTTTAGGAAAATGTACCCTGATGCAGATGATGGTGGTAGCTTTTCTGCACGTGGTACTGGTGATAGCAATACAGAATGGGTAACAAAGCATGATATTCGCATTGCTGAATACTTCTATACCCGTATTATCAGCACCCATTTAGTTTTGTTATCTGATGGCACAACTTCTTATGAAGATGAATTGCCAAGTGCGGAAGCAATGGATATGGCCGGCATTTATGAAGTAAGCCGCCGTAAAACATTTAGAAAATCCATTAAATGGTGCAAAGTTACTGCAATGGAAGTGCTAGAAGAAGGCACATGGGCTGGTAAATACATTCCAGTAGTGCCAACTTATGGCCAGCAATGTATTGTGGATAACAAACGTAAGAAGTTTGGCCTGGTACGTATGGCTAAAGACCCACAACGTATGTATAACTTTTGGCAAACATCCATGACTGAATCCGTTGCCCTGGCACCAAGGGCTAAATGGATCATGGCAGAAGGTCAAGATGAAGGTCATGAAGCAGAATGGGCCGGCGCAAACAATACGTCTTATGCGTATTTGCGTTACAAGATGACTGACATTAATGGCCAGCCAGCACCACCCCCAATTCGCCAAGTACCGGAACAACCACCGGCCGCAATCATGGCCGCATCACAATCAATCACCCAGGATTTGCAAGCCGTAGTTGGTATTTTTGACCCTAATCAATTGCCACAAGGCAACATTAGCGGCAAAGCATTGCAAGGCCAACAAGGTCAGATTGACATGACTAATTTCCATTATTACGACAATTTGACCCGTTCAATTGCGCATACTGGAAGAATTATTCTTGATTTGATCCCTAAAATTTACAGTTCTGAACGTGTAATGCGAATTATTGGGGATGATGGCAAACCTGAATTGACCACAATCAATCAAAAAACAGGCCAACAAGATGAAAACGGCATTGAAATGATACTTAATGATGTAACTGTTGGTGAATATGACGTAGTAATGGAAACTGGCCCTGGTTACAACACTAAACGCCAGGAAGCCGTAGATTCCATGATGACCTTATTGGCCGCTGATCCTAAACTTATGGACCAAGCCGGTGATTTAATTTTTAGAAATATGGATTTCCCAGGTGCAGAAATAATTGCTGACCGCTTGGCTTCAGTCAATCCATTGGCACAAATTGACGATAAATCAGACGTTCCACCACAAGTTCAAATGCAGTTGGCTAATGCCCAGCAACAAATGCAAGCTATGCAACAACAAATTCAACAAATGGCAATGATGATCAAAAACCGTCAAGACGTTGAACAAGTACGTCAAATGGGTGATGACCGCCGTGCAGTATTGGCCGCAGAAGTTAAACTTCATGACCAAAATACCCGTTCTGTTACTACACAAAACAAGACTGAAATTGATGCGTTAATGCAATTGATCCTTGGCCACATGGATACCGAACGTTTAGAACGTGAAATCCAAGCCCGTAATCGTGAGCAATTTGGATTTATGGATGAAGCAACACAAAGCATCCAGGACAACATTCAGCAAATGACACCGCAACCCCAACCCCAACAACAACCCCAACAAGGGCAATTACCACAACAAATGATGTAGTTGCAAAACACTACATTTAGTATTAAGATGGCTTTACAACACTACCTATGGTGTTTTTCATAGGGTTAATTCTTGGAGTTATCCATGTCAGAAGCACAAGTAGCAGAAGTAGTTGAACAACCTAGACAGGCTAGTTCATTAGTAACAAGTGAAAATTTAGCGGATTTTAATGCTGATAAATTAGGTTTAGCTTCCGAATCTAGCCCAACTGCGGCTGAAGTTGATGAAAGTCCTTCAGAGCCAGCGGCCAAAGATGGACAGAATGAACCAAAATTAGCGAATGATGAAGCGACCGGAACAGAAGAAAAGAAGCAAAACCCAAAGTTAGAAAAGCGGTTTTCTGAACTAACCAAGGCACGTAAAGAAGCAGAAGCGCAAGCAACTGAAGAACGTACCAAAAGGGAAGGTTTAGAAGCCCGTTTAGCGGCATTAGAAAGCATTAAGGCACCTACCCAGGCACCTGAAAGCAATCAAAAGCCAACGCCGGACAGTTTTAAAGATGCTTTTGAATATGCAGAAGCATTGGCAAATTGGTCAGCGGAACAAGCATTAGTAAGACGTGAACAGGAAGTAAAGCAAAAGGAAGTTGAAGCTAAACGTGAAAAGGTTATTTCAACCTGGCAACAAAAGCTTGAAGCTACTAAAGCTGAATTACCTGATTACGAAGATATGGTGGCATCTAGCACCGTGACGGTAAACGACACAGTACGTGATGCGATCCTTGAAAGTGATGTAGGACCAAGAATCCTATATGAACTAGCAAGTGATGACGAAATGGCTGAAAAGCTATCCACTATGACTACTTCTAGTGCTTTAAAACTTATTGGGAAGCTGGAAGCACAGTTTGAAAAGACTGAAGCACCAGCGAAAGCGGAAAAGAAAACTGTTGCGGCGAAGTCTAAAGCACCTGAACCTATTCGACCTTTAAAGTCAACGAGTGGTGTAGCCAATGTAGGTATGGACGGCAACGATATGTCCTATCAACAATGGAAAGCCGCTAGACAAGCTGGGAAGATTAGATAAGGTTAAACCTAATTTAATTTTGGAGTATGAAAAATGAGTAATAATTTATTAACCATTAGCAAGATCACCAACGAAGCGTTGATGGT
>JGI24890J29729_1001546_pt1 | contig 10085 bp, 2 predicted proteins | sample FreactcultureFD7_FD_29729 | JGI IMG/M metagenome (IMG submission 29729)
TAGATCCTGGTCCGTATTTAGGTATAGTAACCAGTCAATTAGATCCAACTTATATGGGATCCCTTCGTGTTAATATCACGAGATCTTCACCTGAGCAAGATGATGTAGTTGCCACCGGCGTTATCGTAAGATATTGTAGTCCTTTTTTTGGCGCGACATCACAGCGATATGAAGGTAATAACTCTTCTAGTTTTAATGATGTACAGAAATCATATGGTTTCTGGATGGTACCTCCTGATGTAGGCTGTACTGTTTTGGTTACCTTTGTTGGAGGTGATATAAATCAGGGATATTGGTTTGGGTGTGTTCCAGATAGATATCAAGATCAAATGGTTCCAGGCATTGCAGCGAGTCAATATTCTGCGATGACAGAAGAACAACGCAGGCAATATGGAACGCAGAATGTTCCTGTCGCAGAATTTCTCAAAAGCAGTAGGGATATGAATGTTCCAGATCCTAATAAATTTACCAAACCCGTGCATCCTTTTGCAGATAGATTGGTTCAACAAGGATTGTTGATAGATGACGTGCGTGGCGTAACCTCTAGCAGCGCCCGACGAGAAGCACCTAGTAGTGTGTATGGAATCAGCACTCCAGGCCCTGTAGACACCTCGTCACCACTTAAACCGGCAGGATTTCCAGGAGATGGAGATGCCTATGCAATGCCAGTGAGTAGATTAGGTGGGCACCAGTTTGTCATGGACGACGGGGATAAAGATGGTAAGAATGAGTTATTCAGAATACGTACAAGAACCGGCCACCAAATATTGTTACACAATAGTTCAGATTTGATCTACATAGCCAATAGTAAGGGTACAGCCTGGATTGAACTCACTTCAAATGGTAAAATAGACATGTATGCCGAGGACAGTGTCAGCATACACACATTGCAGGATTTTAATTTCCTTGCAGAGAGAGATATTAATATTGAATCTAAAAGAGATATGAATATGTCTGTTGGTGGAAATTATCACATAGATGTAAAAAATAACTATATTGTCAACGTGAGTCAATCTGGGCAATTAACGTTTGAATCAGATCTTGATGTTTTATCTAATTCCACAATAGCAATGACCGCCGCCGGCGATCTGCATCTTAGTTCTTCTGATGTATTTTGCAGTTCATCTGGAGCGTTAAATCTGAATGCCGGCGCGGCCTTAAATGGTACAGCCGGCGCATCATTTAATGTTCTGGCGGGCGCACCAGTTAATATCACTGGATCTACTATAGAAATGGGTGCAACCACCAATTTTAAATCACAGACTAACCTACAAGGTACAGATCCACAGGGTGGAATAGTTATGCCTATTAAGGGAACCGGCGCTGGCTCTGCGTCAGCAGCAGGCTCAGCAACACCTGCGCAATCTGCGTCCGATTTACCAATTTTTACTTTACCTAACCGTGTATCTGGATCAGGATGGGCTAACCAACAATTCTATAAAACAGATGACATTATAACTATAATGAAACGCGCACCAACTCATGAGCCATGGGACCACCATGAAAATATCAACCCAGATGCATATTCATCAGTCGGTACCGATATAAGTACTGGCGGCGGCAGCGCCACCGTAGATTATAGAATTCCACCAGCCGTTGGTGTACCTCCCAAGAAGACAGGTAACGTCGAACAAGATAATATTGCATCATTTTTGTGGACTATAAGGAATTGTGAAGGCACAGCAGGTGGTAATGGTTATCAGGAAATGTTCACAGGTAAGCATTTTTCAATTACTGATCCAAGTTTACCAACGTATCAATGGAAGTCACATCCAAATATTGCTAATAAAGCAACGGTGCGAGGTAGAGTGATTTCCTCAACCGCGGCTGGTGCCTATCAGTTTTTATTTAAGACGTGGACACAGTTATCTAAATCTCTGGGATTGAAAGACTTCACGCCTGCGAGTCAAGATAAAGCTGCGGTATTATTACTGAAACAATGTGGAGCATTGGAATATGTAAAACGAGGAAATATTCCTGCCGCAACTGCAAAAGCAACCAGAATATGGGCTAGTTTGCCTGGCAACAATTACAATCAAGGTGGTAAGAGTCTTGCAGCAGTTGAAGCATATTTCAAACAGGGAGGCGGGACGCTTAATGCGTAACCCAATAAATACGGTATGGCTTATAAAAACATAGTTTTGACACCAAACAATGTCAGCAATCAAAAAACTGCTCAAAAATCGCAGTTTTACAAAGGCTTCACCTCGGCAAATTCTGATACATTGAGTAATAAAATTTTTGATTATGATCTAATCAAACAGGATATGTTAAATCAGTTTCAAACCAGAAAAGGTGAAAGAGTAATGAACCCAGGTTTTGGTACGATTATCTGGGATATGATTTTTGAACCATTCACTGATGATGTGAAGCAAAAAATCAGCGATGATGTAACTCGCATATTGAACTATGATCCTAGGGCCGTGCCAACATCAATTACAATAGTGGAAGCAGACAGTGGATTGCTAATTGACGCAACATTATTATATGTACAGGTGAATTTAACAGAGCAAATGAAGCTCTCCTTCAACAAACAGACGGGCCTGGTAGGGTTGCAATAATAATATACATAGATAATTAATTCAATAAATATGTGTTACTAGGACATTATAACACATGATACCATCCACTAAAACACAATTATTAGTCGCAGAATCTTGGACGAAACTTTATCAGAGTTTTCGTAATGCAGATTTTCAGAGTTATGATTTTGATACGCTACGTCGTACGATGATCAACTATCTTCAGGAAACTTACCCTGAAGAATTCAACGATTATATTGATTCAAGTGAATATATCGCCCTTGTTGATATAATTGCATATCTTGGACAGAACCTTAGTTTCAGAATTGATCTTAATGCAAGAGAGAATTTTTTAGAAACTGCCCAGCGTCAGGACAGCGTGTTACGTCTAGCCCAGTTAATCAGTTATAATCCTAAACGAAATATTCCTGCAAATGGTTTGTTGAAAATATCAGCAATACGTACCAGTGAAAATGTTATAGATTCCAATGGTAATAACCTTGCCAATCAGTTAGTTGTTTGGAATGATTCGACAAATGTGAATTGGTATCAACAGTTTGTCAGTGTCCTCAACGCTGCAATGCCCGCCGGTTCTTCTTTTGGCAATCCCTATGATAAGGCAACATTGAACGGTATTAATACTGAAAATTACAGAGTCAATACCAGTATAACTGATATTCCAATTTTTAGTTTAACAAAATCCATCAACGGCACCCCAATGCCATTTGAAATTACTGGAGCAACTTTCTCCGGACAAGATTATGTGTATGAACAAACACCTCTTCCAGGTAATGCGTTTTCATATATATTTCAGAATGATAATCAGGGAGCATCATCTGCGAATTCTGGATTTTTTGTACATTTTAGACAGGGCACTTTAGCCAGTACAAGTTTCAATATAGCCGCACCAGTCACCAATGAAATAATAGGTGTAAATGCCAATGGCATCAATAATAGTGATGTGTGGTTATGGCAACTTGGAATGGACGGATCATATCAAAATCTTTGGACCAAAGTGGATGCCTTGGTGGGAAATAATGTTATCTACAATAACATAAGTGGAGACGTTCGCAATCTCTACACCGTTACTTCAAGGGCAAATGATCAAATAGATCTTAATTTTTCTGACGGAAGCTTTGGTAATCTACCAAAGGGTAACTTTGTATTATTTTACAGACAGAGCAACGGACAAACGTACACAATTACACCTGATCAGATGGCAGGAATAAACGTTACTATACCCTATGTAAATCAGTCAGGCAATGTTTACCAACTCACTGTAACACTAGCTCTTCAGTATACGATCACAAATAGCAGTGGTCCTGAAACAATTTCGAATATAAAGAACAAAGCACCACAGAATTACTACTTACAGAACAGAATGATCACTGCAGAAGATTATAATATTGGGCCATTGCTTGCTGGTAATAATGTTTTAAAAATTGTTAGTGTGAATAGAATATCCAGTGGAGTTTCAAAGTATTTTGAATTGAGTGATATCAGTGGAAAATATTCTAGCACAGATATTTTTGCGCAGGATGGTATTCTGTACAAAGAAAATAAATTACCATCTCTCGAGTTTAAATTTCAGTCTAGAAATCAGGTGTTCGCAGCAATTAAGCAACAACTAGAACCAGTTGTTGCATCTAGTACGTTCAAGAATTTTTATTATGACAATTACACCAGACCAAGTTTTTCAAATTCCAATATAAATTGGAAAGTTGTAACGAAACTGTCTGGACAAGTAACAGGATATTTTCAAAATATATATGACAATACTCCAGTACAAACAGGATATTTCAGCAATGATAATGCTTCTTATATTTCCACAGGAGCGTTGATTAAATTTTTACTACCTGACCAGAGTTATGTTTGGTCAAAAGTAATACAGGTAGTTGGGGACGGTTCAAATTCTGGAAAAGGACCATTAAATGATGGGACTGGCCCAATAATTCTATCTGGTAAAATCCCCACCAGTGCAGTTCCAATAGAAATTATACCAGCATTCATTAGTAATTTCACATATGCATTTGAAACACAGATCGTTAATTTGTGCATTGCACAGAGAAATTTTGGATTGACATTTGATAAAATTACAAGACAGTGGAGCATCATAGTTGACAGCAATTTGAATGCCACTGGTGATTTTCTATTAAGCTATCAGAATGATGCTTCGAATTCACAGAAAGATTCTAGTTGGTTGGTGTTGTTTCAATGGACTGGCACATCATATAAAGTGACATACAGATTGCTAGAGTATATATTTGAAAGTGCGAATCAAACAGCATTCTTTGTTGATTACAGCAATGTCAATTATGATTTTACAACAGATACGGTGATCAAAGATCAAATAGATGTATTATCAATCAACACGGTTCCTGGTAATCCAGGAACAGGTTTAGGCATGGACTATCGTTGGCAAATTGATAGACCAATTGTTGAAACAGATGGTTACATAGAGCCAAAGAAGGTTGTTGTTAGTTTTTACGATGCAAATAACGATGGTCAGATAGATACCCCGGATTCGTTTTCAAATATTGTCGGCGGTGATACCAATTATGTATATTTTCAAATCTTGAGCGATGGTAATAGGTATCAATTGTTGTCGGATCAAACTTTGATAACAGGGTACGCCACTGAAGTAGGTTTAGATCTCACACAATTAGTGGACGGTGAACTTGTTTATTTTTATAATACTGATGTGGTAAAAACGTTTGTCAAAGCCAATAATACACTGGTATTGAACAACGGATATTTTGCAAAACCGGGAAGATGCGGAATAAAGTTCCATTACACACACAATAGTGGAGAAGAACGTAGAATAGATCCAAGCAAGACTAATATCATCGATGTCTATATGTTGACAGCTGATTATGATACTGCTTATAGGTCTTACCTATCTTCGGGAACAGGCACAGCGCCACTCGCACCTACAAGTCAGAGTTTAGAAAACAACTTTTCTTCGACATTGGATCCAATCAAATCTATTTCAGATACATTGGTATATCATCCTGCAAATTATAAGGTCTTATTTGGTACATTGGCTCCAGCAAACCTACAAGGCACGTTTAAGGCAGTGCGTAATTCTGCAAGGATAACTAGTGATAACGATTTGAAAACTAGAATATTGTCAGCAATCAATAGTTTTTTCAGTCTAGATAATTGGGATTTTGGACAATCATTTAATTTTACAGAATTGTCTACTTATGTACTGAATCAAATGACTCCAGATATTCTTAATTTTATCATAGTACCAAAGAATCCTAATTTACCGTTTGGTAGTTTATTTGAAATTGCTTGTCAATTTAATGAAATATTGGTCAGTGGTGCTACCACTGACGACATTGAAATAATAGACTCGGTGACTGCATCACAAATTAATGCAGTATCACCTGTTATAACTAATACGAATGCGAGTGTTTAAAAATGGCTAATAAAGACGTTGTCAATCAAGAAGATATTAACAATAATTCTAAGACACGTAGAACCTCTGACTTACTTCCAGGGTATCATAGAACTGACAAGAATATAAAATTTCTTGCCAGCACATTGGACCAATTTATACAAGAGCCGCAACTAGAACGTTTGAGTGGATTTTTAGGAAGCAAACTTAGTCCTAATTATAATCCTTCAGTTGATACCTACATAGACGGTGGTAGTGTTTTAAGAAACGCTTATCAACTAGAGCCCTCCATGGTCATACGAGATGACAGTGGCAATATACAACGTGCATCAAGTTATGATGATTTAATCAATCAATTAAAATTTAGCGGAGCAAATGTTGATAATCTAGATAGGTTGCTACGACCTAGTTCAGTTTCTTATGATCCTGGAATAGACTGGGACAAATTTGTTAATTTCAGACAATATTACTGGATGCCGACTGGGCCTGATGCAATTGAAATTTCAGGAGAAGAACACGCAATTTCCAGTGTACTGACCGTGACAGATTCTGCTGATGGCAAAAATTTGATCTTTGCTACAGAAGGTTCTACGGTATCTGAAACTAATCCATTATTGACTTTTTATAGAGGTTCTACGTACACATTTAACGTCAATAGCAAATTTCCATTTTATATAAAGACAGCATATGTTCGAGGTGCTCAAAATCTTTATGCAAACGCAGTTGGACAAGGTACAACTCAGGTTACTATAGTAATTGATGATTTTACACCAGATGTTCTATTCTATTTTGCAGAAGGCAACGACTATGCAATTGGAACAATTGACGTAAAACGTCTGACAGAAAACACATCGTTGGATGTGGCGGCTGAAATTCTTGGAAAACAAACATATACATCTGCGAGTGGTGTGGTGTTTTCTAATGGTATGAAAATAAGGTTGATTGGTAATGTATCTCCGATCACGTATCAGAACAAAGAATTCATCATTGAAGGTGTAGGAACAGCCATTACTCTTGTTGATTATGATACTCTAAAGGTATTGGGAACAAGTACCACTAATTTAGATGTAAATTTTGATGCAACCCCCTTTGATCAATATCCATTCGATGATTTTGCATTTATTCCACTCACACCTGAGTATGTGACAATAAATCGTGCTTCTTCGGATAAGAATGGATGGAGTCGTTATAATCGTTGGGTACATCAAGATGTGATTGCAGCCACTGCCCGCGCTAATAAGGTAGACCCAGTATATCTAGTAGACATGCGAGCATCTAGACCTATTATTGAATTCGTTGCAGGTTTGCAGTTGTATAATTTTGGTACGGTGGCCAAAGATAATATAGATCTAATTGATACCACTACAAAAAATGCATTTTCAATTTTTGAAAAAAGCCCAGGATTTTACATAGATGGAGTAGCAGTTGAGCAGGGATATCGGGTAATCTTCAATGCAGATACCGATCCTTTGGTTCGTGGTAAAATATATGTGGTAAATTTTGTAACGATAAATGGATCCAGAACAGTTGCGTTAGAGGAAGCCACAGACGGAGAGCCGGCACTACAAAATGGGATTGTCAGCACAAGAGGAACTCAATTTTCTGGTGTGAATTGGTGGTTCAATGGTGACACGTGGGTATTCGGGCAACAGAAAACTGTGTTGAATCAGGCACCGTTGTTTGACCTGTTTGATGATAATGGTGTAAGTTTTGCAGATACATCAGTTTATGACAGTTCCTTCAAAGGAACACAGATATTTGGTTATGCAGTGGGTACGGGAAATGCAGATTCTGTACTGGGATTTCCTCTATCTTACAGGAACGTGTCAAATGTAGGCGATTATCTTTTTGACAATTACTTTACATCTGATACATTCACCAATGTTTCTGGAAATACACTATCAACAATAACTGTTGCAGGTAATTATTTGAAAGTCAATACATTAAATGATTTTCACTATAGAGATGTGTGGGTTGATTCAATAGATCAACAGATACCTATAATACAATACCAGGTAATTGATTCTGAAATCAATTATATTCAAATAATTGCAGTGGATAACCCAGGGTATCTTGCAGATTTAACTGAAGCCGTATTTATAAATGACGTAAAACAAATACATAACGTTGATTATATTATTCAGAGAGAAAATAATAACGCCTTTGTTGTTTCGACGACAAAATTTTCTGTGAATGATAAAGTATTGATTAAATTGTACACTTCCGCAATACCCAACGGCAATGGGTATTATGAAATACCAATCAATCTTTCAAATAATCCATTAAATGGTCCAATTTCTAATTTCACGTTTACTGAAATCAGCGATCATGTTAAAACCATAGTTGATAATAATTCAAAATTTTCTGGAATTTATCCAGGAATAGGCAATCTTCGAGATTTGCCTGACCTGAGTTCATATGGAACACGTCTAGTGAGCCATAAGAATCCTATTGGATTTGCACAGTATTTCTTAGGATCAAAACAGAACGGTTTGATAGATTCCGTAAGAACTGCGGCTTTTGATTATACTCAATTCAAATTTAATTTGATTAAAAAGATATCGGAGATTAAGACTCTTTCAACCCCGTCCAACATGTTGGACCAGGCATTGGCATCGTTGAATGTCAACAAGGATTCTACGATTTCCTACAATTATTCTGATATGCTGGCTTTTGGAAATAATCACAGTGACAGAACGTACACCGTATCAAGTGTTAGAAATACACAGTTCAGTATAGAAAGTGTATTCAATTCTGCAGTTCTCAGTGAACGTGCATTATTAGTATATCACAACCATTTTTTACTTACGAAAGATGCAGATTATACAATAGATCCATCTAGCGCACGAATAATAATTACTGTTCCTTTGTCAAAAGGTGATATAATTAAAATTTCAGATTATCCTAGTACAGTAGGTAGTTTTGTGCCGCCCACTCCTAGCAAATTGGGATTGTATCCAAAGTTTAAACCAGAAATTTATTCTGATGATACTTATTCATCTGGTCCACGCAACGTGATACGCGGCCATGATGGCAGCATAACTGTTGCTTATAATGACTTTCGTGATACCATTTTATTGGAATTTGAAACACGAGTTTATAATAACATCAAAGTTGAATATAAGCAAGATTTGTTAGATATAAGGTCAATACTTCCAGGCGCCTTTAGAAATACAATGTATGATCCTTCGGTCATCAATGATATAATAACTCCAGATTTTTTAAATTGGGTAGGCTTTTTCGGAGTAGATTATCGAACAAACGATGTATTTGATCCACTGAATGCATTCACTTTCAATTATTCATCTGATGTAGATACCTTGAAGAATAGAAAATTACCTGGATATTGGAGAGCGATATTCCAGTATTTCTACGATACTGATAAGCCGCATACCGCTCCTTGGGAGATGCTAGGATTTACGGAACAACCATCTTGGTGGAATGCTGTATACGGTCCTGCTCCTTATACAAGTGGTAACCTGATTCTATGGCAAGATCTTGAAGCAGGAAGAACTGCTCAAGGTCCTACTGCTGGTATAAATTTAAATTACGCAAGACCTGGTTTAAGTAGTATTATACCAGTCGATGACATGGGAAATCTATTGGATCCAACTTCTATCGGTCTTGCTTCTGCACCAATAATTGAGCCTAATGATTCTACCAGAGTAATAAATCTTAGAAGTGTCACAATTTCGGATGATTGGAAAATTGGAGATCAAGGACCTGCAGAAACGTCTTGGCGTAGAAGCAGCTATTGGCCATTTGTCTGCCAGATCATCATGGCATTGACCAAACCAGCCACTTATGCCGCCAGTATGTTTGATCCTGCAAGGATGACAGTTAACAGATTTGGACAGTACAAATATGGAATGTCTGAACAGTTTTTGACACTGAATAATTTAATTCTGTACAGAGATGTTGTGAATGGGGTACGACAGTTATCTTCTGGATACAGTGTTTACGTAATTGAACATGGACTTACAAAAAATACCAATTATCTTACCTCTGTGAAGACTGATCTTACAAATCTAAACTATAATCTAATGACCAAATTGGGTGGATTCGCAAGTAAAGAAAAACTACAGGTTACCATAGACGCGATAGATCCAACAAGTCCACAGAATGGTGTATTAATACCCAGTGAAGATTATCAGATTTTC